>BNJU01000608.1_pt1 | contig 34665 bp, 44 predicted proteins | sample 8539281 | NCBI WGS metagenome assembly BNJU01 (sample SAMD00202456, study PRJDB9452) | human saliva metagenome | isolation source: human saliva | place: Japan
AGTTCACTTCGCTTAGGGCTGCTGGATTCCTCCCTGACCCGCTTCACGCAGAACTGTTGCTCCGATAGGTACATATATCATAATTTGTTCGATTTGCAAAGGTCCGGTTTTTATTCTTGTGTTTCGGCCTTGGCTGCGAGTTTTAGCTTGTTTTTCGTTCTCGACCCTTGGCGAAAAAAGGTCTGCATGATGGCTGCACATTCTGCTTCCAAGATTCCTGTTTCTACTTCGACTCGGTGATTGAGACGTTCATCTGTCAAAATGTCGTAGAGACTCCCTGCTCCACCGAACTTCTGATTGGTCGCCCCGTAAATCACCTGGGGAATCCGAGCTGAGACCAATGGCACCACTACACATGACACAGGGCTCAATCGTGACAAAAAGCGTCGTATCCAGCAGGCGCCAGCTATTTTCACGCTGATTGGCCTCCTCGATCGCCATGATTTCCGCATGCATGACCGCCCGCTGCAGCTCCTCACGCGCATTATGTCCACGCCCGATAATCTGACCATCCTTGACCAAGACACAGCCAATCGGTATTTCATCATTGGCGAGGGCGATTTCTGCCTCTTTTAAAGCCTCTCGCATAAAGGCCTCTTTCTCTTCTAGGGTATAATCTCTCACTAATAACTCTCACTTACTTTTTATGTTCATGTTCTATTATATGATGAAGCCACAAAAAAAGCCACCAATGGGTGACTTCTTATAGGGAGATATTATGAAAAAAGTTTGGATTCTAAACAAAGTTAGGAGGTCTTTGTTTATGGTCTTAGTATAGACCACGTGTCTTAAAGTAAGCTTAAGAAGTAAAAAAGTTGAGAGAGTTCTCCCAACTTTCTTTTGTTTATTTACTTGACCAAACACTTTCAAGGATATTGGTTTGGTCACGATCTGGTCCGACTGAGAAGGTTGAAATGCGCACACCAACCAATTCACCGATCCGGCGAACATAGTTGCGGGCATTTTCTGGAAGCTCATCCAGGTGGCGGACACCCGTGATGTCTTCTGACCAACCTGGCAATTCTTCATAGATTGGTTTGCAACGTTTGAGTTGCTCCAAGCTTGCTGGGTAGTAGTCGATGCGTTCCCCATCCAAGTCGTAGGCTACACAGATTTTTACCGTGTCCAAGCCTGACAAAACGTCAATCGAGTTCAAGCTAAGGTTGGTAATACCTGACACACGGCGGCTATGGCGCATGACAACTGAGTCAAACCAACCAACACGACGAGGACGACCGGTAGTTGTCCCATACTCATGGCCAACTTCACGGATCCGATCACCTACTTCATCGAAGAGCTCTGTAGGGAATGGACCATCACCGACACGGCTGGTATAGGCTTTACATACACCGACAACCTTATCGATCTTGCTTGGGCCAACTCCTGATCCGATAGTCACCCCACCAGCGACTGGGTTTGAAGAGGTTACAAATGGATAGGTTCCTTGGTCAATATCCAACATCACCCCTTGGGCTCCTTCAAAGAGCACGCGCTTGCCGTTATCCAAAGCATCGTTCAAAATCACGGAAGTATCGGTTACATATTGTTTGATTTGTTGACCATATTCATAGTATTCTTCGAAGATATCGTCAAAAGAAAGAGCTTCTGCATCATAGAGCTTGGTAAATTGACGGTTCTTTTCTTCCAAGTTGATGCGAAGGCGTTCCGCAAAGACCTCACGATCCAAGAGATCCGCGATCCGGATTCCTACACGCGCAGCCTTGTCCATATAGGCTGGTCCAATCCCTTTGATGGTGGTTCCGATTTTGTTTTCGCCTTTAGACTCTTCTTGGAGACGGTCTAATTCAATGTGGTAAGGAAGGATGACATGGGCACGATCAGAAATGCGAAGACTGTCCGTTGATACCCCTTCTTCATGGAGATAAGCCAACTCTTTGACCAATGATTTAGGGTTGACAACCACCCCATTTCCAATCACAGAGATCTTTTCAGGGAAGAAGATACCAGAAGGAATCAAGTGCAACTTGAACTTTTTGCCGTCAATCACGATGGTGTGACCGGCATTGTCCCCACCTTGGTAGCGCGCAATGACTTCTGCATTGGCTGATAGGAAGTCTGTAATCTTCCCTTTTCCTTCATCACCCCATTGGGTTCCTACTACAACAACTGATGTCATAATTCTTTTTCATATACCATAGATAGTTCCCTATCTATGCCTTTCTTCAAACTAGGGGCAGGAGTCTCACCTGCAAGTTTGTCTTACACCCTATTATAAGAAATTTCCTCTTTTTTTTCAAGGTCAGCTATTTCTTTGCTTGGTTTTTTACCCTTAAAAGTTGTCTCTCATTTTCTAAACATCCATCTTTTTGGCCTTCATATCCCAGCTTATACAATGATCGTTCGTCTTTTACCTTCTTTTCTCCCTAAATTAGATCTTATTCTTTTCAGTTTTTAAGCAAGGTTCTCCTCAGAAAGATTTTTCCCTTTCAAGTCTAAATAAATCAAGTTACTCCCTTCACCTCTTTTCTTTTTATGCTAAAATAGAAGCTATGGACAAAATTATTAAAACTATCTCAGAAAGTGGCTCCTTCCGTGCCTTTGTACTTGACAGTACAGAGACCGTGCGAGCAGCCCAAGAACACCATCAGACACAAGCAAGCTCAACAGTGGCCCTCGGTCGGACCCTGATCGCTAGTCAAATTCTCGCCGCCAATGAAAAGGGAAACACCAAGATAACGGTGAAAATCCTCGGTACTAGTTCACTGGGTGCTATTATCACCGTGGCAGATACTCAAGGAAACGTCAAAGGCTACGTGCAAAATCCTGGTGTGGATATCAAGAAAACAGCGACTGGTGAAGTCGTGGTCGGACCATTTGTCGGAAACGGGGAATTCCTAGTGATTACCGACTACGGCACAGGCAATCCTTATCATTCCATGACACCTCTCGTCACTGGAGAAATCGGTGAAGACCTAGCTTATTACTTGACTGAAAGCCAACAAACGCCATCTGCGGTGGGGCTCAATGTCCTTCTTGATGAAGAAGACAAGGTCAAGGTTGCCGGTGGTTTCTTGGTGCAGGTCTTGCCAAATGCCAAGGAAGAAGAAATTGCCCGCTTTGAAAAACGGATCCAAGAAATGCCGGCCATTTCTACCCTTTTAGCCTCTGACGACCATATTGAAGCCCTTCTTACTGCCATCTATGGCGAAGATCACTACAAACGTCTCTCTGAAGAAGAGATCCGCTTCCAATGTGACTGTAGCAAGGAACGCTTCATGGATGCCTTGGCTAGCTTGCCAGCCAAAGACCTTCAAGAAATGAAGGACGAGGACCAGGGAGCAGAAATTGTTTGCCAATTCTGTCAGACGGCTTATCACTTTGATAAAAACGACTTGGAGGAACTCATTCGTGACAAATCTTAATACACCTTTTATGATTGGGAATGTCGAGATCCCAAACCGGACGGTCCTTGCACCTATGGCCGGTGTGACCAACTCAGCCTTCCGCACGATTGCTAAAGAACTCGGGGCAGGGCTTGTAGTCATGGAAATGGTCTCTGATAAAGGAATCCAATACAATAACGAAAAGACCCTGCATATGCTCCATATTGATGAAGGTGAAAATCCTGTATCGATTCAGCTCTTTGGTAGCGATGAGGACAGCCTGGCACGCGCAGCTGAATTTATCCAAGAAAATACCAAGACCGATATCGTCGATATCAACATGGGCTGCCCAGTTAATAAAATCGTCAAGAACGAGGCGGGTGCCATGTGGCTCAAGGACCCAGACAAGATCTACTCTATCATTAACAAGGTTCAATCCGTCCTTGATATCCCCCTCACTGTTAAAATGCGGACAGGTTGGTCTGACCCTTCTCTAGCAGTTGAGAATGCCCTTGCTGCAGAAGCTGCAGGTGTCTCCGCCCTTGCCATGCACGGACGGACCCGGGAGCAAATGTATACGGGTCATGCGGATCTTGAGACCCTTCACAAGGTTGCACAAGCACTGACCAAGATTCCATTTATCGCCAACGGAGATATCCGGACGGTGCAAGACGCCAAACAACGGATCGAAGAAGTCGGTGCCGATGCGGTCATGATCGGCCGTGCTGCTATGGGGAATCCTTACCTCTTCAATCAAATCAATCACTACTTTGAAACAGGAGAAATCCTGCCTGATTTGACCTTTGAAGACAAGATGAAGATTGCTTATGAGCACTTGAAGCGCTTGATCAATCTCAAGGGTGAGCACATTGCCGTTCGCGAATTCCGCGGCTTAGCTCCTCACTACCTCCGAGGAACCTCAGGCGCAGCCAAACTCCGCGGAGCCATCTCGCAAGCTAGCACTCTGGCTGAGATTGAAGAACTTCTTCAATTAGAAAAAGCTTAATGACAAAAAAACAGCATCGAAATATTGATGCTGTTTTAAAATATGTACTAACTATTTTTAACATAAAATAGCTAGCTGGTTTTTCAAAAACTGACATATTTTTTTAGTCAGTTATGTAAATCTAAAACTTTCCGCTGTGAGAAAAGTGCCTGAAACACAAATGTTTCAGGCACTCGGAATTATTGAGAGTAAAACAGTTTGGGGAACTGTTTTAGCCTGAGCCCAGAAATTAAAGAGCGAAGGGCTCAATAATTAGTCATGGAACTTCGAAGAAGTTCGCTGACGTCCGTACTCACTTAAGGAAAGTTTTTAGAAGAACTTATCTTCATTTGACAGCATCAACTTTTTGATGCTGTTTTTGTATCTTATTGATCCGCTTGAGATTCGCTTTCTTTCCAGCGATAGGTCTTGCGTGGTTTTTTCTTAGGTACCCGCTTAACCCCCACTTCTTCAACGTAAGAGCCATAGGTCACAAGGAAATTATTGGTCAAAATTTCTTTATCTGGATGGATCAGATTCACCAACTCGGTTGCTTCGTATACGGTGAAAGGCTCTTCTAGGAGATGGAGGAAGGTTGGGTTCCAGGCCAAGCGCCCTTGGATCCGCTTGATGGATTCTTGGACAATCTCATAGTGGTCAAAGGCAAAATCTTCAGCCGTCAAGACACGGCCGTCTAGGGAACATTCCCCATGTTTGAAGTCCACATCGAGAAAGAGAACTTCTTTGGCATCATCTCCAGCTCGGACCATATCTACTGCTTCAGCTGGCAAATAAACCAAGTGAGCAATGGTAATGACCCAACCCCGAGGGTCCCGACCAGGAGTAGAAACTGTCATTAGTTGCTCGACCTTTTGAGGGGTCAATTCTAGTCCAACTTCTTCCTGGACTTCACGGATACAAGCCTGGATAGCATCTTCGTGCTTTTGCAAGAATCCTCCAACCAAGGCGACCCGATGCTGACAAGGGTGCGTTTTGCGGCGAATCACCAAGAGCTTCAAACGCCCCTCCACAAAGCAGTAGGCCACCATATCGGCAGTTACGCTTGGATTTTCATAGGTAGGATGATCCTGCTCCTTATACCAACGGAGGAATTCTTCCTCGCTGACGACCGTCTCGTAGTATTCCTTTTCGTTCATCCCTTCCGGAATGCTGATTGTTGCCATCTAAGCAACCTCCTTTTTCACTGCTTTACTCCACTGATACCAACCGACAAGACTGTTAAGGGTATAGACCCAGTACATGCCTTGAATATGGATGCTCTTTCCCCACCAGAGATAGATACTGAAGAGGTTGGTCGCAATCCAGAAAAATCCATTGTTCGCGATAGAGACCGGTCATGAGAAGCTGTCCGACACCATTGGTCGCATCTGTTATACTATCACGGAAAGGGCGAGCACTGTGGATGCTTTTATAGGCGTAGCCCATCCCGATCCAAATCAGAGCTGTTAGAACCAAATACTTGATCCATTCCATTAAGGTTAATTTCTTGGACTCAAAGTGAGATTCTTCTGCATCCCCCTGGTCATTGATCCGATTTGACAACCAAACATAGAGACCAATTGGTTGCATCACGAAGAAGTACAGGGTCGTCAAAACTTCTCCATAGAAGTTTTTGTTCAGGGCTAGGACGAGGTAAATCGCTGAGTTTACTGCTCCAAAGAGATAGTTACTAGCCCGACCTTCTGCTACTAGTATAACACAAACGATTCCTGTCCAGGAGGCAAAGAGCCCCTAACCAATCGTGACTTGCTTCCTGATTGGTAAACTCTAGGACAAAGGGCACGCTAGATAAAGCAAGCAAATAAAGCCATTGTGTCAGAGTGCGACCTGCAAATAGGTCTTTCCAAAGGAGTTTCATAATCCCTACGAAGCCACGTTTGCCAGCTTCTCGATGGACATTTTTTAAATGCTCCCCAAATGTTTGAATTTTTTCTTGTAGTCGTTTCATGCTGCATCTCCTTTAATCAGCTTGATAAATCGTATCGATGACACGCTTTGCTTCTTCGTAATTCCCCAAGTAGTCCTGCCCGAGATAGGCTGTAGGAATATCTGCGAGATATTGGTGGCGGAGGTGATCCAGGTGATTTGAAAAACTGTTGCGAATTTCGTCATCTGCCATGGTCATATCACGGAAGCCATCATTGACATAGGATCCAATGGGTTGGACAAATAAGATCAGATCCCATTTTTCCTTAGCGAGGATACTAACGAATAAGTTATCAAAGGTATCCGTCATACTGGTCTCTTGGCCTTCTACTTCCATATAGTAGTCGTAATAGCCCTTGGTCACCAGCGAATTCGTATCCGCAATGACCAGGCCTCGATTGGCACTACTGTCGATTAATTTTGAGGTTTGATCGTATTGTCCAAGTAGGAGATAATAATAGTCCTTGAGGGGTCAGCTCATCATCCCGTACATTGTTTCTGATCTGGTACTCCCGGGCATATTCTAAGCTCACTGGCGCATCATGAAGCAGGCCAAATCTTTTTGCCCAAGGTCGTCTTCCCGTTACTAGCACTCCCCATAATGAGGACCTTTTTCGTAAACTGACGACGGAAGGGTTGCGCAATGTATTTCAATACTTGCTGGGATTTTTCCCGGATGAGGGTCCCTGAGATCCCCAAACTGACGCTCCTGTAGGGTGCGCTTGAAAGCCTCTCGCTTCAAGCTCCTCTTGGTAAGCTTTCTCTCCAACGAAGAAGATGAGCTCTTCTCTCTCAGCATCATATTGAATGGTTTCTAAGGCTGTTTTCAACCAAGGCTCCCATCCTAAAGGATAGCGGGGAAGTTCTGTCTCGTCTAATTTATAAATTTGGGTGAGTTCATCATTTGAAAAACCTTCTCGAATATAGCGAAAACGTTTCTGCAAAGGAAGGCCAACTTCTTCTCCTCGGTCACCTTTGTAACCAGAGACAATCACACAAACGCGGTCGCATTGGCGTTTTGCCCGTTGAATTAAATCAATATGACCTTGATGAAGGGGGGCAAACGTTCCAAATACTACTGCCACTTTTTCTTTCATCTAACTGGCTCCTTTATCATAATGTCAAAAACATGTTTTGCTTATGATTTTTTATTATAAACTATAATTTCAATCTGTCAATACTTTTTTTATAAAAAAATATTTTTTTATAAAATAAAAATTAAAAAGATCCAACTCTGTATGTTATTATACAGAATTGAACCTCTGATTTCAATCATTTTTTTAATATTTCTTAATGGCGAGTCATTATTCCCGAACCAAGGCGTGCGCATGTCCATTTTCAGCCACTTGAACACTTGCCACTTGACCATCTTGACCGACGACTATATCCAAGCTAGCTGTAGATCCATCTTGAGTGGAAATCAAGCCAGCATGATAATGACCATGATCAAGTTGTATTCATAGCTTCCAATCGTATAGCCCACTGCATCGCCACCTGGAGTTTGAATGGTCACTTGACCTCCTTGCCCAATTGTTACGCCGGTATCGCGACCATCGGTCCAACTACCTGCTGCTGTAGAATAATCCCCTGAGGCATAAGCTAACACACCTTTATAGCGTGGGTTCTCTGTCTTAGAGGCTTGCTCTTTAGCACTCGTGCGACCTTCCTCCAAGCTAGGTAGTTTTGCTTTTTCAGGTGCTGGTGTCAATGCTGGATGCGTTTCTTTGGAAGGAGTTGGGGCCAGGCCTTGACTGACTTCTGGAACTCTTGGTGTCACCGGAGTTGACGGACTTTTTTTGGCTCGCTTGTGTCTCGCTCGAAGCGATGGTAGGAGATGCTGCCACCTCTGCGCTTTGTTGGCTTTGTGTGGTTTTGCTTATAGCCTTTTTCTCTTCTTTTTTTACTAGTAGAACTTTGTTTTACTTGTGCAATTTTATTAGTTGAAGATGGACTGGTTTCCTTTTTTTCTTTTTCTGATCCACAGCCGCTTAAGAAGAGCAGCTGTTAGAGCAAGGGTGGATAGACTAAATAAGGTTCCTTTTCATTTTTCATGGCAATACCTCTTTTTGTAACATTTGTTACATTTTTGTAATATAATTGTAACATTTATCTATAGGGACGTCAAGAGGATTCTACAATTCTTATAAAAAAATAGAAACTAGTTTCAAAAAAAGAGTGAACCCATGGAGTCCCTAGTCCAAGCATTCACTCTTTTTCTTATTGATAGACTTCTTGATAAAATTCGATAGTGTCTCCATCTTGGACAGTGGTCTCTGCTGCCCCTTTTGGTGCCATCTCTCCATTGATCTTGTACATCCAATAGAGCCCCTTGCTTTCGTCTTGGGCTACTCCATCGATCGAGGTGATGAGGCCACCCTTCTCCTCAATTTTGTAGTTGGCTTTAAGGACTTCCATCAAGTTGGCTTTTTCTGCAACCTTTAAGGTCTTGCTCTGAGCTTCTTGCCCTTCAGGTGCGATACTTACCGTAATGGTTATTTCTTTTTCTTTGGCTACTTGTGAGCTAGAAGCTGAGCTTTCCGTAGCTGATGGTGTGCTTTGTCCGCAGCTAACCAAGACAAGAGCCGCTAAGACAGTAAACAAGCTATAAAGTGTTTTTTTCATGATACAATCTCCTAAATATGACATAAAGTAGAGGATAAAAACAAGCGGTGGAAAGGGCATGGGCTAGGTTAAAGCTAAAGCCATTTACCAGAGCATAGGTCCACCAAGGCATGTGATAGAGGACAGCATAAACACTATCAATCAACATCCCGTAGAGAAAGGATAAGATGCCGACCACTAGGGTTTGGACTTCCAAAGACAAGTGGCGGTAAAGCCCTCGCCAAAGAGTCAAGAGGAGGGCAAAGACAAGAATCTGAGCGACTACCACTGGACTCATCCCCAAGAGAAAAAGCCGAGGTGAACATGGTGACTGCCATTACCAAACAGGCGAAATGGCCAGTCTTCAAATAGCACCAGCAAAAAGAAGATGGCACTAATGGGTTGGACATTGGGTAGAAAGGCAAAGCTTGTCGCAGCACCACACAGAGTGCTGCTAGGAGGGTGATTCGGGTCAAGCGTTTGAGAGGCACTGCATATCCTCCTAGTCAATCGTGAAGTTAAGCTGACCAGACTTGACACCTACCTTGAGGGTTTGACCTTCTGCAACTTCTCCTCTCAAGAGGATTTCTGCCAAGTAGTCTTCCACCTGGGTCTGGATGGTCCGACGCAAAGGACGCGCTCCCATTTCTGGATCATATCCGTGAGTTGCCAGCCATTTAAGGGCAGACGCTTGGAATTTCAGAGTAATGCCCTTCTCTGCTAGGGATTGAACCAACGGTTTCACCATAATCTTGACAATCTCGTGCATTTGGTCACTGGTCAAGCTATGGAAGACAACCTTTTCATCAATCCGGTTAATAAACTCTGGTCGATAGGTCTTCTTCAACTCTTCGAAAATGCGTTTTTCCATGTTGGCTTGGTCAAAGCGAATATCCTTGGCTCCAAAACCAACTGTCTTATCATCTCGTAAAGCAGTAGCTCCCAAGTTTGACGTCATGATAATAATGGTATTGGAGAAATCTACCTTGCGTCCCTTGCTGTCGGTCAAGACACCGTCATCCAAGACCTGCAAGAGAACGTTAAAGATATCTGGATGGGCTTTTTCCACCTCATCAAACAAGAGGACTGAATAAGGTTTGTTGCGGACTTTTTTCCGTCAACTCGCCCCACCCTTCTTCATAACCAACATAGCCTGGAGGAGCTCCGTTGAGACGACTGGCCGCAAATTTCTCCATGTATTCACTCATATCAAAGCGGATCAAAGCGGACTCATCATCAAAGAGGACCTCAGCCAGCGCCTTGGCTAGCTCGGTTTTCCCGACTCCTGTCGGACCGAGGAAGAGGAAGGAACCAATTGGTCGCTTGTGAGACCGGATTCCAGATTGATTGCGGCGAATGGCTCGGCTGATACTTGAGACAGCCTGATCCTGACCGATCACGCGCTTATGAAGTTCCGCTTCTAATTCAAGGTATTTCTTAGCTGCTGTTTGGGTTAGTTTCTCCACAGGAATGCCAGAAAGCTGACTGAGCGTCTTCAGAATATCCTCTTCCTTGACTTCTAACTGATAGCCTTTCGGACTGGCGTCTTCTTTTAGTAACTGAGCAACTTTTTCCACTGTCCCTTGAGCAAGGCCTGATCGGCAGCTGTCAAATCGGACTGAAGGCCTGCTTGAGGCCCCGCGTTTTGCACGGTCGCTGCCGCCTCATCCAAAAGATCAATGGCTGAGTCTGGCAAGAGGCGACTGGTCAAATAACGATGGGCATAGACAACGGCTGTCTCAATGGCTGCATCCGTAATATGGACACGGTGGTGACGCTCATAGGTCTTCTTGAGCCCTTGCAAAATAGCGATGCTATCCGCAACAGACGGTTGCTCAATCAAAACCTTGGCAAAACGGCGTGACAGAGCGGCATCTTTTTCGATGTGTTTTTGGTATTCTTCTTGCGTAGTCGCTCCTACGGTCCGTAAGGTCCCGCGAGCCAAGGCAGGCTTCAAGATATTGGCCGCATCCAAGGTGGAGTCAATCCCTGATCCAGATCCCATAATGGTATGGAGCTCATCAATGAAGAGGATGACATGGCCATCTTCTTCAATATCATTGATGATGTTGTTCATCCGCTCTTCAAAATCTCCACGGAAACGCGTCCCTGCGACAACATTCATCAAGTCCAACTCTAAGACACGCATCTTAGCAAGTTCAGTTGGGACATCTCCACTGGCAATCCGTTGAGCCAAGCCCAAAGCCAGAGCAGTCTTTCCGACACCGGCATCTCCAACGAGGACTGGATTGTTTTTCGTTTTGCGGCTCAAAATCTGAATCATCCGCGAGATCTCTTGACCCCGGCCAATCACCGGTTCCAAACTGCCATTGCGAGCCATTTCTGTCAGATCTCGGGTATAATCTTCCAAACCACCACTGGTAGAGGCCGGCATGCCCATCATATTTCCCATGGTTTGACGATTTGGTTGCTGGGCCCGATAGAGAGAACGGATAGCCTTGACAGCTTCCTTGTCCCAACCTGCTCGTTGTTCCAAACTCTTACGAAGCTCGACAATTTTAATGCCATCTTCCTGATCATCATAGCGGAAGCCAACATACTCCAATACTTGAGAAGCTAAGGTTCCTCGCTCTAGTAAGAGCGCCAAGAGGACATGCTCTGTCCCAAGACTTTTGGCATGGACTGCCTGGGCAATCTCTTGGGAACGGTTCATGATTTCTTCTACACGGAAAGAAAAAGGAAATACCTCATAGCGACCATCCCGTTGGTAGACTTGGCCTGTGATGTGCTCAGCTGCATCTTGAAAATCATCAATCTGCATAGGATAGTCACTTAAGACGGAACCAGCTACACTATAGGGGTTATTGGCTAGGGCCACTAGGATATGCCAGGTATCTAGGGTTTGGGAATCAAAATGACCCGCCAAGATTTGAGCGGCTTCAATCGTTTCTAATAGGGCTTTTGAATAGTTCATAAGGAGATTACATTCCCTTTCTATCGACTTGTTGGATAATTTTTCGTAGGATATTGGCTCGTAAGCGATGGGCTTCACTTCCCAGAACCTCGTCTGTTGTCATCACTGACAAGAGCTCTGCTTCTCTCTTTGTAAGGATTTTTTCTTCAAATAGCATCTGGAGGATATCACAGAATACAGTCTGACTGATCTGTTCTCCAATGCTTGCGCCAAGCTCTGTTAGCATCTGGTGTTGGTCTGAAAATTGAATCTTGCCAATCCGGATATACCCTCCACCTCCACGCTTGCTCTCTACGATGTAGCCTCGACTTTCGGTGAAGCGGGTCTTGATCACATAATTGATTTGACTAGGAACAACTTGGAAAACATCCGCTAATTCGCTTCTCTTGAGCTCTGCGATGCCTGCTTGAGCCAGTAGCGACTTGATATAGGCCTCGATGCTATCTGATGTATTTTTACTTGCCATGATGCTCCTTTCTGATGGTTTCATTCTAGATGAGCTCTCTGCTTCAGAGGATAAAAAATGGTCTCATCATCCATGATGTCATTATTGACCTTATCTGACTATTATACAATTTTTACGCCTGTAAATAAAGCAAAGACTACGTCGAGATAGAATCTGAAGACCCCTTGTTGGTAGCCAGAAGGAGCCAAAAAAAGAGGCTAGCTATTGCTAACCTCTTGTAGAAGGGACTTTAGGATTTCCGACGAGCGTATTTCACTCTTCCGCCTAAGAAGCCTAAGCCGAGTAGTCCGATCCAAGCTAAGAAACTTGCCTTCTCTGATCCTGTCTGTGGCAGTTTTTCTTGGGACTGCACAGGGTCTGGATTTACGGCTTCTACCACAGGAGAAAGGAGGTCTCTTTCGAAGCCGTCGGTTTCAAAATTGGAGCAATTCCACTTTCTTTTTTGTCTTCTGGAGGAAGGAGCGGTTTCGTTTCTTGTGAGTCTTCACTTGGTTTTGTTGGTAGCGGCACATCCGGAATCATAGGAGCTTCTTCTGCTTCCTTCGTTCCGACTTCCGTGATCTGGTCCTGGGCCTCCACTTCGACAAAGGCATCGACTTCTGTCCGAATTTCTTTGCCTTCTTCTTGTCGAACCTCGATCAATTTCAAGCGGCGTCCCGACCTTCCCTGCTTGAAGGATCCGGCTTTCGCCCTTTGGCCAAGTCCTTGTTCTCACGTGTTTGACTCTCAAATGGAATCTCCTCCGCTTCGATGAGAAGTTCTGGTTTTTCAAGAATCAAATCCCGAACACCTTCTTCTGGTCGTGTCTGCGTCAGCGGTTCATAATTGTGAGTATCTTCTAAGATGGTTTCAAGGGCTTCCACTTGATTAGCTGCAGCAACCAAATCTGGGCGCTCTTGATCCAACAACTGAGTCAAGTCCGTCAATTGTCCTTGAACCGTCGGTTTGAGGTCTGCTTTCAAGCGATCGAGAAGTAGCCTTGATCTTTTTCTACTCCTTCTCTGATGATCTGTTGCAGCTCTTCTTGACTGAGCAACTGACTATCTTTCCCTGAGAGGATAAATCGGTCTACCTGGATGGCTCTAGATGACTGAGGATCATTGAGGGCTGGATCCAGATGCAAGCGTAGCTGGTGGTAGCCTTTTGCTAGGCCTTGCAGATTGACCAAACTCTGGTCGAGCTTGCGTTGGTCTCCATAGCCACTGAAATAATGATCGCCGTCGATCTCATAATCATGGCCACGACCTTCTTCGAAGGCCATTTCTTTTCCATCTAGGGTGACGCTGTAGAGACCATGACTTGGATCGACCACTCCTCGGACCTCCACGCCGGTGCCCTTAAAGGTAATGGTCACTTCAATGTGTTTCTTGCCTTCCTCATCGGTCACTTGGTTAAAGCTCGACCAAGATTCTGTGCCATTTGAGAAGTCTTTGTTGTCCGTCTCGTGGTGCCAACCCTCACTGTAATGCAGTTTTGGATCTTGGTCATCTACTTCTTTGCGATTTTTCTGGCAGCTGGTCCTCGTTCATCACTTGGACTGTCAGTTCTGGAATAAAGCCGACCAAGCTTCCTTGATCCGGATGGAGCAATTTGACCTTAAAGTCATAGACGTCGGTCGCTTTTCCTGCAAAATCAAGGGTTGGAACTTGGACTGTTTTTTCTGTCTCGCCATCTGCGAACTCAAGGGTGACGTTGGTATCTTTGTAGACCTTGCCATGAACCCCTGTTCCTGGTTCTGTGATTAATTTAAGACTGGCACTTCCTTTAGAGCCACCTTTTCTCTTGACGACGACTTGCGCTGGGTCGCCTTTCTTAACAGCTAGGGTTGGCTGAGCAAACTCAAAGAGCCCCTTTTCTTGGTTATTGAGGGCATAAATCCCTTCCGTTGCGATCGCATCTCCCTTGCTATTGACCAAGGTCAAGGTGTGAGATCCTGCTGCCAAGTCCGGTGTTTCATAGACCTTTTGGCTCCGTTTGCGGCTTGGGACTTTGGGTATTGACGGTCGCTAGCTTTTGGCCATCGACATAGACATCCATTTCCCCATGACCAGGGTCGACAGTTGCGACCACATAGGCCTTGGTGCCTTCAAACTGATAGGTCACCGAAGCTCCCTTTTCCTTGGTCCACATAGAGGTGCCTCGAACGCCTTCTCCCTCTTCATTCCATTGGCCATTGGCCCGCTCAGCTGTCCGGTCAGAATGATAAGTCAAACCAAGCGGATAGCCATCGGTTTCTTCAATGCTAGCTGGCGTCTTATAGACAGAGACTCCGTTCAAGATTGGAGTAGCTGGGCATCAGTGATGGACACCCGGATATAGCGACTATCAACTGGTTGCCCTTTGATCAAACGGCGGTATCCCTACGGTTGAGCCAGCCCCATAAGGAACCCATTGGCCCATTCACTGCCACATCAATGGTGAAACCAGAAATCCGTTGGCCTTTCTCGATGGTTTCTTTGAGCTCTACCACATCAAAAGTGTTGCTCTTTTTCCAAGATCGAGGACAAAAGAGCCGGTCTTGGCATCATCTGCAGGGTGCCCAACTGGTCTTTTCATCGCCATCTGTCAAATGGCTGGCCTTGTAGAGAGGATTGCGTCGTGTCGAGTCAGCTTCTACCAAAGCTCCTGCCGCATAGTTCACACTGTAGAGTTGGTCCAAGGTCTGGCGGAATTCTTTCAAACGGGCCACATCGGCCTCCGCAAATTTTCCGTCTTGATTGGGTGGAATATTAAGCAGAAGCGGAGTGCCACGGCCGACCGATTTGAAGTAAATGTCCATCAATTCGCGCAAGGACTTAGGGCTCTTGATTGTCATGGTAGAACCAGCCGGAGCGAATAGAGACATCGGCTTCTCCCACTGAGTATTGCTTCCCTTCCGGATCCCCGTGATTGAGGTAGCTATTGGATGGATTGTTGCGGATCTTATCTGGATTGACCTTTTTGCCAAACCGGATCTCCAGCAATCCCCTTTTCATTTCAATCCAACGAACATTGGTCGGCTCAGCTGAGAAGATGGCAATATCCCCTTGGGCCTTGCGAATGGCTTCAAACCACTTGTCAAAGGTATAGGTGACTTTTTGAGCCCCATCGCCACGCGCTCCATCCATCCAGACTTCTACGAACTTACCCTTGTTCCCATATTTTGGATCTTCAAAGGATTTCCTTAAGCTGGTTGAGATAGTATTCATTGTATTGGTCCTCTGTATCCACATGGTAGAGCGGGCTGTGGGCATCCCAAGGAGAGATAGACCCCCATGTCCATGTCATACTTGCTGGCAGAAGCAGAAACCTCAGCTAGGGACATCGCCTTTTCCATCCTTCCAACCACTTTTTTGGCAATGGTATGGTCGGTGTATTTGGAAGGGTACAAGAGGAAGCCATCGTGGTGCTTGACGACCATGATCGTCCGTTTAAAAGCCCAGCATCTTTCAGGGTTTTGATCCACTGATCGGTATCCAGATGCTCTGGATAGAAAATAATAAGGATCTTCTTGCCCATCTCCCCACTCACGATCGTAGTAGGTATTCATCCCAAAGTGGATGAAAAGCTGCTAGTTCTTCGCGGTGGTATTGCATCTGAGCCTTGCTTGGAAGTGGTCCGTAATCCGCAATCTCAGTCTCCTCATCTAGAGAAGTGGCTGGTTGGCTTGCTTCTGTCCCTTGACTGACTGTGCGATTTTTCTTTCTCACTAGTAGCTGCTGAGGGCTGTTCTGATTCTTCTTGGTGCTCGTTCACAGTTTTCTCCTCCTTTCCTTGATCTCCTGCATTGCTTGTTTCAACCCGTTCTTCACGTGGTTCACTATTCTCAGCTTGTTCCTCTGCGTAACTGGTAGTAGTTCCTAAAAAAACAAGTCGCTACGACTACCGAGCAGACACCTACTGAGAGTTTACGAATGCCAAATCGATTTCTCTGATCAACTAATCTTTTTCCCATATTCTATTCCTTTATGTCACCAGGTAAAGAGGGTGGGGCTTCCCCATCCTCCTTCTTTTTACCTGTGAACTTTTCACCGTTTTTTGCTAGTTTCTCTAGCTGTTTTACTTGGCCTTTTTGGCTCTTTTTTTCTGATCGTCCAGCACAGCACTGGCAAGGCCTGCCGCTAGGATTCCAGCAACGAGGCTTGCGACGCTTTCTTCCGTTCCTGTATTTGGTAATCTACCTTCGGAAACTGGAGCAGCTGAAACTGCTGGTGTTTGAGCTGTTTTCTCGACTTCCTTCCCTGCTGCATCTGTCCCTTCCTGACGCACTGCTTTGACCTCAAGAGATGCTTGAGGAGTTGGGGTAGCTACTGGTCCTTCTGAGCCATGAGGATGTTCTGGGTTCGGAAGCGGTTGTGGTTCTGGCTGCAGGTTTGGCTGTGGCTGTGGTTGTGGCTCTGGTTGTGGAGTGTCTGGAAGTACTTCTTTCGTGCCCACCTCTGTGATTTCTGCCACTGGATCTAGCTCTACAAAGGCATCCAGTTCCTTCCGGCTTTCACACCATTTTTCTTGAGAAACTTCCACCAAGCGCAATTTGCGGCCTTTTTGACCTTCTTGAACCACACGTTTCTCACCTTTTGGAAGATCCGCATTTGGACGTTCTAAGCGTTCAAAGTCCATCTCTTCTGGCTCAATCACCAACTCTGGTTTGGTATGGACCAGATTCTTAACCCTTCTTCAGGAATGGCTGAGCCTGTAGGTGCTTTTGCGGATAGAGAAAGTTGATATACTTTTTCGAGCTTGCCATCTTCTGAGACAACCTTGACAAGAACCGGAGCATTGGCACTTTTAGCATCGACGACCGTAACGGCTGTTCCATTCTTGCCTTGTGCTGAAACGATTGGACGGTCTCCCTCATACTCTAGATGATAATCTGTCACATCTGGTTTAAAAACCTTCTAGGTCTTTGCCATTCACTTGGATCGTGACATCAGTTGTTGCCTGAGCCTCTTCTGTTGGGGCATAGGCGCTCAATTCAATGATTCCAATTCCTTTTAGATTTTCATCACGGACCATTCTTAAACGGATGGCTTTGGTTCTGGTTTCGTTGAAGCTGAGGTTAGAGATATAGCCCAGGTTCAAAGGCATAATCCAAGCTATACAGGGATTTCTTCCCAGTTAGAGGCCTGGTTAAATGGATGATCTGGAAGATTCTTCAGATTGCCATAATCATCCGGAACATCAAAGTCTGGACCAATGTAGCGTTCAAGAACCGTTTTCGTTGGCAGACCTGTTTCCTGATCTGCAAAAAAGTCGACCGCTACTTTATTGACCAAGCGCTCTGTTACTTGACCATTTTTCTTGAAGATGAGACCAGCAAACACTTCTGTTTGATCCGGCTCTCTCTTCCAGTTGGTCCAACGGTAGTACTCGTTGTAGCCACCATCATTGATGTAATCGATATAGTCGATTTGATTTGGATCGAGATCGTTGGTTTCACTAGCAAATGCTCTGGTATCCTCTGCATTGTAGTCACGGTTCACAGAGAGGTTTTCTCCTGTCTTTTCTGACACCCGGACGGTCAGCTGAGCTGTCAGATCATAGCCGAGGACTTTTCCTTCTAGCGTGAAGCTGCCTTCATGAGAAAGTGCATCAGCTGGGATAGCCTGCCAGTCCACCGTAAGTTCCTTGCGTTCATAGCCTGTGTCCCCTTTGAAGTAGACACCTACGGTAGATGGTAGAACCAGATCTTGACCGACTTTCACAAAACGTCTGCCTGCTTCCACTGCTACTGGAGCAGCTTGTTTCAGTTTTTCTGCATCGCTTGTGAGATGGAGGCGGTATTCTTGTAAGATAGTACCATCTTCCGCTTTATGGATGACACGGATTGGCTCACCTTCATGGACGCTTGGCACAACCGTTGCAAGACCGTGATGGCTAGCTGTCGCTTCCACTTGTGGATAAGCCCGATCACGCGCATCGATGTAGTAATCGGTCACACTTGGGATTTGACACCTGGTAAAACCTCACCGTTGACACGAATGGTCACCTGGCTCTTTTTCTTCTGCCGCCACCTTATTGGCAAATACTTGAATCTCTGAAATAGAGCTTCCACGTTTGCCTTCTGGTGTCTTCATGCGGATCCGAACGGCATAGGTGTCGACTTTATCAAAACTGAAATGATTCATCTTGCCAGCTGCTACCGGTTCTTCAACGGTTAGGGTTGCTGACTTCTTTCAGTTAGCTGGATTGTTAAATGGATGGTCTGTTTCGTCTTTGACACGATTTGGATTGCTTGGAACTGTTGGGATTTGTTCCCTGTATAGTACTCAATCACATATTCACTTGGAGCACCAACGCCGTGGTCTTCGTGGAAACCAATATGGAGGTTGTCCACTGCTCGCTTGGTCAAGATACCAGAATCCCCAAACAAGATACCCAACAGAATCTTCCGCATTGTCACGGCCCCAGTTGGTCCAACGGTTAGCTGGAGCATCGGTAAAGGAGATGACCTTATCATTGACCTTAGCAACTGGATCCGCATCGTTAGAGTCACTTGCAAAAGCGAGTGGCAAGACAGATCCTGTCCATTGCTCTGCTACGTTGGCCCCCTTGACTGTGTTTGCGGAAACACGAATATGAAGACGTGTTGGAAGATCCGTTCCTTCTACACGACCGGCTAGGACAACTTCTCCTTCTTTGGGCCAAGAGTTGCGGATCGACCGCATCCCAGGCCACCTTAGCAGTATAGGTCTTGCCATTAGAGTGATAGGTCCGCACGCTTTCTGGAAGAGCTGGTTTTTCGCCGACTGGAGTGGTAGTGCTGACTTCTTCTACAGCGATAATGCCTTCAACCGTCACTTGAGCTTGGGCTTCTTTTTCCACACCCTCTACATGACCTGTAACTGTAAAGCTATGGTAATCCTTGACCTGATCTGCGGTTACAGCATCCCAGGTCACGCGTTTTTCTTTAGGGAATCCCTTGTCATACTCGACCAAGACTGTCTCTGGAAGAGCTGGCAAAACGTTTCGATCGGTGCTGATCCGTACAGGACGCACCTTGACAACTGTCTTTTTCTTCTGGATTTGGCGTGATGGTAAAGCTGACTTCTCCCGTTTGTCCTTGGAAGTTAGCTTCTAAATGAACCAATCCTGCTTCCCGCAATTCCAAACCTTTATTGGTTGCGACTGCTTTTCCTTGGCTACCAGCTCTTGTCTTCACATCGATTTGATCTGCTTTGAGACTTGCCTGGCTACCATCTTGGTAATGGGCAATGACTTCAAGTGGTACCGTTTGGTCTTCCTTGAGTTCCTGTCCTTCTGGCAGACGCAATTCTAGGCGCTCGATCTGTGGACTTTCTTCTTGGAATTGGACCACATAGGTCTGTACAGCTCCCGTATCCTTAGCAGTTACATAGATTTGAGCTTTCAAACCATTTTCACGGTTAGCTTGTAGGACCGTCACTTGAGCATTTTCTGCACTTGCTGTGACTTGACCTGGCTCTTGACCATAAGCGAGGGAACGGAAAATGGTATGGTTGCCACTACCAAATTTGGAAGAGCTACTCCATCTAGCTGAACCGTTGGTTTCTTAGCCTTGGCTACATCTCCTCCTGCAACCACTAGTGTCGCTTGGACCGTTTCCCTATTGCCTAGGAGTCCTGTCGCCTTCAAGCGTGCTCCTGGTGTGGACAACTGATCTTCTTGACCAGCTTCCAAGGTCCATTGATCGACCTCATAGTGAGCAGTGGTGCCATCAGTGAAGACTAATTGCACAGCCTTATCCACCGTTGCTAGATCTGCTCCCTGTGGGATTTGTTTGATGACCGGAAGGACTTGTTCCACGCCGATCACATCGACCAGAGCTTCGACCGTGCGTCCTTGAACATGACCTGTCACACGGACTTGGCCAGCACGGCTATAGTCTGCCGCATCCCATTCAACGGCTTCTTCTTGGGCCTTGCCATCACTATAGACCACATTGACCTTACTTGGCAAGGTTGGTTTTTCTCCTAGATAAGCACTTTGTCGAACAGGTTCCACGCCTAATACAGTGCGTTCTGCTTGGTCCTTCTTACCTGTAAAGAGGCTGACTTGGTCTGATTGCAAGCGATCTGAGTCTGCATACAGAGTAAAGGCTCCCGCCTGCTCAGTTGATTTGACAATCACAACCCCTTTGCCATTGAAGGCTTTGCGTTGCCATGAGCCATCTTCCTGCGCTTTGTAGCGTTCACGGCTGGCTTGTTCCCCATTATCGACACCGACAATTTGGCCTTGTCCATGCAAATGGAAATGCACCAAATTATTGGCAGTTGGCACGACACGACCTTCTTCATCGACGATTTCATAGGTAATATAGGTCAGATCCTTGCCGTCCGCTGCAATCGCGTGTTCTTCTTTCAACAAACGAACACCCGCAGGCTTGCCGGCTGTTTCGACTTGATCTTTCGCGATCACTTCTCCTGCTTCGTTGCGCGCAATAGCTTCCACTTTACCTGGTACATAAGGGACCAACCATTCTAGATAGAGTTCATCCGGATTTGCCCCTTCTTGGTAGGTCCGGCCATCAGCTGTGGTCTTCTTGGTAAAGGTCTTCACTCCTTGTGATTCCCCATTGACAATCAATTCCACACTGTGGGCATTGGAGAAGGTCCGAACAGGGATCCGTCCTTCTTCATCCATGACACGATTGGCTAATTCTGGATTGTCCCAGTTCCAATGTGGTAAGAGATGGACCATTGGATGTTTCTCAGCCGATACCCATTGACTTTGGTAAAGGTAAAAATCATTCTTTGGAAGGCCGGCCGTATCGACAATACCGAAATAAGAACTTTTCACAGGTGTATCATTTTGGTTGTGCCATGGGGTTGGCTCACCGATATAGTCCGTACCAGTCCAGATAAATTGTCCTGCATAGCCGGCATGATCACGGTCAAAGGTCCAAGAGGCGGTCGCTGTCCGACCCCAACCAACCCGGTCATTGCCGTAGTCTGATTGTTCATAATGGCGGTCTTCTTGGTTGCTGCCGACCCATTCTCTTTCAGGGTGGTAGTAAGAGCCCCGTGTCCGCGTTGCAGAAGAGGTTTCAGAACCATAAATGAGCCAGTTTGGATGTTTGGCCCGTAAGCTTTCATAGTTAGCTTCTGAATAGTTAAATCCAACCGCATCAAGCTCTGCTGCTACCTTTTCATGGCCTCCTGATCCATCACCAAAGCGGAATTTATCAGCTCCCATGGTGACATAGCGGGTTGCATCCACGTCCTTGATGGTCTTGACCAACCGACGAACGGTTGCGACAGATTTGTCTGAACCATCTGCTTCACCAACTTCGTTACCGATCGACCACATGACAATGGCTGGATTGTTCTTGCCCCGTTCTACCATGGTCCGTAGATCGTAATCTGACCAAGTATCCCCCTTACGAGCTTCTGGGTGAGTGGCATCTTTTTCAAAGAAACGACCGTAATCGTATTGTTTCTTGCCACCATACCAGGTATCAAAAGCTTCTTCTTGGACCATCAAGCCCAACTCAGCAGCAATTTTTAAGGTTTGTTCACTCGCTGGGTTGTGGGTCGTCCGGATCGCATTGACTCCCATGTCCTTCATCTGTTTGAGACGACGGTATTCAGCCTTGTAATTTTCCTCAGCTCCAAGAGCCCCGTGGTCATGGTGAAGGGATACCCCGTGGAATTTCGTCGCCACCCCATTGAGGAAGAAGCCACCTTCTGGCGTCCAGTTGAGATAGCGATAACCAAAGCGTTCCTTTTGCACATCGACCAACTGCGAATCCCGATAAACCCGCGTATACAAGGTATAGAGAGCTGGATGATCCGTTTTCACATCCCAGAGGGTTGGTTTTTCAACATGGAGGGTTTGAGATAGGTTGATCTCTTGACCTGCTAGAACAGCTTGTGCTTCACTGCGCGTTTTTTCGCTCACCACTTGGCCATTTTGATCGACAATTTCATATTCCGCATAAATACTATGAGCTTGATCATCTTGGTTGACAATGCGGCTCTTCACCACTGTATCTACTGCCCCATTTTTGCTGTTTTTCCAACTGAGGGGTCGTAATCGTAGTCCCATACTGCGCTAAATGAACCTTGTCCGTTACACTCAGCTTAACATCCCGGTAAATCCCACTACCAGAATACCAACGGCTACTTGGTTGTTGATTGACCACATGAACGGCGATGGTATTCTCGCTTCCATCCGCATTCAAATAAGGAGTAATATCATAAGAAAAGGCATTGTAGCCATTTGGATAATGACCAACGAATTGTCCGTTTACATAGACTTTGGAATCCATATAAACCCCGCCAAATTCCAAGCGGACCTTCTTATCTAGATCTTTGTCGTCCAAACGGAAGGTCTTACGATACCAAGCATCCCCTCCGTTTAATTGACCCCCTTCATTTTGAGCAGGAGAGTTGTGATCGAAATCAAAGAAAATAGACCAGTCATGAGGAAGATCTAATTTTTTCCAATCCTTGACATCCACTTGACGCCCTTCTGCACCAGGAGCTGCATTTAATTTAAAATACCAATCTTTATTAAAATCACGTTCTCGATCTTGCACAATATCCTCCGCTACACGATTTTGATCTGGAGCGACTGTTTCTTCCGTTCCTGTAGCACGCTCAGATGAAGCTGAAACGGGCTGGCCTTCGCCTTGAGGCGCTGGCTTTTCCTCAGCTCTGGTAGGGGTGATGACAGCTGGAGCTTCTGAAACCCTTGCACCAGCTTCAGGAACTTCCGCTTCTGAGTTTTCCGTCACAACACTTGGTGTCTCCATCGAAGTCGGTTCACTTTCGAGGGCTGGCTTTTCTTCCGCATGGACCCTTGAAAGACCCAAGGCAGAAATCCCAATCACAACAGAACAAGCTCCAACTGAGAGCTTACGAATACTAAAAACAGGACGCTTTTCTAAAAAAGACTTTCCCATAAAAACCTCCTCTTAGGATTAACAATTCAATTTGTAAGCGCTTTCTTATACCTGCGAACGCTTACAGAAAATCACATATTAACTATACCAAAAAAATAGGAGCGATAGGCCTCGATTTCGCTCCAACTATAGTTAGATTAAGAATTCCTTTAATTAGTGGAAATCTCCTACAAACCAAAAAAATAGAAGCCAACGGCTTCTATTTTTTTATGATCTTATAATCCTGGTTCTTGACCAAGTTCAGCAGCCACCATCCAAATGTTCTTTTCAAGTTCTGCTTTAGCCCCAACAAAGATATCGTTGGTTACATCGTCGCCTTCAGCGTCAGTAACATCCAAAGCTTTTTGGTAAAGGCCATCAAGGTAATGGAAGATTTCAAGAACACGTGTCAAGCTTTCTTCTACATTTTTTGTAAATGTTCCACGGCGTTCTTCAATATTGCTGTGTTCCAAAAATTCAGTCATGCTAGAATAAGGCGCCCCACCAAGAGTGATCAAGCGTTCGCTCACTTCATCCAAGGTTGCATCCAAGCTGTCCATGTATTCGTCCATTTTTGGATGCCAAACCATAAAGCCACGTCCACGCATATACCAGTGTACTTGGTGAAGGGCAATGTGAGCGACGTAGAGATCTGCTACGACTTGGTTCAAGAGGGCTTTTGTTTCTGGAAGAGTTTCTTTATTAGAAGGTGCAAAAGTTGCTACATCAGTAGCTGCTTCATGTTTCATCAGTTGTCATGTCGTTTCTCCTTTTTTTATAATGATTCTAATTAACTATGTCTTTATTATATGCTTCCTCATTCAGAAAGTCAAGATAAAAAAGATTTAAAAAAAAGTATCATAGTTGTCAATTGAGAAAGATACGATAGAATGAAGAAGACTAATCGAAAGGCTTTGACTAATGAAATATATCTTTACCTTCCTGATCTCCATGGTTCCTCTCGTGGAACTTCGCAGGGGCTATCCCTTTTGCTATTTGCAAATGAATTCCCTTATGGACAGCGCTCCTAATCGGAGTGATCGAAATCTTCTCCCTGTCCCTCTGATCTTCTTCTTTCGCCCGCCATATTCTCGCTTGGGGCGCAAATAAAACCAGATCATCGGAGGCTTTCTTTAGCTGGTGTCTCAATAAAGGGCCATAGAGGGCGGACAGAAATTAGAAAAAAAGCTGCAGGTGACAAGGGAATCTTCTGGGCCTTATTGCTCTTTGTGGAATTCCTCTTCCGGGAACTGGTGCCTGGACTGGAGCCCTTGCAGCTTCCATCCTTGACTGGGACTTCAAACGCAGTAGCCTCGCAGTCATGCTCAGAGTGATACTAGCCGGCCTCATCATGGGGAACCCTGTCCCTGCTTCTAGGAATTGATACCTTCGCACATTAAGCAAAAAGACTGAAGCATCTGCTTCAGTTTTTACTACAAAAAGAGGTTTCCTTCGAAACCTCTTATTTTTTTATTCTTAGTTGTTAAGAGCTGCTGCCATTGTAGCTGCAACTTCTGCTTCAAAGTCATTTGAAGCTTTTTCAACTACTTCACCAACTTCAAAACGAACGAATTCGATAACTGAAGCATTTACTGATTCAAGGTAAGCTTCAACTGTCTTGCTGTCATCCATGATGTAAACTTGTGCAAGAAGAGTGTAGGCTTGGTCAACTTTTTGTGTTGTCCAAGAAGAAGCGATCCATTTTACCTGGGATGATTTTATCCCAGATTTTTTTCTGGTTTACCTTCAGCTGCCAATTCAGCTTTGATATCTTCTTCAGCTTGAGCAACCACTTCGTCAGTCAATTGTGCTTTTAGAACCGAAATTTCAAGTGTGGAAGAGCTGGTTTACCAACCATTGCACGGCTTTCGTTATCTTGGTCGATGACGTGGTTCAATTGTGCCAATTCATCTTTCACGAATTGTTCATCCAATTCTTTGTATGAAAGAACAGTTGGTTTCATTGCAGCGATGTGCATTGAGATTTGTTTAGCAAGTGCTTCGTCTCCACCTTCGATCACAGAGATAACACCGATACGTCCACCGTTGTGTTGGTAAGCACCGAAGTGTTGTGCATCTGTTTTTTCAAGCAAAGCAAAACGACGGAATGAAATTTTTTCACCGATTGTAGCTGTTGCAGATACGTATGCAGCTTCAAGAGTTTCACCTGAAGGCATTGTCAAAGCAAGAGCTTCTTCGTTGTTAGCTGGTTTACCTTCAGCGATCACTTTTCGCTGTTGCGTTTACCAATTCAACGAATTGAGCGTTTTTCGCAACGAAGTCAGTTTCAGCGTTTACTTCAACTACTGCTGCAACGTTACCATTGACATAAACACCAGTCAAACCTTCAGCGGCAACACGGTCAGCTTTCTTAGCTGCTTTAGCCATACCTTTTTCGCGAAGCAATTCGATCGCTTTTTCGATATCACCTTCAACTTCAACCAATGCCTTTTTAGCGTCCATGACACCGGCACCAGATTTTTCACGCAATTCTTTTACAAGCTTAGCTGTAATTTCTGCCATTTTTGTTCTCCTATATTTTTTAATAAAATAAGAGGGTCGGGCTGAGCCCTGCCCTCTTAGGTTCGTTACTTATTGAATGAAATTAAGCGTTGTCGCCTTCTACAACTTCAACGATTTCTTCGATTGAATCAGCTTGACCTTCAGTAGCTGCCAATTCAGCTTCTACTGTAGCAACACTGTCTTCACCTTGACGTCCTTCGATAACAGCGTCAGCCATTTTCGCAGTGATCAATTTAACAGCGCGGATAGCGTCATCGTTCGCTGGGATGATAACATCGATATCATCTGGGTCAGTGTTTGTGTCGACCATCGCTACAACTGGGATACCCAATTTCTTAGCTTCTTTAACAGCGATTTGTTCTTTATGTGGATCCACAACGTACATTACGTCTGGGATACGAGGCATGTCTTCGATACCGCCCAAGAATTTTTCAAGACGAGCGCGTTGTTTGTTCAACAATGCAACTTCTTTCTTAGGAAGAACTTCAAAAGTTCCATCTTCTTCCATGCGTTTGATTTCTTTCAAACGAGCGATACGTTTTTGGATTGTTCCCCAGTTAGTAAGAGTTCCACCCAACCAACGGTGGTTGATGAAGTATTGACCTGCACGAACAGCTTCTTCTGCAACAGCATCAGCAGCTTGTTTCTTAGTACCTACGAACAAGATCACTGCATCATTTGCAGCTGCATCACGCATGAAGTCGTATGCTTGGTCTGCATATTTTACAGTTTGTTGCAAGTCGATAACGTGGATTCCGTTACGTTCTGTGAAGATGTACTTAGCCATCTTAGGGTTCCAGCGACGAGTTTGGTGACCGAAGTGTACACCAGCCTCAAGAAGTTGTTTCATTGAAATTACTGCCATGAGTAGTTTCTCCTTTTTTGTTTTTTTCTCCTCTCTCAGACGTCAACTTGCAGCACGACCACAAGGGCAACGGTGCCACAATGGATCCGAGATGAGTATTTGCTGTCTTAGACAACTCTATAAGTATAGCAGAAATCACTAGAATTCGCAAGCTATTTGAGAGTTTTTTTCAATCACTACGATGAAATGGTTTTCTAAAGTTGTTTGACGTAAAAAGTTTTTCTTGACCTATCTTTATTTTTAGGTTACAATATTATATGTTATGGCGGTATAGCCAAGTGGTAAGGCACGGCTCTGCAAAAGCTTGATCGTCGGTTCAAATCCGTCTACCGCCTTGATAATAAAATTTTTTATCATCTTTTATCTTTTAAAAATTCCCCTAGCAATAGGGGGTTTTTTGTTGCCATTTGCTCCTTTCCTTGATTATTGATATAATAAAACCTCGCCTGATTGGCGAAGCACATTAGAAAGGGTATTTATGAAAAACATTCGTTTCTTTGCGATCGGCCTTCTTTCACTAGTGACACTAGCCGCTTGCTCACCTGCCAATTCTGCGCAACCAGCAAAAACAGCTTCTAGCTCTAGAAAACCGATCAAACAATCTTCTACCAAAACATCATCTAGTAAATCGTCGAGCACTTCTTCAGACAGCAGTAGCTCAGATGATTTTTCAGGTCGCTTCAGCTTGGATCCAGATGATGGCGCATCTCTCCAATATGTGCCAGGAGCTGCATCCATTCCTGAGATCGAAAAGCTCAAGAACCTCCACCCTACCACCGGTTTTGTATTGAGAACCGAAGATGGACAAGAGGTTGGTGGGCCAAAAGAAAGAAGCAGTTACGATGACGTAGTTGCAGCCTTTGGTCAACCCGTAAGTAGTACAGACAGTGCGAATCCTGGCGATGGGGTCAATGTTTGGGCAACAGACAATGGCGATATCATGGCTTTCTTCCGCAATAATGTGTTAACAGATATCACCTTCCGACTAAGAGGGGGCGATGCCAACCACCAGTCTACTGGCAGCATTTCCAAATCCGATACACCAAAAACGGCCCTCGAACGTCTCGGAAAACCCTATGCCATTATGCGTTCAGAAAATGGGACCAGCTATGTCTATAAAGATAGCAACGGAGATGAATCTAGCTTTCTCTACACAAGGAAATAAGATCTTCAATGTTACGTCTGCTGCAGAAACCAAGCAGTTAAAAAAAGATCACTGGCCTGGATAAAAATCAATAATAAGCAATCAAAAGAGGCTGGGACAAAAGTCCTAGCCTCTCAATTAGTTTTGGATTGTCGAGCAAGACGCAGTGGTTGAGTGGGCTCTACTACGCTGATTTCATCAGCTTTTACAGCCCTACTCAACTGTGCGAAGGTGGGACGACGAAATCGAATTCTAACGAATTACCGATTTCTGTCCCACTCTCTCTTTCTTACAATTCAGCAATTTGGTTCAAATTCACTTCTGCAACCGTATCGTTACCGAACATAGAAATGACCATTTTCACCTTGTTGTTATCAATTTCAGTGATCTTACCAGTATAGTCTGTGAAGGCACCGTCGATGATACGAACCGTATCGCCCACCTTGACATCCAAATCAAACTCTTGAACGGTTTGACCCATAGAGAGCAAGATGCTGCGGATTTCTTCTTCCAACAATGGAGTTGGTTTTGAACGGTTCCCGTGTGATCCGACGAAACCAGTAACGTTCGGTGTATTCCGAACGACAAACCAAGCTTCATCTGTCATGACCATTTCTACCAAGACATAACCTGGGAAGCGGTTTTCTTCGATTTCTTTGGTTTTACCGTTTTTCTCAACTTGTACGGTTTGAGTTGGAATCTCTACGCGCAAGATGTTTTCTAACATATTGTAAGTTTGCGCACGTTGCAAAAGATTCTCTTTTACCTTGTTTTCATATCCTGAGTAGGTTTGTAGTACAAACCAGCCTTTATCAAAACTGTCCATTTGGGCATCCTTTCTTTCTGTTTAGCCTGCTCGAGCTTTTGTGAACATACTAAAAAAAGCCTCTTGGCTTTCCTTTTCCTAGCTTCATTATACCACATTTTGCAGGAATGCAAAGAGGTTTGCTGATTTATTTTTAAGAAAAGACTACAAAAAGTGGGACCCTGAGGGATCCCACATGGCTTCTTTTCTTAAAAGAAATTGATCATGTGCAATAGGCCACGTGCAATGACTTTGTCGAACAAATAAATCAATGCAACAAAGAAAGCGGTGTACTCAATCACTGAGATAAAGTTTTTCCATCTTTCCTTGCGATTTGGCCAAGTTGTATCTTTTAGTAAGACGAAAATATCTTTAATGAATTTCACAACTCTCTCCTATCGTGTTTCTTTATGGATGGTATACTTGCTGCAATGCTTGCAGAATTTATTGACTTCTAGACGTGTTGGTTTTGGCGTCCCACTCAACTTAATGGAGTAATTGCGTGACCCACAAACCGTACACGCTAGACTTGCTTTTTTTAATGCCATAACGCCTCCGTTCACCCCATTATAGCAAGTTTTCCACGTTTTGACAAGAACAGAAAATCTCCTGTCAAGAAAAAAGCAAATCTAAAGCGTTATCACTCTGGTTTTTCCTCATTTTTGGTAAAATAAAACAAAAGGAGACGAATATGAAAAGTGATAACCTAAAAGAAAGTAGAAATATCGAAGACCGTCGAGGGCAAAGCTACTCCCAGTCTTCAGGCAATAGTAATCTTGGCGGAGGGATTTTACAGATCTTGCTATCGCTGGGAAGCTTCAAAGAGTAAGATCATCCTCATCCTCTTCATGGTCTCTTCTAGGAGGTGGTGGCGCTAGCCTTGGGGGTCTCTTTGGAAATGGGACTTCTTCTCAACCTTACCAGTCCACCCAAGTCACGCGCACCAACAAGACCCATGTCGACGATGCAGATGCTGAGTTCGTCAGCAAGGTCCTTGGGACAACAGAAGATCATTGGCACAAGGTCTTTCAAGCTGAAGGACGGACCTACCAGGAGCCCAAACTAGTCTTCTATACCGGACGGACACAGACAGGCTGTGGGGTTGGGCAAGCATCGGCTGGTCCTTTCTACTGTCCAACCGACAAAAAGATTTATTTGGATATGAGCTTCTACAAGGAATTGACAACCAAATACAAGGCTAGCGGTGACTTCGCCATGGCCTACGTGATCGCCCACGAAGTCGGCCACCACGTACAAAACGAGCTGGGAATCCTTGGCAAATACCATCGGATGCAACAAGGTCTTTCTGAAAAGGAACGAAATGCCATCAGTGTCCGCATTGAGCTACAAGCCGATTATCTAGCCGGTGTCTGGGCCCGCTCCATTCAAGACCGAAACCTTCTAGATATCGGCGATATCGAAGAAGCCATGAATGCAGCCCATGCCGTCGGGGACGACACTCTCCAGGAGCAAGCCTACGGCTACTCGGTGCCAGATAGCTTTACCCATGGAACTTCCGAACAACGCATGCGCTGGTTCAAACGGGGCTACCAGTACGGGGATCTCCAACACGGCGATACCTTTAGCTTGTCAGATAGTGAACTTTAAACAAAGGTCTATTCAGAAATCCTTCTGAATAGATCTTTTAGAATATAGATAAATTGCATTTTACATAAAACAACTTAAGTGACGTTGAAAAATTAAAATAATTAATACTATTAGGATCATTTCAACAGAAACTTTTCGCCGTGAGAAAAGTGCTAGAAACACTAGTGTTTCTAGCACTCAGGAGACTTTTGGAACCTTAGGGTCCAAAAACTAAGTCATCGAACTTCTTCGAGTTCGCTGACATCCGTACTCACCTAAGGAAAGTTTCTAAGAGACTGTCTTCAATCTGCAAAAAAAACGATTCAGAAATTCCTCTGAATCGTTTTTTTGATTAAAAACCAAGCCAGCCTTTAAAAAGGTATCCCAAGCGTTTTTTTCGCTTTGCCTGGGATATCGGCCTCGTCGATTGCTTTTTTCGCATCATCGACCATATTCGACGCCTTTTCTTTGACATCCTCAAAGAAACCTTTGTCTTCTTTGCTATCTGTTTCTGTCGTTTCTTCTCCGACTGGCGCAATGCCATTTTTCAGCATAAGAGTTCTTCACCGAGTCAAACTGGGTACCGTCTGTATAAGGCAGGACACTGTTGGCAACATTGCGGAAGATCTCTGATGCCGTTCCAGCACTACTGTCCGTCAGGTAGTGATTTTCATCGGTCGTTGGGAAGCCAAGCCATTGACTGATGACCACATCTGGCGTGTAACCGATCACCCATTGGTCTCCGAGAGGTCCTTGTTAAAGCTGGTCTCTGTCGTACCGGTTTTTCCCTGCCATGGTATAGCCATAAGGCGCAGCGTTCACCCCTGTACCATTACTGAAAGTACCCAAGCATCATATTGGTCATCTTATCTGTCGTTGAACCACTAAGCACTCAGGGTTGATTTCTGGCTGTGGCTCTTGACCACTTGGCCACTGGCATTTTCGATCTTGGTAATGAGGGTGAGCATCATTCATGACCCCGCCGTTAGCAAAAGGTACCATAGGCCTGAGCCATCTGCATCGGATTGGTTGTCACACCAGCTCCCAAGGCAACGGCAAGAGACTTGTCTACCTTGTCCATATTGAGTCCGAATTTTTTCCCGTATTCAAAGACCGTATCAAGACCCAAATCATTAGCGGTCGCTACGGCTGGAAGGTTAAGGGACTCTGCCAAGGCCTGGTACATCGGTACCGTTGGGCTAGACTGGATTCCCGCATAGTTATTGACCTCATAGCTTCCATATTGGGTGGTACTATTGTCCAACTCCTTATTGGTCGACCAACCTTCAGCAACAGCTGGGCTATAGACAACCAAAGGTTTGATGGTTGATCCTGGACTACGAGCAGCCTGGGTAGCGTAGTTGTAGGTACGGAAACCTGGATTTTGATCGCTTCCGACACGCCCTACGAGGCCCGAACCCTCCGGTCTTAGGGATCGAGGGCGACACTACCAGATTCGCGCGCGTGCCGTCTTCCGCTACTGGGAAGAGGGCCGTATTGTCATAGATCACCTGCATGCTTGCTTGGTAATTTCTGATCCAGCTCGGTGTAGATCCGGTAGCCATTTTTGACAATGTCTTCTTCGGTCAGGCCGTATTCATTGACCGCTTCATTGATGACCGCATCAAAATAGGATGGGTAGCGATAGTCCTCTGACTTGCCTTCATAGGCATCGACCAGCTGACCATGGATATCCACAGCCGCCGACTGATCAGCCGTTTTCTGGTCAATATAGCCAGCCGCCACCATATTTTGGAGGACCGTATTGCGACGATTGGTCGCATTTTCTACTGAGTAGAGCGGGTTATAGATTTCCGGTCCCTTGAGCATACCTGCGAGAACCGCAGACTGATCCAGGCTTAATTGACTGGCTGAAACCCCAAAATACTTCTTGGAAGCATCCTCAATTCCCCAAACCCCATTTCCAAAATAGGCATTGTTGAGGTACATGGTGAGGATTTCTTTTTTACTGTATTTCTTATTGATTTCAAGCGCTAGGAAGAATTCCTTGGCCTTACGCTCCACCGTCTGATCCTGAGACAGGTAAGCATTCTTGGCTAGCTGCTGGGTGATGGTCGACCCACCACCTGAGCGACCCAGGGTCAAAATCGCTAAGAAGAAGCGACCATAGTTGATCCCGCTATTCTTGTAAAAGCTCCGGTCCTCTGTTGCGACCACGGCATTTTGCAGATTCTCACTAATGGCATCGAGTTCGACATAGGTTCCTTTTTGCCCGGTCAAACTTCCCGCCTGGTCCCCATTCTTATCATAGATAATGGTAGTCGCCTTCAGTGCATTCTGCAAATCCTTGACGTTGGTCGTCTTAGCAAGGTAGAAAAGATAGCCCCCTGTCAAGAGGCTAAAGCCTAGCCCAATGATCAGGAGAATCTTGGTCAAATGGAATCTGCGCCAAAAACGACGGAAGGGATGCTGAGAGAGAGGCTTGCTTCTGTGCTTGCCTGAGCGACTATAGGTCGGCTCTACTGTCTCTTCCGGTAGTTCCGTGTCTGGCACTTCTTCTGCCACCGCTTTGGGTGGATGATCCTTTCTAAAAAAAGTGATCAGGTTTTCAAATAATTCTTTTATTCTATTCATACCTGTTATTGTAACACCTTATCCTTGTCCTAGCAAGAAAAGATAGCTCATCCCCTTCTCTCATTTAGTTTTCTTTAAGCTTAGATTTTGCTACAATAGGGTCATGAATTATCAATTTACCATTCCACAATCCTTTCCCCAGATGACTGTGAAAGAGTTGCTTGAGGACTACTTCCTCATTCCCCGTAAGATCCGGCATTTTTTACGAACCAAGAAGCACGTCTTGGTCAATGGCGAGACCATCAACTGGCAGAGCCCCGTTCAAAAAGGAGACCAGATCCAGCTGATCTTTGACGCGGACGATTACCCTGAAAAAGAGCTCCCAGCCGGAGACCCGAGTCTGGTTGAAGAACTCTATCAGGATGAGCATGTCATCATCGTCAATAAGCCCGAAGGTATGAAAACCCATGCCAATGAGCCGACAGAAATTGCTCTTCTCAACCATGTTTCCAGCTATGTTGGATCCACCTGCTACGTTGTGCACCGGTTAGATAAGGAAACCAGCGGAGCGATTTTATTTGCCAAAAATCCTTTTATCCTGCCCATTCTCAACCGTATTTTGGAAGATAAAAACATCCAACGCGAGTATTGGGCCTTGATCCAAGGTAGCTTAGCACAAAAAACCATCGTCTACAAGGATAAAATCGGACGCGATCGCCACGATCGGCGCAAGCGCCTGGTCGATCCACGTAAAGGACAGTATGCAGAAACTCAGGTGACGCAACTGAAAAAAATCGGGCGAAAACAGCCTGGTCAAATGCCAGCTCAAGACGGGGCGTACCCATCAGATCCGGGTGCATCTCTCCCATCATGGGCACCCGATTGTTGGGGATCCTCTCTATAACCCTGCACGCGGAGAGCGACTCATGCTCCATGCTCACCGCTTGACCTTTACCAATCCATTAACCCTTGAAACCATCCAAGTCGAGGCCCCTTCTAAGAGTTTCGAAGAAGGGTTGAGAGACTAAAAAAAGAAGCCACTGGGCTTCTTTTTATTATTGATAGCGAGGGGTTGCAAATCCACGGATATTGCCATGTCCGATTCGGTAGGTATTGCGACGGACTTGGTTGTTGGAGTTTCCTTCAATGGTATGAATGATCCCATTTGAGACGCTCTCAACAATTCCGATGTGATCCGCAAAGCCATTGTTTTGTTGGCTATTTTGATCCCAGTTAAAGGTGATGATGTCCCCTGCTTTTGGTGTAGTGGTACCATCTTCATTCCAGATGCCCAAGCGTTTGAAGATCTGGATGTGACGTTCGACTCCACATTCACGGCCAATCAAACCGCTCAAACCTTCCCGCTGGAAGACTGTTGTGACAAAGATATCACACCAGTCATCGGTCGTCTTCACTGCATAACCAACCGGAAGCGGTTTGACACTGTTATAATCATTGACCAATTGTTGGTGAGCTGCAGTTCCGCCACGAACGCCCACTAGACTAGCTGCTGCCCGTAAGACACGGTCCCGTTGTCCATTCGTTACACGAGGACTAAAAGCAGTTTGATCTACTGTCGCACGGGGATGAAGGGCTGTTTGACCAAGGTTAAAGCCTTCAACGCCACCATCGACATAATCCACATAGACGTGAGTCGTATAGTTACCTGATTGGTACTGGTGATTTGCTGCAGAGACCTGCACTTCTGTATGCATTCCAGAAGGTGCTGTTGAATACCAGAAAAGATTTTCTTGGTGTGCTTGAGACCAGGCTGCGACACGGATGTTCTTAATCCGACGGCCCTGAGGCGCTTGATCCACCGTTACCGTATAGGTTCCAGCACCAGAATTGACATTCTTGATCCCTGTTTGTGTCTTCGTCTGAGCATTTCGGAATTCAACTTCTGTAGTCGTTGAACCGACACCCACACGAGAACCATCATTTTGAATATAGTAAAGGTGAATATGGTACTTACCAGTAGAGTTTTTATGATCGCTCGCTTTGACCGATACCTTGTAGTCTCCATTTGATTGACGAGTCGCTTCATACCAGCGAATATCGTCTTGGCCATCCTTATCAGACCAAG
>BNJU01003781.1_pt1 | contig 34651 bp, 31 predicted proteins | sample 8539281 | NCBI WGS metagenome assembly BNJU01 (sample SAMD00202456, study PRJDB9452) | human saliva metagenome | isolation source: human saliva | place: Japan
TGAAGGATAGAACATAACTATGAGTCATTAACTCTTTTTACAGAAATTCGGACTGAGACAGAAGCAAGTCCGATTGTTTGAGCTGTTTCTGTGATGGCTTTTAGTGAGACACCTTCTTTAGTAGCCTTGCAAATCTTGTAGAGTTCAGAAGTGTTGTATTCTCTATCAAAAATCTTACACCATTGATAAACAAGAAATACCACACTCCATTGAGTCATGTTGCCTCACATGATGTATCTTGTTCATTACATAGTGCGCTGTATAATATCTTCATTCTTTCTATTAGCTTTAACATTCACTTCTTTATTGAAGATAGTGTAAGATATAGTAAGTTCTACTCCTCGCATATCATTCTTACCTCGTGTTCCCCAATCTACGTTGTTAAAGTGATACAAAATATTGTTGTAGTTAGCTTTACCCAAGATATCATTTACCGCAAGGTTGATGTTTAATCTATTCTTCAACAACGAAGCTGCAACGCCCATATTCCAGCTGTGAATGCTGTTTTGATTGTACAATAAGTATTTATTTCTGCCTTGATAGGTGTAATCGGTAAACAGATAAATATTTGGAGTGAAAGCATAGTTTATATTTACTTGCCCATTGAAAGCTATTCTGTTATTTTTATATGTTTTTCCTTTAAATACATATTCACTATTAGGGAAAAACAACTTCTCCTTCGCATGAAATCTCAAGATTGCCAAGAGCTTTAGAGTAATTCAATATTGCTCTGAAATCACTGGCGTTCTTCATATTCATCGAATAAGAATACAGGATATTGCTCGTTGCATCAATCTGCCCGAGTACGCTAACAAGGGGATTCTTTCGGTAGGTATAACGCAATGACAATGTTAAGTCTTTCCATGTAGAACTAAGCGTGTAGCGATCCATTATTTCGTTTTCAAGACTTGTATTTCCTGTACTATACAAAAAGTGAGTCTTGGTAAACAAGTCCAGAGTTTAACTAGGGCAAAGTTTGGTTGGGTAAGATTCTTTCTGTAGTTCAACTGGAAGAACCAATTGTCGTTCGGTCGATATTTTATAGTAACTACAGGACAGAGCGTAGAAAAGTTTTGTTTAAATAGGTTTTCTCTGGTGTTTGTGCCGGAAACACTTCCGATGGTTCTGTGTACATATTGGTAGCGTGCAGCAGGCATTATTGTCCATTTGCCAAAAGTTCTCGAGAAAGATAAATATGCTTGTGGATTCGACTCTTTAACATTGATGTTGTTTATATAGTTCTGCGAGTCCAGGTAAGGTATTTCTGAATTTGTTTTAGATTTTGAATCTACATAGTTATACAATATTCCTGCCATTGCATTAATTTTCCATGGAAGCCTGAAACTGTTGTCAATGTTTGTGGTATAGACAGTATATCTACGATTTCCATGGCTTTTAACTAATGACAATATGCCTGCACCGCTCTCCAATGTTTGTGTATTATGGTTTATATTTGTCGAGGCTATTTCTTGTGAAATGTCTAAGCTGTAGTTATTGTTTGCATAAACGTACTGTAACGTTCCACTGTGTATATTCTCTAAATTCCTACCTTGTCTGTCAATGTTTCTCCATTGCTCTTGTTTTTTCCAACTTATCAAATTTGTACCGTACGCCTTATCGTCTTCGTCACTGAATTGGTAGAAATAATAAAATCCCAGTCTACTTTTTGTATTCAACTGGTAATCGGCAGAAAAGTTTACTTTATGTGCTAAGGTCGTTATCGGAGTTTCTCGCTTTTGTTTGACAGCAAATACATCATTACCATAAACATTGCGAAAATATGTCTCCTTATTTTTATTACCTTCTTTTCCACCCATATAGGACAGGCTTGCGGAGAACTTCTTATATTGTCCCATCATATTGAAGATTCCTGCATCAGAAAACATTCTTGTCTGTTTCAAATAGTTGCTAACACTAAGAAACATAAAGTCATTAATATGCTTTATGGTGGATATAGAAATAACAGGTTGTCCGTTTGGACTATACTTTGCAGAGGGTGCCCTGTCTATCTCAATACTTTTGATATTGTCTGCTTGCAAAGTAGATAATATGTTTGCATTAGATAAGAGTCGTCCGTCCAGAACATAGATAGGTTCGCCCATTCCATTGACTTCAACGTTATCATTGACTGAATGTAATCCTGGTGTATGATATAACATTCTCATAGCGGTCCCCATCTTTGCTAAAACTGTATTGGCAACTTGAATTTTTGAAATGCTTCCTTTGGTTTGCACACGTGGTATCTTTCCTTTTACCACAACATTGTCCAACTCAATGATTGCGACATGGGCACTATCTTTTATTTCGTTTTGACAGAAACAAGAGGAAATATGTACACAAAAAATGATTAATGTTATTATCTTTTTCATAAATTAGAATATTTATATGCATAGAATTCAGGAAGAAGTTCTGATAAATTCTTTTTATACATTGAACAGTATTTCTTATTTTTTTCCCCAATTTCTATTTCTATCAATGGGACAACCGCTCCACAGATGGGGAATACATTGCAATTATTGCACTCTTCAGAGTCAAAAGGGTTATGCATAAACATAGTCTCTGATAATTTCTCAAGCGACAATGTACCCGTTGATAAACTACCAACCTTATTATAGGGAAGTCCCAAATGCTCTAAACATTTATATATATGCCCTTTGGAATCTATTGCTAAAGAGTTTTTACATCTATACATACACGGCATTGCTAAATCTGGAAATTCTGGATATATTAATGCATTCTCTTTATCCCTAAGTGCTTTTCGATCTTGCTCTAATAAATTTTCATATGTAAAGCAATTTCCCAATTTATCAAAATCTGTACGATCGCGTACATAATTATGGCTTATGGCTATCTGACCTCTTTTTAGATATTCAGAAAAGTTGTTATTAAAATAATCCGTGATATCGTTGAGTGATGTCTGATTAGTACGGTCCATTGTAACCTTAATGCTCAATGGTATATCAGTTAGTGATACTAATTTCTTGATATTTTTCAATTATTAGGTTAAACGAAGGAGCCCCATTACTAAATGCCCTACGCTTATCATGAGTTTCTGCAATACCATCAAGACTAATTTGAATATATTTTAAGTTTAATATATCCAATCTTTGTATAATAGATTCATTCAACAAACTGCCATTTGTAATAATATCAGATGTGAACTTAATTTTTAACTTTCTTAGCTGGCTGCAAATTGAATAGATCTTTTTCAAATCCGAGTAAAGGTTCTCCCCCAAACCAAGTAATATGAATGTCTTGTTGTCTATGTAGAGATATAAATTTAATAAGTTTACTTTCAATTTCATCGGACATTAGTCCCATATTCTTCTTACCATCTTCGAAGCAATAGAAACAATTGAAATTGCATTTTCATTGTTGGGAGCAATTGATAATATCAACGAAGAACTTTGGAACATACTGCTATAATATTTATATTTATAGACATTGAGTTCATTATAATCATCATCGATTAAAATCCCAGCACTCTGTAAAAATAGTATACACTCTATCTTCTGTAACAACATTTTTTTATTTTTTTATATTTTTCAAGTACTGAACACCATTGATCTGTATCTATCTTAATAAAGCCTGTTGTTAAAGTATTGTAAACAAATGTACAACTATTCGAAGTATTTATAACATTAAATTTGGATACTTTCATACATAACTTACAAAGGGGTGTGTAAAGTTTTTATAGAAAGAGTATATCGGATCAACTCATAAAAAGAGCCTCTATCATATTGAGAATTTTAATTCCTTTACTACGATATAAAAAAACTACTATAATCGATAATCTCCTGAAATGATAGAGGTTCTTTAGAAGTAATATTCATTACTTGAGAAACCTATTGATATACTCTTCAATTAATATTAGATTTGGGTATGAATATAATGCACTTTAGTAAGTGCATTATCGAAACTATGGTTTAGGTGTGCTTCCCCTGTGTTAATAGAAGTTGATGGATTGCTTATATGTCCATTGTCATACCCACAATCACATTTTAGTCCCATAAAAGATACTATGTCTGTAGCCTTGATCACATTTAGTCGCACCGCCAAGAATATTTTTCTTGAGCCTCTGGTTCAAGGATATTAATATCCGAGTTTACACCTTTTTAGTAGAGTAATTTCTGTTGTTTTTCATTTTTACATTATATTTAATAGTTGATAATATTGCAAATATATGAATAATAAAGACTGTATACAAATTCTTTTTCTTTTTTTGTGCAAAATCAACTCTTTTTAACATTAGAAAGTACTCAACTTTATAATTAGCATAGATGTTCATCACCTTAATTTGTAGAAAGTGTTCATCGCCAATGAAAGGCTTGGATATCTTTTCAACTTTCTTTTCTTTATCTCTGCAGTTTTCATAAATTTTCTGTTTGCACTACACTTGCATATTAAACGAGCGTTCCTCTGTCTTCTTTTCATAAAAAGGCAGGTGTTGGTTCTAAGAACATAGCGATACCTTTCTCCTCACCGCCCGATTGCGTACTTACCCAGTGCTTCTTGAATTCCTCGAGATTGTATTTTACAAGTCCCTTTGCGGGGTCGGCAATGTAGAATCTATTCTTTTTGATTTTGTACAGTACCACAAAATGATTTTGGTTCCAGTGAAGGATACAGGGTAATATTACTCTTACCAATTGATTTGTTTCTACTCTCCCGCTAATCGTTTTTATCCCAATCTCTTTTACAGTTTCAGAAATGCTCAATAGCGAAACTCCCTCCGTCGTAGAATGACAGTATTGAGATATGAATTCTGTAGAGTATTTTCTTCCAAAATAGCAGCATACCATTTGAATACAAGCAATACCACATTGCATGGAGTCCTTTTGTTTATATGCCCTAAAGCTACTCCTATATGAATATTATAATCGATTTGTATTTATGCCGAATTTTTTTAGGACGCACATTGAGTTTTTCCAAACTGGTAAGATATTGATATTTTTTTAATACTCGATATGGCTTATAGTCATATATATAAGTTATGTCGTTAGATTTTATGATAGACTTCGTGTGTGATGCCAACATATTTTTGATATTCTATACCAACTGATAGTTTCTTGCCAAAGAGGAAATATTTTAATCCAAAGTCTATTCTATATCTTGAAGGACTTTCTCCTACGATATCTCTCTCTTTTGCCTGATACTGCCCCCATAGGGTTAGCCATCAAAGTCTTTTGCCGATTAAAATAGATATTATTATTTATATATAGGAAAACAGATGTCTGACTTATGTTTTCAAAAATTGTACCCATCCATAGGTTTGGAGATGAGCGTATAGACACTACCACTTATAGAACTATCAAACCATACGACCTTATCAAAAATAGTAAGAAACATCTAAGCTATACATCTGTTTCTTCATTATATTATCTATTGTTATTGTTGTCAACTTCTTGCTATTATCAATAAAAGTATGAGAAGCAATGACACGATTTTTTCCACATTGCACTAGCTGACAATGAAAGATCTCTCCAAGTATAGCCTAATTCTACTGAATATGCCTTTTCTGGTAATAATTTAGGATTACCTGTTTGAATAGTATGAGAATCAACATAGGTTGTAAATGGATTTATATCTACGTAGCTGGGACGATTAATTCTACTCGAAACACTCATAGACAGGGAATTATTATCATTCCAACTATAATTCAGAAAAACTGTAGGGAAAAAGTCAAATTGATTATTTCGAGTGTGAGAATTTAACTTTAAAGAGTTTCCATCTAATACCCCCATACTCTCCAGCGTAAACCAATTTTGGTTTCTAGTTTATCAGACAGCTTATACCTTATATCGGCATAAGTAGCAAAAATCTGTTCACGATACACAAAATGGTCGTTCAAATCATAATCATTAGTTATATAATCATAATTTGTTCTATTATCTGTCTTGGATTGTGAATAAGCAGCACCACCAGATAGAGTAACATTCCCTATAGGCAATTCTAAATCGACTTTGCCCTGATAAACATTGATATCTGTCTTAGGACGATTTAAGTAACCTAAACTTTCATCGTATGTGGTCTGAAGTTTAATATGGTCATTGATTGAATAATTCAAATAATCTAGATTTACATTTATAGAACCATCTTTATTGATAATATTGTTGCCAAGATAATGTAAATTTGCACTAGTACGGTGATACTTGCTATCAAAATCTGTAAGCGTCTCAAAATATTTAGAATTATCACCAGTCCTGGAAGAAATCGAGGTAGCTGTTTTTATCAGCATCAGGATACATATTGTTATAAGTAATAATAGCCCCTAACGCAGAGTTTTTTTAGTCAATCCATAATCTACTCCAGCTGTAAGAAGGAAATAATTATTAGATTTAAGTTTGTTGTTAGTTGTACTCCATGTTTCAAGAGGGTAATATATATACGTTTTACTGTCGGTCTGCATTGTACCTAAACCTTTTTCCTACACTTATGTATGCCTCAAGCTGATTTTTATACTGCATACTACAATTAATTCCATCATACAAACGCTCTTTGATGGATAATTGATTTGTTAAGTAACCTCCGAAATAATTATTCTGTATCTTTTTTGTTACAAAATTGATAATACCAGCATTGCCTTCCGCTGAATACTTGGCTGGCGGTGTTGTCATCACTTCGATTTGGTGCAAATTGCCAGAAGGTTGTGAACTGAGAAACGCAACCAACCCTTTCATGTCCATTTTGAGTTCACGTCCGTTCAGCAGAAATATTATCTTTCCCTTACTGATCATGCTAATAACATCATCTTGTACTATTATCCCTGGAGTTTGTTTCAGTATATCCATAAAGTTTGATGCTACAGCATTAAGCTTTTGGGCATCGAATACTATGCGATCTATCTTCCGATGTGTAAGAGGCGTTTTAGATGTTACTACAACCTCAGCTAAATCTGTGGCAGCTGAATCCAATATAACATTAATAGAAATATCTTTATCATCTCCATTAAATTTATGAGTATAGTCTGTGTAGCCAAGACATGAAACACTAAACGATAGGGCTTTTATATGGCATAACCTCAATTGAAAAAAATTACCAGTAGAGTCACTATATGCCCTCGTAATTGTAGTTTTCAAACTATCTTTTTACTACAAGAGTAGCCATACTAATGGCTTTCCCTTGTGTATCTGTGATTTTACCAGACAATTTAATATTCTGACCACAAATAGCCTGTGTATTTATAAAAACTATGAAAAAAATAGAATCCATTTACTCATTGTATCTTTCTATCATTGATTTTACCCAAAAATCTGTTATTAAATAATCACTTAAAGATGTATCAATACTTTTTTAGGAACAAATATCTTTTTGACCATTTCCCATTATGTTCCAATAGCTTTTGACTACATGGTCCCATACATACAGGTAGCATTTTACAATTAAGACATTCTTTATTTTTTCAAATGTAGCTATAGCTAACCTTTGAGCTATCAGATCCTCATCTATGTCAATAGTTCCATCAGCCTTTAATATCCCGTATTGAGTATTCTTGGAGGTGTACGTCCATTACATTTATGAATTGTCCCATCGTAGTTTATAACAATAGAGTTTTTGTATCTGATGGACATGAATAAGGAAAGCCTCTGAAAGTACCTTGGTTTTTACACAAAAACCTTCTTCTATAAATTTTTAAGAAATTCTCTTAAAAAGCTTTTTATGCACTTCTGTTGATTCTTTTTCAGTTTGACAAACTCTTTCAAAATGAACAAAAATCTTTTTCTATCTATGTCCTTTATTTTGTCTAAGATTTCTGGAATACCATGTAATGTTGTATTATCATAGTTTATCCTAATGTAACAAAAACTTTTTCTCCTTGTATCTCTTCTGTCAATTTGTGTATTACCCAAAGAATATGGTCGTATGTCGGTTTGTTCCCTTTTTTTCCAAATCCTACTTTATCATGATGTTCTTTATCGCCATCAAGAGTTATCTGTAGATGTGGATTTAAATACTTCAGTTTACTAATAATTTCCTCATCTATAAGAGATGCATTAGTTACAAAGAAACAAGAAAAATATTTTCCAGCATTCTCTACTAGCGTTTTTTTATTTTTGATAGAAGTGGATAGGTTATTGAGTTAAAGTCAGTAAAGGGTTCACCGCCAAATAACGTAATAAAAGAAACTATCAAAAGAGTTTTTCCCAATTTCTTTTATTAATATATTTTATGATTTTAGATGCAGTTTCCTCATTCATGTGGGTATTGGGAATGTGATTTTTCATAGTAATACCAACATTTTAAATTACAATCTTGAGTTGGATAGACAACTATTCTTAACTCACGTGAACCAAAAAGTTGCTATTTTATTTTTATATCTGATAATAGCTAATTCATCTCTTGTGTCAGGAATGATTACTCCAAGTTCACATAAATTTTGGTATGCAACTTTATATTTATTTTAAATTCATCAATCTGTAAAGACTCAAAAGCATTACAAAATACTATTGGATAAAAGCTACATATGAGTTTGTAAATGAATTGAATATCAACGAAGCTTTTTCACTTCGTATAATTATATTATAACTACTTTTTCATGATTAAGACATTTGTGTAAAATGGTGCATTATCAATTCGGACACAATAATGCACCATACGGAAAATGTAACTTATGGCTTCAATGTAGTAGAACCATCTTGATGTGCAGGACGACAGTCCTTTCCACAATGGTTTCCACCTCCACCATCACAACCAGAACCACAATGACTTCACCAGTCATTGCAACAGAAATACCACCATGTACAACGACCATTTCTTCATCAGTGAGGATTGCTCCTTCTAAAAATCGAAATTTGCCATAAAAATTAAATAATTAGTTGAAAAATACACATTCATGACTTTTCATGAATGATTAGTCATCGATATGTTAACATAATTATCATTTGACTACATTTGCAAATATATATAGTAATACATTACAAAATAATCAAGTGTTTTTGAATTTATCTAATAACTATCAATAGAATAGATTAAAAGACTTCTATATTCAATCAATATAGAGCAGTGTTAATCAGTGTCCGTTGAAATAGTTCCTTTCCAACAATTTTTTTATAAGTCAGACGCCTTATGAGTGCCTTCCTGCAAACTGCGTATACGTATAGGAGATAATCCTTTTGTCGCGGTAGTCCTGCAAGGTCGTGGGCTGATATGCAGCCGCTCACACACCTCCTTGCCCAGTAGGGTAACAGAAACTCCTTCTGTGGTCGCAAAGCATTGTTCCGACAGATACTCTATACATTCATTCTTTTTCAAAGTAAGAGCAAATCATTGCCAAGCATGATGCCCCGCATTGCATAGAGTCACGTTGTAAAATCAAAGAAAATTTTTCCCATTTTTATTTTATAATCATAACCTGTCTATAATATCTTTAGATGCCGACTTCTTTGTTTTATCCAATTTTAATTTTCCAAAGTTGTAATTTAGTTTAACCATCAGATATTGAGTGTCGAAATTACTATCCATCGTTGTGCGAATATTATTATATTCCATATCCCAAGTATTACTTCTATCTGTATGAAAAATATCATTTGCGACAACAAGCAGTGTCAGCCTTTTCCTTCCACAATTGTTGCATATAGGTAGATTTAATGTCCAGGAACTACGATGGTTGGTTACCATTCCAGAATATGCACTGTCAAAAGAACCGTCGAAAGCTAAAATCGAAGTCTTGCTTATTGGGCATTGGGCTGACAAATTCACATTGTAGCTGGGTTTGTTCCATGTTCGCTCCTCATTTAAAAAAAGTAGCTTTCATAAAGGTTTAGAGTAATAAAAGCTAATATCTCCTGTATTGGTCCAAAGCCATAAGAATAAATAGCAGTAGCAACTATAGATGATGATTTGACAAAATTCACAGGTCGCCATTCAATATTTTTATTATCGATACCTTTGTCTTTCCAAGAAGGCAACTCTATGATTGTATTTCTACTATAGTTATAAGCTACAGATGTCATTAAGTTGCCAGCATTATAACTTAGTTTTAATGTTGTTGGAGATGCAAGGTCGTAATTGCGGGTTGCCTACTTTATACGAAATGGCATCGTAATAGTCTATAGATGGATTTAAATTACCATATGAAGGTCTTCCTATATTTTGACCAATTGACAAGCCAATAGATGATTTTTTTGTCAATTCTCTATTTACGACTAAATTGGGGAACACTTTCCATTCTGTAGAATCTACAAACATACCTTTCTCGCGTGATTCTAACCTTCGCTTGTCAGCTTCTACTCGCAACCCCACCTGGACAAGAAACTTTTTTATACGTTTGGAGTATGAGTAAAAGCACCATACAGGGTCTCCCGTGTCTTATAACTTTCTTCTTCCTTGTTGTATGAATACCCTCCATTATTCCTCATAGTAGACGTAAATGCGCCTGTACTGAAATTTCCCCATTTTGCTTTTGTGCTGTATGTTAGTTTAGCACCTGCTATATTGTACATTCCTGAGCTACTTGTCTTTACCTCAGGAATCGCATTGGCAAATCCTGTATTCTCTGATTTGTAATGAGCGTAGTCTGCAATAAACCTAAGAGAACTCATTTTATTAAATGAATATTTATAGTTTTATTCCTATGTTGTGGATATATGATACTCCACGTTTACCTTGAGTGTAATCCATGGATTGTGCATTCATTTTTTGTAATGTAGGCTCTGTTGTATGAGTATTTCCTATATTGCCAGAATACTGAAGCCCCCACGACTGTTTGCTGGAAAGTGCCCAATTCATTGCATAGAACCAGGTTAGAGCACGCCCTTGCCCATGCGTGTGGCGTTCTTTAGTGCTATAAATGATACTTGTTGGTAAAAACACGCTCTCAGTAGTGTTGTCTATCTGGGTTGTATTCAGATATGAGAAACCTATGGAAAGTAAATTACTCATATTTTTAAATTTTTCATTTAATGTGAAATCTGCAACATCCATATAATGCCGTGCAAACAATGAGCCATTGGATATTTCTGTAGATAAGGTATTCTCTAATGCCTTGATAGTTGTTATATATACAACACCTTTACATGTTGCACTATATTCTACATTCAGTTTGAATCAACTATAATTTTTCTTAATTTCAGAAGATGGTATTGTTGAGAGCTCTTTGACATCGACGGGTCTGCCATTAAGAACAAATGTTGGACTTCCTCCTTCAAGCAATTGCAAAATCTTTTGTCAACTCGGTATTTTTCCCAAGAACAGTAGTAGCCTTTTCCCATATATTTTAAATAGGAATTTGACACATTTACCTCTATTTTTGTTCAAGCTCTACCTTAACAGTCGGGCGTCTTCCCTTTACAACAACCGCATTAAGGTCTGTAGAATTAGTCTTTAGCTGTATAGCTCCAATGTTTTCCTTGCCTATTGTTTAAATAGCAAGGTTCATAACCAATAAGGATATTTTAATAATATAGGGAACGTCAGGGGCTGCCAGCTCAAAATGCCCTTGTTCATTAGTAACAGTCCCCTTTATCAATGTTGAATCTTTACAGTAAGCAATAATACATTTGCACAAAGTAGGCTGTTGCTGTTCATCAATCACTTGTCCTTTGATATTTTTGCGCAGTGAGTTGAAGTGATGAAAAGATTAGTACTAAAGAAAGATTATTCTATTCATAGCCTTGTATTATTTAATGTAAATTCTTCGAGAAAAAGCTTGCATGCCTTGATCGTCATACTGACATACCCTCATAAGGAATACCATTTCTTTTTGATTTAACTCTGTATAAATTGCAACCTCCATCACAAATAGGCATATATCTACAATTATTACATTTTGGGTCAGAAAATTTATCACTTCCTTGAACAAATTCCGATATGATGTCGAAGTTTTTAACCCTTCGTCTAAGTTTCCTACAGCCCTTTTCTTTATGCCAACATCTGCCCAGCATTTATAAATATATCCATTAGGATCTATAACATATGCAGACATATCTGTACACGTGCAAGAATTACAATCTACTTTTGGATAAAGGTTTGAGGATGATATTACTCCATCTTTTGCTAGTGAAAGTAAAAATTACATTTTTCCCTAGTTGATAATTCGACAGAAGAATTATCTTTCTTTTTCTTCTAAAGAGTTATTAAGAATAAAAAGCATAATACACATTAACATTTTTACCTTTTCCATCTCTGAGAATATTTTGTAGATTTCCGAATATTCATCTTTATTGTGTATGCCAATGTTAGTTCGGACGCTAATAGTGCAATTTGGCATGTATTCCACAGCCAAATCAATATTGTGTATAATTCGATCAAAAAGTCCCTTTGCCATTTTTAGAATACGTGTCTTATTATGCGTAATTTTATTGCCATCAATGGTTGTTGTAAATAATTAAGCTTTTTAGACTCAAGATATTCACAAATTTCTTGAGTCAATAGATATCCATTTGAAAACCATTGAAGAATGGAGTAGTGGTAATTCCGAATACTTCTCTATTAAGCTATAAAATTGTTTGATAACCTTAAACGAAGATAAAGGTTCACCACCATGCCAGTTCAAAGTAAAGCCTTTTTTTCTTATCTTTATACTGATTAATAAAATCTATTACTTTCATTTGTGTTTTCGATTGACATAGGCTTGGATGACAATTTATCCTCATAGCAATATGGGCAAGCAAAATTACATCCTAATGTCGGACATAAAAACAATTCCCAATTTACTTTTCTTCTGAACAGGCATAGCGTTTAGTATAAGCCAACTTATTAATATAATCTTTATCCTCATATTCTTTTAACGAGATCTTATTCTTCACAAAATACTTATATGTATTTTCATCAAGAAGTGTTTCTGCTTTATCTGGATGCTTTTTCTACCAAACATAAAGTTTCATATGAAACTTTATCCAAGTTCATTAAAGATAGCATTCTTGTATTATGCAAGCAATATCCAATCTTTTTCAGAATGGAATAGAAAATTAAACTGTGACCATTTCATAATCTTTTATTTATGTAGCGAATAGGAGAAAACTCCTATTCGCAGTGAATATTGTAATTTAAAGACTTATAGCATATTACTAGAACTAATATTAGTATTTATAGTTGTAGTATCAGCTGTATCATCTTTAGGTTTAGGTTCAGCTGGTATTGTAGGGTCGCTTGGTTTAGGCTTTAGTTCACCAGTGTGGCAACCTTTCATACACAAACGTAATTCAGATGACACTCCACCCTTTGATCATCTCTAAAGAATCGTCTAACTTGTCCTTAGGAGATATGATTTCATAAATTTTCATTTTCTTCTTTTTAAGGTTTTACTTCAGAGCTTTGTTCTTGAGATGTGGTACCTGTGGTATCGCCTGTTGTAGTTGTGGGTTTTCTTTCTCAGTTGAGCAGCCACTTCCACAAAGATGTAAGCCCTCTAATAAATCTTTCCAAAATCCACCACCACGTATGTCACTAAACCTTCTGAGATAATATCATGAGGAGCAACTATCTCATGAATTTAATGTTGTTTTTTTCTCATTTCTAATAATATTGTTTAGTGCCTTCTTTTAGCTTCCAGCATTGCTCCTTTTTAACAGTTTGGTCTGCTTTATAATCTTGTCGACTTGATTATTTTTCTGATGCAAATATATTTGTGTTTTTTTGAATTATTCTTCTACACAAAAAGTGTAATTGTAAATACATCTGCTGAAATATTACACAAAAAGTGTAATTATGCAGCCTTGCAAAGTTCACCATACTTAGAAAAGAAACCCTTGATACCTCTTTTACTGGAACATACAGGAACTGTTTCTGATGTCAGGTAGTCTATGGATTTTCCTATTTGGCGTGTGCCAAATCCCAAGGTCTTCATTACTTTCAGTAGTTTGCTGTCAATCTCTGCAATCATATAGCTGTACTTATCTTCAACTATCGGTTTTTACTGCCAAAGCTATTAAGCGCTTGAACAACGTCAATGTAGATATTCCCTGAATTCTTTGCAACGGCAAAGCGTCCAATATGCCAATAGTTATATTTTGTTTCCCCATGTACTACATCCAAAGGGTTTATACCATAGATTTTTCTATTGGAAGAATCTTGTGCTTATCCCAATGAAAACTTCTGATACAGCCTATCATTTTCCCAAAGGAATCTCTTGCAATGTAGATATGAGATTTGTCGTCATACAGATATTTCTCTTCTTCAAACACGGATTTGATATCCTCATTAACCTTTTCCTCTGTAAATGAAGACATGTGATGGGAATAATTCTCCTGACTACGAAATTCGCGATTTCATTCAGACAGGGATTTATCTGCCATGAATATCTCATACTCTTTGAATGACGCAACTTTCTTTTTCCATAAAAATTCTTTTATATTTAATTTTATACGGCAAAATAGTGGCTCTTTAAATATGGAATACTACACTTTTGGGTAATTTGCCTTTTCGGCGTTGCTTTTTACACTTTTGTGTAGTTTTTATGTTCTTTCGAAGAAAAATTGTATTTTTGCTCATAGTTTTGAGAACAATAGTCCGTTAAATTTTTCGCAGTTTATGAAGCTTTTCACCCAAAAAGCCAACAGAAATTGTGGCAGAAAGAAAAACATGATAAGTCTCTGAAAAAGAGTAGATTAAATAACAATATATAACATAATAAAATCAGCTATCTCATTGATTTTCAGTAACTTTATAGATGTAAAAAGACAATAAAGTTTATGCTGATAACCAACTTGATTAGCCGATATATGAGGCTCTGCAAAGCAGCATTTAGTGCTGAAGATGGAGCAAAAGTTAAACAAAAAGTATTCAAACAAACGTCATGGAAATGCTTTTTCTTTTGGTGGTCATCCCTAGGAGATGCAATTTCACGCAGATGGGACGCTATGGCAATCGTGGCGAGCAGTGCTATCGGCAGACGGCAGAGCGCAGCGTGAACTGGCTTGAGATGAACATGTGGCTGAGTGCTTTCGCCTTCAAAAAAGGCAAGGGTCGCAATGCCATCGTCATAGACCCAAGTTTCATCAAGAAGGCTGGGAAGCATACCCCATACGTTGGTACGTTCTGGTCGGGCTGTGCAGGTGCGGTAAAGCACGGTCTTGAGCTCCTCGGCATCGGTGTGATAGACGTGGACCCTGCATGAGTGTATGATGCTCAAGGCTGTGCAGACCACATTGGAAAAAGGCGAGGAGAAAAAAGAGATGAGCCTGTACGACTGGTATGCCAAGGTGTTGGAGGACGACAAGGTAAGGCTGCAGCGTATCTGCAAGGTTCTTGTCGCCGACTCAGCCTTCTCCAAAAGGCCTTTCATCGACAAGGTGATGAAGATGGGATTCCCATGTTGTGAGCCGCTTGCGTCACGACGCAGCCTTGTTCTACACATGGGACGGGGAACCCACGGGAAAGCCCGGCCGTCCCCGCGTCAAAGGTGACAAGATTGACGTGAGGAACATCGATATGTCTAAAGTCGAAATGCTTGAGCTGGAGGAGACCTCCGGCAAGGCTTATGCGCTCAAGGCATGGTGCAAGTCCTGCACAGGGTCGTTTCGCTTGTCATCCACGAGTTGCCCAACGGTGTCCGCCGTCTGTACTTCGCTACGGATGAGAACATGAGCGGACGCGACGTGGTGGAATATTACACCACACGGTTCCAAGAGGAGTTCTGCTTTCGCGACGCAAAGCAGTTCCTCGACCTTACAGATTGTCAGGCACGCGACAAGAGAAAACTTGACTTTTGCCTTCAACTCTTCATTCACGGCACTCAATGTGGCCAAAATCATGTGCAGGAACTTGGCACGTCCATCGGTCGACTTAAAGCGCAGATGGTCAATGCCTACTATGTGCAACGAATTATTGACGTGTTCGAGAAAAACCCGAACACGACATTAAATAAAGAAAGTATTAATGAGATATTTAGTTTCGATGCTGACGCAGCATAAAAATTAACGGAGTATTGTTGAGAAAAACTAACCTGTTTTATATATGACAGATATAAAAGACTTCTTTATAGCATCGAACACTGTGCATAATGCACCAGATTATGATTCAAATATATTGTCAACATTGATTCATACAGTAGAGGCTTTTGCTCGTGTAACCTATCAAAGCATTTACTTGATAGACTATTATAAGCAGGAGTTTCTTTATGTATCAGATAATCCTTTGTTTCTTTGTGGTCATACGGCAAAGGAAGTGAAGGAATTGGGATATAGCTTTTATTTGGAACACGTGCCGGAAGACGAGCAAAAAATGCTCGTAGAGCTGAACAGCAGTGGCTTTAAATTCTTTGACACCTTCGATGATGTTGATAAATATCAATGCTCTATGTCATATCATTTTCATCTAAAGAGTGGAACAAGGAGCAAGCTAATCAACCATCAGCTTACTCCTATACTATTAACTGACGAAGGCAAGATATGGGTTGGGATGTGTATCGTATCACTATCTTCACATAAAACAGTAGGACATGTAGAGTTCCACAAGAATGGACTCCACAATTATTGGAAATACTCTTTCGAAGGACATCGGTGGAAAGAATGTGAGGGTATTGCACTCAAAGAAGAGGAGCTTGAGGTGCTCAGGTTATCTGCGGCTGGTCTTACTATGGTGGAAATTGCAGACAGAATGTGTCGTTCAATAGACTCCATTAAATTCTACAAACGCCACGCCTTTGACAAATTAGGCGTAGCGAATATTACAGAAGCTATTTCAAGGGCAACTTTAAACAAGTTGTTCTGAAAAAACTTCACTTATTGCAGAAGTGAAGAGAAATAGAATTTTGGGAAATAGTTCACAGGTTTTCCTGTAGCAAGATTGTACATTGCCGTTGTACACAATCCCGCTGCAATCCATGATGCTATGGACAGTTGTGGAGGTGGGAGCATTTCGCTTTCTTCTCTATATAGAGTAACTATTTTATCCAACCATTCCTTTGGCTGATTCCAGAAAGCCCCATGCCCGGTTACATACTCTGCTACCTTTAGTTCAAATCCTTTAGGCTCTTCTGCCAATTCTGATATGGAATGTCCCAATGGGTCTACGATTGTAACAAAGCCCGCCCAACCAAAATTGTACGGGTGAAGTACGGGATTTTTCTTTCTTTGCAAATCTTATCAAATACGAAAGGCGTATCATCCTTGAAGTCCAATGCATTGATAGCCACATCATGCCCATTCAGCATCTCTTCGATGTTGTCAGGAGTCAGGAACTCCGTATGAAAGTCTATATACGAATTGGGATTGATATTTTGCAAGCGTTCAGCCAAACATTCCGCCTTGTATCTGCCAATGTCATTCTCCGTATAGTTCTGCCTGTTAAGGTTGCTTTCCTCCACCTTGTCGCCATCAACGATGGTGATATGTTCGAAACCAAATCTTAAAGAGCATTCGGCGATAATACTGCCAATACCTGCACCACCAAGGAATATCTTATAGTCCTTAATCAAACTTTGTTCTTTCTCGCTCACATAGAGCCTGTTTCTACCGTATCTTTGTTCCATAACTAAATAATTGTTTTGGACAAAAGTAAATATCCAAACACATACATGCACTACACAAAAGTGTAATAATCGATTATGTTGTTGATTATTTTAGATTTTATAACATATTCAGAGGGTAATATCCCGATATCCTGCAAGGTGCGGGGGCTGATATACAACCACTCACATACTCGGAAAGCGAATTAGAATAAGCAGAAAAGGAAATGTTACAAGATTATGTAATACAACAAGTTACAGAGATAAAAATAAGGTTTCAGAAAAGCTATTGTCTGTCAGCCGCATTTTAGATATCATAAACCTTCGCCTGAGATATAACAAACTCTCGTCTGAGATATCTCAAACGAACAAATATGACGTCATATTTTGTCGCACCATACGTAACAATTCAATCTTATATTCATATAATGTTTGTACATAAACAATCAATACAATTATTTTGCATTAAGTAGGTGTTCACAATTAATTATCAATATATTTAAGTCCATCTTTCAGTCGGTCTGCCTACCTCAAAGAATGAGTTGCAGAAGACTTCCCACGAGCAGCCCAATACGATCTGACCGAAGTACTTGCGATATTGCTTAATGTAACCAAAGAGGAACTTAAACGAGCGTTCCTCTTTAGGTTCTTCGTCCATCTTCTTTTCATAAAACGCAGGTGTTGGTTCTAAGAACATAGCGATACCCTTTTCCTCACCGCCCGACTGAGTGCTTACCCAGTGCTTCTTGAATTCTTCGAGATTGTATTTTACAAGTCCCTTTGCGGGGTCAGCAATGTAGAATCTATTCTTTTTGACTTTGTATAGTACAACAAAATGATTTTGGTTCCAATGGAGGATAGAACATAACTTATGAGTCATTAACTCTTTTACAGAAATTCGGACTGAGACAGAAGCAAGTCCGATTGTTTGAGCTGTTTCTGTGATGGCTTTTAGTGAGACACCTTCTTTAGTAGCCTTGCAAATCTTGTAGAGTTCAGAAGTGTTGTATTCTCTATCAAAAATCTTACACACCATTGATAAACAAAAAATACCACACTCCATTGAGTCATGTTGCCTCACATGATGTATCTTGTTCATTACATAGTGCGCTGTATAATATCTTCATTCTTTCTATTAGCTTTAACATTCACTTCTTTATTGAAGATAGTGTAAGATATAGTAAGTTCTACTCCTCGCATATCATTCTTACCTCGTGTTCCCCAATCTACGTTATTAAAGTGATACAAAATATTGTTGTAGTTAGCTTTACCCAAGATATCATTTACCGCAAGGTTGATGTTTAATCTATTTTTCAACAACGAAGCTGCAACGCCCATATTCCAGCTGTGAATGCTGTTTTTGATTGTACAATAAGTATTCATTTCTGCCTTGATAGGTGTAATCGGTAAACAGATAAATATTTGGAGTGAAAGCATAGTTTATATTTACTTGCCCATTGAAAGCTATTCTGTTATTTTTATATGTTTTTCCTTTAAATACATATTCACTATTAGGGAAAACAACTTCTCCTTCGCATGAAATCTCAAGATTGCCAAGAGCTTTAGAGTAATTCAATATTGCTCTGAAATCACTGGCGTTCTTCATATTCATCGAATAAGAATACAGGATATTGCTCGTTGCATCAATCTGCCCGAGTACGCTAACAAGGGGATTCTTTCGGTAGGTATAACGCAATGACAAGGTTAAGTCTTTCCATGTAGAACTAAGCGTGTAGCGATCCATTATTTCGTTTTCAAGACTTGTATTTCCTGTACTATACAAAAGTGAGTCTTGGTAAACAAGTCCAGAATTTAACTGGGCAAAGTTTGGTTGGGTAAGATTCTTTCTGTAGTTCAACTGGAAGAACCAATTGTCGTTCGGTCGATACTTTATAGTAACTACAGGACAGAGCGTAGAAAAGTTTTGTTTAAATAGGTTTTCTCTGGTGTTTGTGCCGGAAACACTTCCGATGGTTCTGTGTACATATTGGTAGCGTGCAGCAGGCATTATTGTCCATTTGCCAAAAGTTCTCGAGAAAGATAAATATGCTTGTGGATTCGACTCTTTAACATTGATGTTGTTTATATAGTTCTGCGAGTCCAGGTAAGGTATTTCTGAATTTGTTTTAGATTTTGAATCTACATAGTTATACAATATTCCTGCCATTGCATTAATTTTCCATGGAAGCCTGAAACTGTTGTCAATGTTTGTGGTATAGACAGTATATCTACGATTTCCATGGCTTTTTAACTAATGACAATATGCCTGCACCGCTCTCCAATGTTTGTGTATTATGGTTTATATTTGTCGAGGCTATTTCTTGTGAAATGTCTAAGCTGTAGTTATTGTTTGCATAAACGTACTGCAACGTTCCACTGTGTATATTCTCTAAATTCCTACCTTGTCTGTCAATGTTTCTCCATTGCTCTTGTTTTTTCCAACTTATCAAATTTGTACCGTACGCCTTATCGTCTTCGTCACTGAATTGGTAGAAATAATAAAATCCCAGTCTACTTTTTGTATTCAACTGGTAATCGGCAGAAAAGTTTACTTTTATGTGCTAAGGTCGTTATCGGAGTTTCTCGCTTTTTGTTTGACAGCAAATACATCATTACCATAAACATGTGAAAATATGTCTCCTTATTTTTATTACCTTCTTTTTCCACCCATATAGGACAGGCTTGCGGAGAACTTCTTATATTGTCCCATCATATTGAAGATTCCTGCATCAGAAAAACATTCTTGTCTGTTTCAAATAGTTGCTAACACTAGAAACATAAAGTCATTAATATGCTTTTATGGTAGATATAGAAATAACAGGTTGTCCGTTTGGACTATACTTTGCAGAGGGTGCCCTGTCTATCTCAATACTTTTGATATTGTCTGCTTGCAAAGTAGATAATATGTTTGCATTCGATAGGACCCGTCCGTCTAAAACATAGATAGGTTCACCCATTCCATTGACTTCAATGTTATCATTGACAGAATGTAATCCTGGTGTATGATATAACATTCTCATAGCGGTCCCCATCTTTGCTAAAACTGTATTGGCAACTTGAATTTTTGAAATGCTTCCTTTGGTTTGTACACGTGGTATCTTTCCTTTTACCACAACATTGTCCAATTCAGTGATTGCTACATTGGAACCATCTTTTTATTTCGTTTTGACAGAAACAAAAGGAAATATGTACACAAAAAATGATTAATGTTATTACCTTTTTCATAAATTAGAATATTTATATGTATAAAATTCAGGAAGAAGTTCTGATAAATTCTTTTTATACATGGAACAGTATTTCTTATTTTTCCCCAATTTCTATTTCTATCAATGGGACAACCATTATCCACAGATGGGGAATACATTGCAATTATTGCACTCTTCAGTTTACACCCTTTTTTTAGTAGAGTAATTTCTGTTGTTTTCATTTGTCTTTGTTTTTAAAGTTAGTAATTCCTACAAATATATGAAGAACAAAAGACAGTACGCAAATTTTTGCATAAAAACAATGTTCCTTAACATTAAAAAGTACTCAACTTTATAATTAGTATAGATGCTTATCACCTTAATTTGTAGAAAGTGATCATCGCTAATGAGAGGATTGGATATCTTTTCAACTTTCTTTATCTCTGCAGTTTTCATAAATATTCTGTTTGCACAGCACTTGCATATTAAACGAGCGTTCCTCTTTAGGTTCTTCGTCCATCTTCTTTTTCATAAAACGCAGGTGTAGGTTCCAGAACATAGCGATACCTTTTCCTCACCGCCCGACTGAGTGCTTACCCAGTGCTTCTTGAATTCTTCGAGATTGTATTTAACAAGCCCTTTACCAGGGTCAGCAATGTAGATCTATTCTTTTTGACTTTGTATAGTACAACAAAATTATTTTTGATTCAATGGAGGATGCAAGGAGATTTTTGCTTCTTTAATTTTTCATATTAATTCTCCCACAGATAGTTCTTAGACCAATTTCTTTTTGCCAAAAGACTTAATGCAAATAGTGAGATGCCTTCTGTTGTTGTGTAAAAATAAGAAAGTGAATTAAAATAATATTTCTTTCTATAGTATTTGCATATCATTTCTATACAAGCAACACCTCCTGCCTTGCGACCTGTTTCCAACACGTCATAGTATTTGCATATCATTTCTATAAGCAACACCTGAAGCAACTGGCGTAACGATTGACAATGCATAGTATTTGCATATCATTTCTATACAAAGCAACACCACATTGCATGGTATCATGCTGCATAATATGTTTCATAATGCACAATATAATTATTGCAATCTTTCTTTTTCTTTACTACCAGCGCCTTTACCTTTATATTTTAGACCTTGTTGTGTTAAAGCTATAAGTTACGGTACATTCAACGCTTCGTGTGTTGGATAGATTCTCCATAAAGTTTTCTCTCACACCACTATACATTGTTGTAGATTGTTTTCTGGCACTATTAAAGAGGTCGTTTACCGTAAATTTAGTATTCCAATGTTTTCCCCATTGCTTTATTAGTCCCAGATTTATTTGCCATGTTTTATTAATAAATGTGTTTTCACCATTTCCTTTACCACGCCAACTAAAGTCTGCTGTGAACATACTGGTAGGGTTTAATAAAAGAATGTTGTTGAAACGAATAATCGTTATGATATGATTAAAGTGCTTTGTTTTACCTTGATAAATCTCTTTATAGAAAGGTGCAACTATTCCAACCATCAGCGCAGGACGATATTTTCCGAACTCTGGAGCCACGTGTAAGAGCATTTGCAGTTCGTTCATGTCGTATTTAGAGTTCTCTTTCTTAAACAATGTAGCTCCTGTAGTTTTATAATCGATGGCAGAGGTGATAATTTTATTGGTTGTGTGGGTGTAGTTCAGCATCATCATTGCCCACTTATAGTTTACATTCAATGCAAATTCGTCCATATAAGTTGGGCGAAGAAGAGGGTTCCCACTTTCAAACAGATAGCGATTTATGTAGTTACGCTTCCTCCAAGTTGTGAGTATAGAGGTCGCATATACTTCTTTGCGTAGCTTATTTGAATATTCGTTTTGGATAAGGGGAAGGTTATAAGTGCTGTAGGAAATAGCCTATCGTATCGGCGCGATTGCTGTTCTATCTTTTGTCCATTCTGATAGTAGTTACTATTTACGTGTTCGTATCTTGAACCAACTTGAAAAGCTATTTGCCCAAAGCGTTGCATCAACTCTATATACAAAGCAGTGTTTCCTTCTTTTATTAAGGGGAAATTATTTGTAAGTACGTTTCCGGTATTCACAAAATCTTCCTTGCTTCGACTATTTGTATATTCGGTACCTAATTTTATAATACCTTTCCAAAAAGGTCTCATCAGGTGTAGTTCACCAGCAAAAAAGCGTGCATCTCTATCAATGCTTGATGTGATGTTTCTGTTGGAGGTGTTTTGGTTTACTTCTTGGTAATGGCTGAATCCATTAGCTGTTTTCCATAGGACATCGAATGCAGCATTGATGTTCCATTTACCAAAATTGTTAGTATAGTATCCGTCGATATTGTGTGTAGTAGAATTGCCATCTATAGCTGACGTTATGCTGCTATTATCGTCAAAAATATCGTCAATCCATGAGTTTGTGTTGCATATTAGTTGCGATTTACTGGGTTTATGGCTTATTTTATAATACACCCCCAGCGAATGTATAGGGGAGAAAGTATAGTTAAAACCAATTCTTCCGTCGTATAATTGGTTTTTATTTTTCCCTCTTAAATTTATGTTTTGTGTGTATAGATGTGTTAGATAGGTGTTCTGAACACTTTGGCTAGTCTGCTTTGTCTTCTGATAATTATATTCAAGGTCTGTAAAAATGTCGAGTTTTCCTTTTCGGTAATTCATATTTACAGTCTCCATTCCATAAAGATAGTCGAGATATCCTATCTTTGTTGTATTAGCAAAAGCAAGTCCTTCGCCATATTCTCTTTCAGTAGTAATACGTATCACTGCTTTAACGGTGGCATTGTATCGTGCTCCAGGGTTGGTTATTACCTCTACCTTTTTTATCTTTTCCGATTTAAGTTGGTCTAACAGGTTGTTGTGTTGCACCAATCGTCCGTTGATATAAATAGCCGGTACACCTTTACCAACCACAACAATGTTTCCTTGATTGTTCATAACACCAGGCAGTCTGCCCAATACATCGTTTGCCGTACCCAAACGTTCGAGCGGCGTACCTTTAATGTGTGTAACCAGTGCGTCGCCTTCTATATGGGTGAAAGGCTTTGTTGAGCGGATTACAACTTCTTTCATTAGGGTGGAACTGTTTTGCAATGTAATGGTCAGAGGTATGTTACTCTCTGTGTTTACGTACTCAGCTTTATAGCCAAGACAAGAGATTTTAAGCAATCCTTTTGAAGAAGAGTTTAATTCGAACTGCCCTTTTGAATTGGTGACTGTACCTATTATTAAAGTAGAGATCTTTAGAGTTTAGCAAAGCAACGTTTTGCTAATTCTACTCATTTCCATTACTGTTGAGAACAACTCCCTTGTAATATTCTTGCGCAAACAGATTGTTGTATATAGCCCTAATAAAGTAAGGGCGCAAAGGGTAAAACGTTTCATATTAATAAAGTTAGATTATCTTATTATGAAGTCGTCTTGACTTTTTTTATTTTGTTAAAATCGAGAGGAATTCTTATCTTTGTATTACCAAACCAAGCCTCAAATTCCTCTCATGTACAAATTACTGGACAAAGATACAATAAAAAATGAAATTCTACCTCATTTATCAGTTGCAAAACGTGGATATATTTGCTAAAGCAGCTTGTTAGAGGTAATTCAATGCATTCTTTATAAGCTTAAGACTGGTTGCCAATGGTATATGCTTCCAGTTTCATCGTTCTTCACCGGAAAGGTTCTTCATTACAAAACCGTATATGGGCATTTTCGCAAATGGTGTAAGAAAGGAGAATGGCAAAAAGTTTGGACAACACTTCTAAACCGTTATAAATCTTTCTTGGATATGTCAAGTATAGATTTGGATGGCAGCCATACTACAGCATTACATGGTGGAGAGTGTCAGAGCTATCAGGTACGCAAGAAGAGAAAGACTACAAATGCCATTTATGTAACTGACCGCCAGGGAATACCACTCGCCATGTCCACTCCAGTTGCAGGTTCTCACAATGATTTGTACAATATTTCAGAAGTGGTTAAAGAAGTGTTCTCACAACTCGCAAAGTCTGATGTTTCTATTGATGGATTATTTCTCAATGCTGATGCGGGATTCGATGCAAAAGAGTTCAGGCACATGTGCCGAAGAATGGGTGTGTTTGCAAATGTAGCATTCAATCATAGAGCAGGAGGGGGAAGAATGCTATTTGTTTGACGATATACTGTATAAAGAAAGGTACAGCATAGAAAGAACAAATGCGTGGCTGGATTCATACAGAAGTCTGTTGAACAGATTTGATGTTACTTTGACCAGTTGGCAAGCATGGAATTATATAGCATTTATAGTTATTCATATAATGTCAATACATAAACAATCAATACAATTATTTTGCATTAAGTAGGTGTTCACAATTAATTATCAATATATTTAAGTCCATCTTTCAGTCGGTCTGCCTACCTCAAAGAATTAGTTGCAGAAGACTTCCCACGAGCAGCCCAATACGATCTGACCGAAGTACTTGCGATATTGCTTAATGTAACCAAAGAGGAACTTAAACAGGCGTTCCTCTTTAGGTTCTTCGTCCATCTTCTTTTCATAAAACGCAGGAGTAGGTTCCAAGAACATAGCGATACCATTTTCCTCACCGCCCGATTGTGTGCTTACCCAGTGCTTCTTGAATTCTTCGAGATTGTATTTTACAAGTCCCTTTGCGGGGTCAGCAATGTAGAATCTATTCTTTTTGATTTTGTACAGTACCACAAAATGATTTTGATTCCAATGAAGAATACAAGGGTAATGAGCCTCCCAAAGTTTATTAATACTGATTCTTCCGCTGATAGTTCGTAATCCAAGTTGTAAAAGCTGTTTCATTAATACCAAGTAATGAGACTCCTTCTGTGGTTGCAAAGCAAATTCTAGAAAGATATTCTATTGAATATTCGATTCTAAAAAAATTACATACCATCGCAAGGCATGCGATACCACACTCCATCGAATCATGTTGCCTAATCAAAGGAAAACTACTCATCACATTCTTTCTTTTTCTTCTTCATTAGAGTGTGTCTTATCATGCTGGATTGCATGTTTTGACCCGGCAGAAAAACTAAATGTTACACTGACAAAGAATTTTCGGGAAATGAAATTAAAAGTCCGTACGAGTGCTCAAAGTCACTCGTTCTTGAATATTTGTTGATTCTTTCCTCTGCTATTCAGCAAGTCTTTTACACCAAAATTGATATTCAGCTTGTCTTTCAAACAACTATAATCCCCCTCTATATCTACTCCAAAGTAATCTGATTTCTGAATAAGATAAAGTTGTTTATAATGCCTGATATAGCGTAAATTAGCCATTGCAGTAAGTTGCTTGGACAACCTGAAACGGTTAAAACTTGACAGGACAAGCCCAAAGTCATTAACACGCTTGGTACTGTTCCGATAAAAGTTCTCACTTAGCTCGACATTACTTCTGCTATTCCATATACCACACGTGAAAGGAAATTCCATGTATAAAGCTAATTTCTTTAAATTGCCATCATTTCTTAATGTGTAGCGTGTTTGTTGTTCGTTCATCTGTTCGTATACCTCATTGATTTTCCTATCAATAAAAAATGCAGATAACGAGAAAACATATCTTGACTTCAAAACGAATTGTAATCCTGCATTGTACAGCAATTCGCCTTTCAGATTAGGATTACCTTCCTTATAAGATGTTTCGGACAGATGAAAAACAAATGGATTTACCATCTGATACGACGGACGGTTTATCGATTGTGTATAACTAAGCGACAGGGCATTCCCTTGTCCCATGTTTTTTCTCACAAAGAAAGACGGGAAGAAATTATTGCTTTTTTGGTTGTTATGTAATTGGGTTCTAACTCTTTGTTGGGTATTCCATTCTGTATATTCGTCACGTAGTCCCACTTGAAAATCCCAAGGTCGTGAGGAGTACCTGTACATTCCATATATCGCATATCGTTGCTCATCATAACTGAAATTATCCCGTTGGTCAACATCTTCCGATAACACTCCTCCTAATGTCGTGTTTCCGAGATATAGCTTATTATCATAATGGATACCGGCATTGACATACTTGACACCAAGCGTAAACTGATGGCGGTTGAAGAACTTTGTAAAATCTACCTGTGCACTATATATGTTGATGTGTTCAAATGAGGGTTGCGATTTAGATATAATACTATCCCCACCTATACCTAAGGTGTATTTATTCTCATACTCGTACAAATCATGTTCTCTTTCTCCTACATAATCAGCAAGAAGGTTCAGTTTACTGCCCAGTGTATCTGTTTTCCATTCATAATTTAATGTAACATTATTGGTATTAGGCTTTAATGTATATGGTGCATAACTCCTAATACTTGTTTGATAAGGACTATTGTCGGTAATAGTAGAATGAACCCAACAGGCATTGGCATAATCCTTTGCATAGTTGCCCGACCATTCTACACCTAAATAATGCTTCGGAGATATATAAAAGTCGATGCCCAACTTAGGCATATAATAAAGACTTTTATCTGTACTTTCAGATATACTGTTGATTGTAATGTTTTTTTCCATAGTCGCTTTCGAGATATCTTACTTAGGCTTGCCGACTGCCCTAATGCCATATTAGCATAAAGAGCAACGTTTCCCCACGAATAGGCTAACCCTGCAAATTCCGAAAATAAATTTTTGCTTTTCCGTTCGTATTCACTGCCCACATAGCCTGATAGTCCGTATTCATGTTTCTTCTGACGGTTAATAACAAGAACACCCGTCATCCTTCTGCATCATACCCGGCTGTTGCCTGAGGCAGCAACTCCAAATTCTTTATATCATTACCGCGCAAGGATGATAAATATCTTTTGAGCTGCGCCCCGCTTAACCTTACCAATTTTCCATTTTCATATATTTTGATACCATTGCCCATAATGGTAATACCACCTTCTCCATCATAATTTACACCTGGAATCAAATTCAAAATATTAGAAAGAGAACGTGCCTTTAACAATTTACTATGTTCTACACTAACTATCATTCTGTCAGCTTTATATTGAACAAATGGTCTTACTGCTAATACAGTTACTTCAGAAAGATTTATTGTGTCTGACATTGAGGTGGGTTTGTTCTGTGCAAAGCCCGTTAGTACACATTGCAAAAAACAAAAAGAAAGAATGTATAAATACTTTTTCATAGGGGCTTTGGACAATTTACGTCAGGGTAATCCCAATGTTTTGTACCATATTTTCTTACAATATCTCTATAACATACTTGTTTAGGAATTCTACAAGATTCATAGTCTTTACAGGTCTTACATGGACTTTCATTAACTTGTTCTTGTTTTTGAACAACCAGAGCTACAGCTTGTACTGCAGCCGTTTGAACATGTAGTTTGACACATTCCAGGAACTACAGGATGATCTGCAGTTTTGTCGGATAAGTTATCGCCACCTGTCAATGTTACCATTTCTGATTTTAAGAGAACTTCAGACTCTTCTAAAAAAATTCTTTTTAATTAAATCTTTTATAAGGACTATATAAATATGCCTACTCGTTACTATTAGCTTTTTCGGCTACCGCTCCTGTTTACCAGTATGGTCTGGATATAATCTTGTCGACTTTACTATCTAAATATTATCTCACACTTGTAGGGTTAATATCTCTATTGGAATCAAAAAGCATGGTTTGAAGCATGGATTTTTAGGCTTCGCTTTACCCTCCGTTACATACTCGAACTCTATTCAATATGTTGGAGGTGATATATGGGGTAAGAACAGCACTACTTTCATAAGCATATTTTATTGTTGTTTTTGCAAAAATAGTCTTTTTTTCTTTAGATTGCAAGAAATTTGCCCGGAAATTTCAATGAAAGTCGAAAAATTTAACAATTAAACTGCGTGTAGGTATAATCTTCCTATCGCGATAGTCCTGCAAGATGCGGGGGCTGATATACAGCCACTCACATACTCGGAAAGCGAATTAGAATAAGCAGAAAAGGAAATGTTACAAGATTATGTAATACAACAAGTTACAGAGATAAAAATAAGGTTTCAGAAAAGCAATTGTCTGTCAGTCGCATTTTTAGATATCATAAACCTTCGCCTGAGATATAAGAAACTCTCGTCTGAGATATCTCAAACGAACAAATATGACGTCATATTTTGTCATACCATACATAACGATACGAGTTTGCAGTTCATATAATGTCAATACATAAACAATCAATACAATTATTTTTGCATTAAGTAGGTGTTCACAATTAATTATCAATATATTTAAGTCCATCTTTCAGTCGGTCTGCCTATCTCAAAGAAGGAGTGTAGCGGGCTGCACGACTGTTGAGAGATGGTGGAATAACGAAAAAGAGATATAAAGATATTGGTAAAGCAAAAAGAAAATAGGTACAAACCATATCTGCGTTTAGTTTTTGAAAATCTAATTACCTACAATTAGGTAAATTAAGTAGAAAACAACAAAAGGATACACTCAATTCAACTATTTTTCATACATTTGCCTATCAGTTACATCTTAAAAATAAATGTATTTATGAAAGAAAACAAAGTATTGACAAGCAGTTTGCCATCAGAATGCACCACTATTATTGTGGGACAAGATATGACAGCCGATGGCTCTATGATTGTGGCACGGTCGGAAGACTGGGACGCCATGGAAGCCAAGAACTATGAAATTTACGAGGACACCACCGAAGGAGCAACAGAATACGTAGCGAAAGACAGTCCGTTCCGTTGCGAACTTCCTAAAGAAGCTTTGGGCTATGGCGCATTGGCACCTTATTGCCTGCCCAACCACTGGGGAAGTGCTGGCTTCAACACGGCAGGCGTGGGCATGAGTGCTACAGAAAGCATATTCAGCAGCGATGCGGTGTTGAAGTTCGACCCACTCGTAGAGACGGGAGTTGCCGAAAATGCTGTATTCAATGTTGTATTGCCCTACGTTCGCACAGCGCGCGAAGGGGTTGAACGATTAGGCATGTTGATTGAGAAACATGGTATTGCCGAAGGGTTCGGTATAGGCTTTGTAGACAACAAGGAAATATGGTACTTGGAAACTGCATGCGGACACCGCTGGCTGGCTTGCCGTATGCCGAAGGACAAGTATTTTGTTACGGGCAACCAGAGCCGCTTCCGCGACTACGACCCGTTAGACTCAGAAAACTACATGGCATCTAACGACTTGCTGGAATTTGCCGAAAACTGCGGACTGTACGACCCCAAGAAAGGGAAATTCGATTTCCACGAGGTTTACGCACGCGACATAAAGCTCGACACTACCTACAACTATCCGCGTGTATGGGGATTGCAGAAGATGTTTTCGCCCGGCATAAAGAACGATGTTGCCAAGAACACGTTCCCTGTTTATGCAAAGCTGAACAGCCCATCAGCATTGCAGACATGCGCCGTGCTTTCCGCTTCCACTATGATAACACGGAGCACGACCCTTATTTGCACAGCAATCCGAAAGAACCCTACCGTCCGGTATCTATCTTCCGCACCACTCAAACCCACATCTTGCAGGTTCGTCCCGAACTTCCACAGGCTATTGGCTGTGTAAACTATGTGGCTATGGGAATGGCAGACCTCGGCTTGTTCCTCCCGCTCTATCAAGGCATAACCTCTTATCCTGAAGCATATATGAAAGGAACAAACGAATCGAGCGTGGATTCTGCCTACTGGAAATTCCGTAAGGTAATGACTTTAGGCATGGTGAACTACAACAAGTATGCACCCATTATAAAGGAAGCTTACCTGAAGTTTGAGGCAGAAACCGACCAACGGCAGCGCGAAATGGAAGAAGAATATCTGCGCATTTACAAGACACAGCCACTACGTGCCAAAGATATGCTGCAGGAATTTTCGGACAGCATACTTATAAAAGGTATGGAACTTGCCGACCGCCTGCAAGAAAAACTCTTCACTCAGCTGACAAAGGACATACAAGCCGAATATCTTTTCCACGGCGCATAAACCATATTGCAGCCAACAAGCTATATACAAAAAAGAGTGTATCGATGCCATTAATTCGATACACTCTTTCGTTATTGAGAGAGGGGACGGCAAATGTCAGACTCCATCATAATCCCCAACTGATCATTAGACCGTAACACCATCAAAATAGCAACGGAGTTACTCCAATCGTCGCAACGGAGTTACGGCAGTTGTCGCAACGGGGTTACGACGATTGCCGCAACGGGGTTACGACAAACACAGTAACTACGTTACGACAAACATCGCTGCGGAACATCGGTAAACACGGCTGTTTGCTGATGCCGTGGCATGAGCCCCCTTTGAGTGAAGAACGATGAGACTGGAAGCATATAGCCATTGGCAACCAGTCTTGAGCTTATAAAGAATACACCGAACAACCTCTGACAGGCTACTGTGGCAGATATATCCACGTTTTGCAACTGATAAATGAGGTAGAATTTCAATTTTTTATTGTATCTTTGTCCGGTAATTTGTATATGAGAGGAGTTGGAAGAATTATCCAGATTGGGTTCATTTCTATGGAGACAAAACTGATCATGGCTATAAGAATGGCAACGAAGCTGTTGAAGTTAATGAGCAGCAACAGCATGGGCAAAAAGAAGCCTGACAAAGAAGTTTGTTTCATCAATGGTGAAATATTTGTTGTTTATTATCACAATGACGTGTTGCATATGCTGTAACTCATTCCGCAATGCTCCCACTGTCAAGATTCGATACTCTACGGAAAAGGACACACTGCTGAAATCCTTTGGTATTTCGTATATTGATTTAAAAGGAGACAAGATAATCCATATCAGTAAAAGAACAAGTTGTATTTTGCAGCCGCTTGAGACATCGAAAAAGGGAGAGACTAATTACTTTCGACTAAAATTAAACAAGGATAGAAATACTGCATATCAAATAGACAGTATTTTTATCTGTCGGAGAAATCCAGTACAATCCGAGGAACGCAGGGATCATCTTTCCCATTACTAAACATCAAAATGAAGGTGATTTCTCGACAGCAGGAGAGATTCAATATTTTAATACTGACGAGTTGCTGGCAGATTGTATAGAGAAGAATCTTGAAAATTCAGAGGCTGTTTGTTTTGACAATAAGGGATTGTTCTGTTTGTACATGAACGCAGATACTTTGTTCGCATACAATATTTCCACAAAAGAGAAGAAGTCTATTTTCGCTTTTGATAATCCTATGATGTATTCTGTAGAACTAAAATTAAAAAACAACATACTCACGTTAATATATTATCCTAACTTCGTTGAAGACTTCTCTGACTTTCATTCAGCAAAAGTTATAAATTTTGACTATCATGAATAATAAACCTCACGCAGATGTTCTTTGGCAACTTCTTTTCCATGATACCCGGCTGTCATTGCCAAGAAAGATGATCCACAATCCATTGATTTGCATACTTCTGTTTTATAAATCATCAATAGGAGAACGGCATCAGAAAAAGGTTTAAGAAACAGAAGACCTAAAGAAGCCGACATCTTTAACAACAGCAACTACATAAACAATTAGATATGAGGTGTGTTATTATTTTACTTTTTTCAGCTCTATGTGCGTGTAAAGCACTTTCAAAGAAAGTGTATGTATCTGAGCAAAGAGAAACTTGTTCAGAACAAGAAGTGAAGTCTTCTTGTGTAGGAGAGCGTATTAACTGGCAATTTATATCATTAGATAATATATATAATTCAGACTCACAAGCAGCTTCCTCCTTATTAACGGGACTCTCAGCTCCTCCAAAAGTAGAGACAAACAAGGACACGCTTATTATTAATGGAAAACAGAAGATTCGGCGTAATGGACATTTGGTAGGCTGAAAACCTCTCGTGTTTTAGTATGTGGACATTTGGTAGGCTGGTAATTCCAGCCTACTTTTTATATTCAGGAACCCATCTATGAACTTCTTTTTTTATTAACCTCCTTCATTCCATTATGATTACGCAATGCCCTTTTTAAGTTGTGAGTTGAATCCTTCCAATAGATTTGTTGTATTGGGTATCTCTAATTCAGGATATTCTTCATAGGTATATAGCCATTTAAGGTGTGTCTTCACCGAACGCCTTGCACTTCTCAGTCTTCTATGTGTATAGGGTTGTCTTGCCTGAGATTAGTAGAGTTCGTTCATCGAGGAACTCTTTCCATTCATCACACCATTTATCAAAGCCTGATGTGAATTCTTCTTTCCCGATGAGAACATCGCTCTCATTAATGCCAGCAGCTCGATGCCTGCGGGCAAATGCGGATTGTTGGTAAGAAGCCTTCTGACTATCTGCAACTGGTGGAATTGACACATCTGTACAGGGCAGGATGTTACAGCTTGTAAAAGCCCGATATGTCCATCACACACCACTGCCTTTATCCGAGTTCCACCCTCCTCAATGCATCTGAGTCCCTCAAAGGTATTCCTGGTTGGTCTCGTTCCTGACAAACCTGCGATGAAGTATCCTGCCTGATGCGGCATCTTGAAAGAGCATCACACCAAAGGTCTTGAGAAGTAGGTCGTGTCCAGTATTATTGTTGCAGATTCAGGATAGATGGGGTGAAGCTGTCTGCCACTGAACTTAGCCTACGGCGTATGGTTCTTTCTGAACATTTGTGAAGAGTGGAAAGCTCAGAAATAGTTCGTTTCTCGGTCAGATAGTCATTCCATAAACACACATTGTCTATACGATGACCACTTTGAAATTGCCTGCCACAATCCCTGCAAAAGTACATCTGGACATTACGCCGATGACCATTCTTTTTTAACATTTGAACTGTTACAGAATATACAGTTTTTATTCATAAGCTTTCAAATGCTGCAAAGGTAATAAATAAAGGACATTTGAGAGGTTTCAGCCTACCAAATGTCCATTACGCTCGAAGATCTTTTTTAGCCAACATAAAGAGATACCCAAATCCTATTTTATGTATGATACCCGATATTACATAAAAGATTTACATAACTATTTCATTAAAGCCAATAAAGAGTTTTCATTAAATATTAAAGATTCAATACCATATTTTACAAATAGAAAGATATTTGGATGCAGAGAATGATGCTTTTGATTGGGAGGATTATACTTTTATGGCAAACAATACCTTGTAATGGGAAAGATTTGTTCTTGGTATATAAAAGAGAATTTATCTTACATTATAAAGAATTCCCAAAAGTGGATTTTTATTCCAATACGGAGGATATGCACAAAAATCCCTCAGGGCAATTACAAATAAGAGTCTCTTGGCGAAGAGTAACGAAACATTGCCATACGATAAGCGTATTGACATAAAGACAGTAAAATACAATTTGATGAAAGTAAGAACCTGAAAGGTGTTTCTGAATTTCTTTGTGATACAGGGAACAAACTCAGATACCTACCGTTGCCCAATAAAGGCGACATATATTTGATTTTGGTTCCAATGGATTGTAGGGATTTTGACTATCGATTTTATTTTACTATCTATCAAGAATAATACCATCATATCAAACCTATATGTTGAAGGAATTTGGTTTGAACCAGACAGTGATGAGTCTAAGGAGATTACATCCTTTAGAATTGACAAAAACTTTTCTATTAAGGTTAAAACTACATTTATAGATTCTTCTCAGAAAAATTAGAACTTATATAATTAGGGATGACGGTAAAAATTATCGAAAAATAGAATAACCAACCAATAGGAATATTCTCTAATTTCATTAAAATAATGAATTCGCAGGAAATAGAATATAATAGACTTGGAGAGGAAAGTTTTACGAAACGTGGAGCAGTTTCGCCGCCGCTACACATGGGCGTGGACAACCGCCTGCTGGTGGCGCGCGATGAGATCTCGGGACGCGTGGCCCGGTACGATTACGACGAGTTCGACAATCTCATCTCTGCCGAGTACGAGCGGGACGGCGAGGTGGAACTCCTCTACCGCGTGCCCCACCGCATGGGCAACCTCTTCGAGTGGCGCGAGAAGGACGACCGCAAGTATGACGCCGGTGGCTGGCTTGCCGAAGACCGCGGGCGCTTCTACCACTACGACTGTGAGTGGTAGGTACTGTCTTGAAAAAGTGTGTAAGTCCATTTTTTTCTTATCTTTGTATTCAGCAAAAATAACACACACTTTTTGGGACAGTACCATTAGGCGATG
>BNJU01004488.1_pt1 | contig 34645 bp, 53 predicted proteins | sample 8539281 | NCBI WGS metagenome assembly BNJU01 (sample SAMD00202456, study PRJDB9452) | human saliva metagenome | isolation source: human saliva | place: Japan
CCAACGTGGATAACGTTGGTCTTTTACTTTTACCCAATCACACTTCCGTTTGGTACAGCTGGATCAACTGTGAGGAGGGTTAATTGACCATCATGTTCAGCTGAGAGGATCATCCCTTGACTGACATATTTTTTCATCATCTTGCGTGGTTTGAGGTTGGCAACGATTTGAACTTTCTTACCGACCAATTCTTGTTCGTTTGGATAGTATTTTGCAATTCCTGAGAGGATTTGACGGTCTTGACCATCACCAGCATCCAAGCGGAATTGGAGCAACTTATCAGAACCTTCTACTTTAGAAACTTCTTTGACTTCTGCGACACGAATTTCAACCTTATCAAAGTCCTCAAACTTGATTTCTTCTTTGTTGAGTTTGAGTTCGACTTCGTCTGGATTCCATTCTTTTTCGACAGCTGGCTTATTGCCTTCCATTTGTTCTTTGATATAGGCGATTTCTTCTTCCATATCGAGACGTGGGAAGATTGGTGTTCCTTTGGCAACTACAGTCACACCTGCAGGGAAATCCGCCAAGTTCAGGTTTTCAAGGCTAGAAACTTCTGCTAAACCCAAGTTGAGTCAAGACTGCACGACTGGTTTCCATCATAAATGGCTCAATCAAGTGAGCTACAACACGAAGGCTGGCTGCCAAGTGACTCATGACACTTGCCAATTGGTCACGGAGTGCTTCATCCTTAGCCAAGACCCATGGAGCTGTCTCGTCGATGTATTTGTTAGTACGAGATATGAGAGTCCAGACTGCTTCTAAAGCACGTGGGTAGTCAACTGCTTCCATGTGTGTATGGTAGTCAGCGATTGATTGTTCTGCAACCTGAGCAAGAGCATTGTCAAATTCAGTCACGCCTTCTACATAGTCAGGTACTTGCCCGTCAAAGTACTTATTAATCATAGAGACCGTACGATTGAGGAGGTTTCCAAGGTCATTTGCCAATTCGTAATTGATACGGCCTACATAGTCTTCAGGGGTGAAAGTTCCATCTGAACCAACTGGAAGGCTACGCATGAGGTAGTAACGAAGTGGATCTAGTCCATAACGCTCTACCAACATTTCAGGGTAAACCACATTCCCCTTAGACTTAGACATCTTACCGTCTTTCATGACAAACCAACCATGGGCAATCAAACGATCTGGCAATTTGATATCCAACATCATAAGAAGGATTGGCCAATAGATTGAGTGGAAGCGAAGGATGTCTTTTCCAACCATGTGGAAGACTGTTCCATTCCAGAACTTATCAAAGTTACCGTGCTCATCTTGACCGTAGCCAAGTGCTGTCGCATAATTAAGAAGGGCATCAATCCAAACGTAGACAACGTGTTTTAGGATTTGATGGGACTGAGCACTCCCCATGTAAAGGTTGTACGAGAAACCGCCAAGTCTTCCAAACCTGGCTCGATGAAGTTACGCAACATTTCATTCAGACGACCATCTGGAGTGATAAAGTCAGGATGAGCTTTGAAAAAGTCTACCAAACGATCTTGGTATTTGCTGAGGCGAAGGAAGTATGATTCTTCAGAGACCCATTCCACCTCGTGACCTGATGGAGCGATACCACCAGTTACATTTCCAACTTCATCACGGAATACTTCTGCAAGCTGGCTTTCTGTAAAGAATTCCTCATCTGAGACTGAGTACCAACCAGAATATTCACCCAAATAGATGTCATCTTGAGCAAGCAAGCGTTCAAAGACTTGTGCGACAACTTTTTCATGGTAGTCATCAGTTGTACGGATAAATTTATCGTATGAGATATCGAGTAATTGCCAGAGTTCTTTAACTCCAACTGCCATCCCATCAACATAGGCTTGAGGGGTGATTCCAGCTTCTTCTGCTTTTTGTTGAATCTTTTGACCATGCTCATCAAGACCTGTCAAATAAAAGACATCGTAGCCCATCAAGCGTTTGTAACGTGCTAAAACATCACAGGCGATGGTTGTGTAGGCAGATCCGATATGAAGTTTACCAGATGGATAGTAAATCGGCGTTGTAATATAAAAATTCTTTTCAGACATAATATTTCCTTTCCAGGCTAATGAAACCTGTTTTTCTAACACTTCATTATACCATATTTTTAGTGATTTTCGATAGAGAAATCCATACAAAAACAAGACAGACAAATGTCTATCTCGTTTTTTATCTTTTAAATTATTCATATCGAAGAGCTTCGATTGGATCGAGCTTAGAGGCTTTGTTGGCTGGTAGAACACCGAATATCATACCGATACCTGCTGAGACCGCTAAACTAAAGAGAGCTATTGGGATGGATACTCCAACTTCAATTCCTGCAATCAAGTTTTGAAGAAGAACCCCTGCAAGCATGGTCATTCCTGCAGCAAGTACAAGACCAATGAAACCACCTAATAAGGTTAAAATCATGGATTCAATCAAGAACTGAACTAGGATATTACCCCGAGTTGCTCCTAGTGCTTTCCGTAAACCAATCTCACGGGTACGCTCTGTCACAGAAACAAGCATAATGTTCATAACACCAGTACCACCAACAAAGAGGGAAATTCCTGCAATAGCACTAATAATCGTTGTTATGAAACCGAACATTTGTTGCACTTCGTTGAAGGCTTCCGTTGCATCTGCTATCTGATACTCCCCTTGTTGGAGACCTGCAATCTCCGTCATTCTTCTTGCCAATTCTGGACCTAAAGTCTGAGTCAGGCTCGTATCGTTAACACGGAAGACAATATTTGAAATCTCGTCTGTGTTAAAAGTTAGTTGCAAGGAAATATTGGTCGTAATTGGTAGTCCTCCGACTCCAAAAGGCTTTTTGACAGTCTTGGCTTCATCACTGCATAAACACCAATAACACGATAACTGATTTCATTTACTTCCACAATCTGATTGAGTGCTTCCTGTGCAGAACCAAAAAGGCTATTAGCAAGTTCTTCATCTAAAAATGATCACGTTTGCAAAATCCTTTATAATCTTGTGCTCTAAGACTTCGACCTGCAATGACTTTCATTTTCGACCGCATCCATGTAAGTGACATTTCCCACCCGTCATGTTAGCGTGTTCCACCTTTTTATCCTTTATAGGTCAAAGTCACATTGGCTGAGTTGGTCACATAGTAACTATCCACTCCCTTGAGCTTTAGCAGCCTCCTTAACCCAGGATTCTTGAGGTTTTGGTGGTTCAACAATAACATCTTCCTCTTTACCCAGACAGGGTTAGAGCAGATTGCTTCTGGGTAAAAGGAACCGTCCTTTACTTTTGGTAGGTGAGAAAAAGACATGGATATCTTTCTGGGACTTGGTCATGTTTTTTTATTGACTTGACGCGACAGGGAGTCTCCCAGAGGCCATGATGACGACAACGGATGATACGCCGATAATGATACCCAATCATGGTTAGAAAAGAACGCATCTTGTGAGCCATGATAGATGAAAAAGGCAAATTTCAGATTCTGCATCTTAGTTTTTCCTCCTTTTCTAACTGAGCACTATCAGATGAAATAACTCCATCTCGAATGACAATCTGGCGTTTGGCATAAGCAGCGATTTCAGGCTCATGCGTAACCATAATGATGGTTTTTTCCTTCTTTGTTTCAGTCAACCAATAGTTGCATGATTTGGTTACCTGTTTTGGTATCCAAGGCTCCTGTCGGTTCGTCCGCTAGAATAATAGAAGGATTGTTTACCAAGGCACGCGCAATAGCCACACGTTGCTTTTTGACCACCAGATAATTCTGAAGGCAAATGGTGACTACGCTCAGTCAACTCAACCTTTTCCAGATACTCTTCTGCTAATTTGCGACGTTTTGAAGCCGCAAACTCCTGCATAAATCAAGGGTAATTCTACATTTTGCAGAGCATTGAGTTTAGATAGAAGAAAGAACTGCTGAAAAGACAAAATCCGATTTGCTGATTTCGAACCTTAGCTAGTTGTTTTTTTCACCCAGATCCAGCTACTTCTTTGACCATCTAGAAAATATTGACCACTTGTAGGGTATCCAACATCCCAATGGTGTTCATGAGGGTTGACTTACCTGAACCGGATGGTCCCATGATGGCAACAAATTCACCCTCATTCACTTCTAGATTGATATTTTTTTGAGAACCTGCAGTTCTTGGTCACCGTTACGGTAGCTTCTGCAGATATTTTTTTAGACTAATTAGTTTCTTCATCAGCCTTCACCTCTTTTCCTTCCTCTAGAGAAGACGTTGGGTTACTGATGACCTTGACTCCATTTGTCAGACCTGAAGTGATTTCTTGGTTGTCTGCATCAGCATTGCCCAAACCAACTTCCACTTTCTTAGCCTTTTTCTGCTCGTCAATCACCCAGACATAGTTCTTATCATTTTCAGTCACAATACTTGTTAGAGGAACCAAAATTGCTTTAGTCTTGTTCTTGACCTCAACACTTACTGAGAATCCTTGTTTCAAATCACCGATTTCACTTGTAACATCGATGGTATATGGATATTTAGAACCAGAATTACCACCTGCTGCGGCAGTAGCTGCACTTGCTGCTTCACCATTGTTTTTAGGGTAGTCAGAAATGTAGCTAATCTTACCAGTCCAGCTCTTATCTTGGTAAACTTTAGAAGTAAAGGTTACTTCTTGACCGACAGATAAGTTGGCAAGATTATATTCAGATAGTTCACCCTTAACTTGCAAGTTTTCATTACTTACGACATGAACGACTACTTGGCTAGCTCCAGTTGGAGATTTAGAAACATTACGGTTGACTTCGACCACAGTTCCCTCTAGGGTACTGAGAACCGTCATGGCATCCAACTGACTTTGAGCCTTGCTTAATTGCGCTGCTGCATCTGCACGCGCATCACGAGCATCACCTAGCTGCGCATCAATAGATGACACTGCATTTCCTGAGACTGGAGCTGGAGTTTGCTCTGCAGCTCCTTCGCCTCCTGCTGGCGTTGGCAACTGTGGAGCCGGAGCTGAAGCAGCTTCATTTCGTGCTTGATTGAGTTCATTGATATGACGATCTGCCTTAGCTACTGCTCGGCTAGCTGAATCATAGGCCGCCTGGGCTTCTGAACTACTGTACTTGACTAAAGCCTGCCCTTCGCTGACCTTATCACCCACAGAAACAAGGATTTCATCTAAATCTCCCTTACTAGCATCAAAATAAACATATTGTTCATTTTTTGCTGTTACTGTCCCTGACAATAAAACAGAGGATGCCACGCTTCCTTCCTTGGCAACAACAAGATGAGTAGGCTCATCTTTTACCGCGGTCTGAGATGGTTGTCTAAAGAGCAAAATCCCCCCAGCACCTAATACAACTACACTGGCAGCACCGATTGCTGCATACAATTGCCACTTTTTAGCTTTACGATTCTTCTTCATAATGAAACTCCTTTTTGATTTAAAGTCCTTAACAATATTATATAAAAATTAGCAAATATAAACAATAACCGTTCAGAACGAAATAATGACATTTCAGGATTTGATTATTGTTCGGAATCTTTTTGTTACCATTGTACTAGTTATATAATACACTTTATTTTTTTCTTTTTGCAAGCCTTTTCTTTAATTTTTTTGAACGTAGCAGATTTTTGCAATCAGATAAAAAAAAAGATAGAATATGACTATCAAAAAATGACACTCTACTATTTAAAAGAGTATAAAGGAGTTTTAAATGAGAGAATATGATATCATTGCTATCGGTGGAGGTAGTGGAGGAATTGCTACCATGAACCGTGCTGGTGAACACGGAGCTAAAGCGGCCGTTATTGAGGAAAAGAAATTAGGTGGAACCTGTGTCAATGTCGGCTGTGTTCCTAAAAAAATCATGTGGTACGGAGCGCAAATCGCTGAAACTTTCCATCAATTTGGAGAAGACTACGGCTTTAAGACTACTGATCTTAACTTTGACTTTGCAACCCTACGTCGTAATCGTGAATCTTACATCGATCGCGCTCGTTCTTCTTATGATGGCAGTTTTAAACGCAACGGTGTTGACTTGATTGAAGGTCATGCTGAATTTGTAGATTCTCATACTGTTAGCGTAAATGGTGAACTGATTCGTGCTAAACATATCGTGATTGCTACTGGTGCCCATCCAAGTATTCCAAATATTCCTGGTGCTGAACTAGGTGGCTCTTCTGATGATGTATTTGCCTGGGAAGAACTTCCAGAGTCAGTTGCAATTCTAGGTGCTGGTTATATCGCCGTTGAATTGGCTGGCGTACTCCACACTTTTGGTGTCAAGACAGACCTCTTTGTTCGTCGCGATCGCCCTTTACGTGGTTTTGATTCTTACATCGTTGAAGGTTTGGTTAAGGAAATGGAAAGAACAAACTTACCACTTCACACTCACAAAGTCCCTGTCAAGTTAGAAAAAACTGTTGAAGGCATTACCATTCATTTTCGAAGATGGTACTAGTCACACAGCTAGCCAAGTTATCTGGGCTACAGGTCGCCGTCCAAACGTTAAGGGCTTGCAACTTGAAAAAGCTGGCGTGACTCTAAACGAACGTGGCTTTATCCAAGTGGATGAATACCAAAATACTGTTGTTGAGGGAATCTACGCACTAGGTGATGTGACAGGCGAAAAAGAACTAACTCCAGTTGCTATCAAGGCTGGACGTACATTATCTGAGCGTCTCTTTAACGGAAAAACAACTGCAAAAATGGACTACTCAACTATTCCAACTGTTGTCTTTTCACACCCTGCTATCGGAACTGTTGGTTTGACAGAAGAGCAAGCTATTAAAGAATACGGTCAAGATCAAAATCAAGGTTTACAAATCAAGCTTTACTTCTATGTACTCTGCTTGCACTTGCAACCGTCAAGAAACACGTTTCAAATTGATCACAGCTGGTTCAGAAGAAAAAGTTGTCGGACTTCATGGAATTGGCTACGGCGTTGATGAAATGATCCAAGGATTTGCTGTTGCTATCAAAATGGGAGCAACCAAGGCTGACTTTGATGCAACTGTGGCGATTCACCCAACTGCATCTGAAGAATTTGTAACTATGCGTTAATCAAAATAAAAGAAGCTGATACAAATGTGTCTGCTTCTTTTTAAATGTATTATAAATTGACAAAACAATTATCCAAGTTAACCAGTAAGCAAAATCGGCTGTTACATTTTTTGTTACCTTGTTTTTAAAAATTGGTTGACAATGATTCCACTATGAGTATAATAGTTACTATACATCAGAAAAGAGGTTAACTATTTTGAAAAAAGCTCACGTTTATGCTATCCCTGCTATTGGGGCTGCTCTCATTGCTGTTTTGGCACAAATCAGTCTTCCAATTGGACCTGTTCCCTTCACTTTGCAAAACTTTGCAATTGGTCTGATTGCTACTGTCTTTAGACCCAGAGAGGCTGTACTTTCTGTTGGACTCTATCTTCTTCTAGGTGCTATCGGTCTTCCTGTCTTTGCAGGAGGTGGAGCTGGTTTTCAGGCTTTAGTTGGTCCTACTGCAGGCTATCTTTGGTTTTATCTTGTTTATTCTGGACTTACCTCTTCTCTAACTAACAGTGATAGTGGTTTTGTCAGAATTTTTCTAGCAAATCTCTTGGGAGATACACTTGTTTTTGTCGGTGGGATCATTGGATTGCATTTCCTAGCTGGAATGGCATTTGAAAAAAAGCTCTTGTTATGGGGGTCTTCCCTTTATCCTTCCAGACCTTGGTAAACTTCTGGCTATTAGTTTTATTAGCCGTCCGCTACTTCAACGCCTTAAAAAAATCAGTCTTATTTTTGCTAACTAAAAAAAGGATATCGAGTTGTCATGACTCAGTATCCTTTTTCTTTCATTTTGAAAACTTAGTTGCCTTTAAAAGGCATCCACCATCGTTTGAAATTCTTCATTTGAGAGAGTAATCCCTTTACCCATTTTTAGTATGGTCTGGACTCCAAGCACGAATATCAAACTTTGCAGGAGCACCATTAAAGCTCACACGGTTGATTTCCTTGGTCCAACCTTTTTCGTTTTCAGAAAGAGTCAACAAGTGCTCTTCGATTTCAAATGTAAATTCTGCCATTTTCTTCTCCTTTTTTAGCTTTCATTTAGTTTATTCGTAAAAATCTTGTAGATTTTAGGAAAAATTTTATATAATATTGATATAAAAGAAGGGAGGCCACTATGAGACATAAATTCCAGCAAGTTCTAGATAAAATACATGACTTTTTAAATGGACATGAAGAACCAGGCCAGACTGAAAGCAACTCCCTTACAGCCACTATTGAAGAGGCTATCCAGAAACAAACCGCTGTTCACCTTATCTTGTCTGAGACAAGTTTTACAGGTGACATCATCAAATACGATCAGCAACGCCAGCAAATTATCGTGAAAAATTTTGCTAAAAATGTGACCCGTATTATCCGAATAAGCGATATTCAACGCCTACGATTTGTCCCTTCAACCGTCCAAACAGCCCAAAAAAATAGATTTAAGAAAGAGTGAGATGTAGTTGTTTCATCCCACTCTTTTTTCTTAGCGAATTTGTTCAAAATGCAAATGAACCGCTATATGATCCCCATAACCACTTCTTTCCAAGTCACGTTGTAGACGATAGGAAATGTAGTGTTCTGCAATGGTAATGTAACCTGCACCCAGTAAACGATGTTCAACCATAGACTGAATCATGCTAATGGTAGCACGTTCCACCTTGGCTTCTTCCAAGTCCAAAACCACTTTCTTAGTAACTTGTGCAAGGTTTTGACGCAAATCATCTGTCAATACATAGACAGTCTGGGCCGCCTTTAAGATGGCTTGGTAAATCTTATCTGGATTAAATTCAGCAATTTCTCCATCACGTTTGATTACTTGCATAGCTTTCTCCTTTATTCTTTGTTTTCTTTAATTTCTGTCAGCATTTTTTCTTCTTCTGCTGTCAGTTGATAATTTTCAAGCAAATCCGGTCTGCGCTCGTAGGTTTTCTTTAAACTCTCATATAGGCGCCACTGACGAATTTTTTCATGGTGCCCGCTCATCAGAACATCTGGCACAACCATGCCTCGATAATCATAGGGACGTGTGTACTGAGGGTATTCAAGAAGACCTGAAGAAAAAAACTATCATCTTGGTGGCTAGACTCCTTGCCAATCACTTCTGGAATCAGGCGTACCGTTGCATCAATCATGGTCATAGCCGCAATTCCCCACCAGTCAAGACATAATCTCCTAGGGAAATCTCATCTGTCACCAAGGTCTTAATACGTTCATCATAACCCTCGTAGTGCCCACAGATAAAGATTAGCTCTTCCTCTTGAGCCAAATCCTCAGCATAAGCCTGATCAAACTGCTTTCCAGCTGGGATCGAGGAGAATAACGCGCGGATTTTTTTCTTTTTCAATAGCATCAAAGGCATCGAAAATGGGTTGGGCTCGGAGCAACATCCCTGACCGCCTCCGTAAGGGCTCATCGTCGACATGGCGGGCCTTTTTCAGCGTATTTCTCGAAAAATTATGATACTGGATATCCAAGAGCCCCTTTTTTTCTCGAGCCTTTCCGACGATTGAGTGCTCAAGTGGAGAAAAACATCTCTGGAAAGAGGGTTAAAATATCAATCTTCATCGTCTAATCCCTTCTAAGATTTCCACATCGACCCGTTTATTTGGAATATCAACATTGAGAACCACTGGTGGGATATAAGGTAAGAGCAAGTCACGCTTACCTTTTCGCTTGACCACCCAGACATCGTTGGCACCTGGTTGCAGGATTTCCTTGATGGTCCCAATCAAGTTCTCCCTCATAGACTTCCAAACCAATAATCTCGTGATAGTAGAATTCACCATCGTCTAGGTCATTAAGGTCTTCCTCAGCAACCTTCAAACTAAAGCCCTTTGAATTTTTTTCAATAGTATTGATATGGTACATATCTTTGAATTTAATAATGTCAAAGTTCTTCTGTTTTACGGTGGCTAGCGATGGTCACTGTTTGAACAAACTGGTCTTTTTTTCATCAAATAAAGCTAGTTCAGCCCCTTTTTTTAAACCGTTCTTCTGCAAAATCTGTCACAGACAAGACTCGCATCTCACCCTGCAATCCTTGCGTATTGACGATTTTTCCCAACATTAAAGTAGTTCATCTTGTCTCCTGTACTCTATTTCTATCCTTTATTTTAACACGTTCCAAGGATTTTTCTCAAGTTGGAGGAAGATACATAGAGGGGTCGCTATAGTCCAAAAAAAGTGCTAATAGTTTCCTCTTTAATGTTAATTTATATTTGAAAGATGAGATATTCACATTCCCATTATACATATTACTATAAAATGTATACTCGCCAATTTCACCCTGACTTGTTTTTCCATTTCATTCTTAAACTAGGCATATTCTCTGGTAAATTTGTATGAATCAATAAGCATGTATAATTCTTTAAATTTTTTTAACTATATGCAGTTTATCATTTTCAACTAAACGATTACTTTTTGAATCATAGATTAAAGAATAAAAATTCTATAATTTCAATATCAACTTCCTTGGGATAAAAAAATCAAATGGTTATAATGTTTATCATTTTCATCATGTTTAAACTCATATATATGATGAAATCTCGTATGTAAGGAATCAAATTCGATTGGTTTAATTACCTGAATTTCGATATTATTGATATAGGCCTTATTCTGAAAACTAATTTTTAAAATTACACCTACAAAAGTCGAAATCTGTAAAATTCGCAATATCCAATCAATGTACATTGCCCAATCTATGTTTAAAATAAAATCAATATTCATTCTTTTCCAGTCCCCCTTCAAAAAGCCTTCCAAGTCACGATTATGCTATTGCTTGATGGATGAAATTTTTACACTTGTCCTCGTAAAAAGCGAGACATCCGTCCCGCCCTTTCTTATTTTTTTCGTCAATAACGATTCTTACTTTTTTTGTCTTCAGTTGGGACAGAGTAGACAATCGTTCTTATCGCAGAAATAGTGCGACCCTTACGACCGATTACACGACCCACATCACTTTGATCAAGATCCAAATGATATTCCAAAAACTCTGGTGTATCTTCAATCTTGATAGTTAAGGCATCTGGTTGTGAAATCAAGGGTTTCACAATCGCAATAATGAGATTTTCAATCGTATCCATCTGTCAACCCTACTTTTAAACTTATTTTTGAGAATTTAGAATCGTGGAATTTTTTTCAATACGCCTTCTTTTTGAAAGGATGTTACGTACTGTATCTGAAGGTTGAGCTCCATCACCCAACCATGCAAGAACGCGGTCTTCTTTCAAAGTTACTTGGTTTTTCAGCAACAAGTGGGTTGTAAGTTCCAACTGTTTCGATGAAACGTCCGTCACGTGGTGAACGTGAATCTGCTACGTTGATACGGTAGAAAGGTTTTTTTCTTAGAACCCATACGAGTCAAACGGATTTTTAACTGCCATTTTTTTAAAGTCTCTTTTCTTATTTTTTTATTTCGGTGAAATAGCTGAACTATTTAGCACATGTTCTATTATAACAGATTTCTGACAGCTGTCAAGAAAAAAACTTGACAGACTATAAAATTTTTTTAAACCATTTAGGAATTTGTTATTTTTTAAAAGTAAAACCAGAAAGAGAATGTCATGAATACTATTGTAGAAACACTTTTATAAAGACCACCAAGTCAAGCCCCTCATCTCACCTGAACGTGATTTGGATGCTTGGCTCCTAAATTCCAAGCCCGTTCCCAAGAGAAATATCAAGGATTTTTAAGAACGATATCTACTAATTAAGTTATAAAATATGAATTAATAGATTCTAAATAGAGGAATAATTTAGTTCTGTAAAAATTAACTTCTACACCTACAAAGCTTATTCTGAAAGACTTTATAACAGTCTAAGAAAAAAAGTAGAGATTCATACAGTATCTAGATTTTCCAAAAAAATTCTTTATCATCAAATATTATTAACGAAACTATCCAAACCAAATCCGATGCATTGCTTCAAAGATTTCTTTAGTTGTTTGACTATCGAGGGCTTTTTATTAAAAAAATTTTTTTCAAATCATTGCCACCTTGGCACATAAATTCTTGCTTTCTAAATTTAAATGTGATATATTTATAACATAAAATTTAAGTGTTATATATTTATAACACAAAAAGGAGTCTATCATGAAAAAAAGTCAAAAAAATGCGTGGCCTCATTGCAATGATTGCCGTAGCTCTCTTTATTGATTTTTATTGTTTTATTTGGTTCTAATCTTAGTTGGGAACCCAAGTTAGTTATTACTGGTATTTCAGTGTCAGGTCAGATTGTAGCTATTTGGAGCTGGCTACATACGAAACCACGGCCTCATAAGATTCAGAAAGATAAGGGAAAGACTATTTTTTTGACTTGTCCGCTAAGCTTTTACACGATACTTGTGTTGGCAGCAAAGCATTTTTTTATACAGTAGGGATTTGGGTTGCGACTCCCAAGCGAAAGTTCTGGTATTAGAGAATGGATTTTTGGGGATTGGCCTCGTTATTGAAGTGATTGTATTTGGCTTTTTCTGTTTTAAAAATGTCAAGGAAACTCCGGACGAACGCTTTTTATACTAATTTAGCCAAGGCAGCTAGCTTGATGTTTGTTTTTATACTAGGCGCACTGATGATCCTAGCAGTTATCATTGGGTATATGGGGTCTCTCACGCTTTACATGGGCCAGATCTTTATTAGCATAGCTGCCTTGATTTTCATCTTTGCGGTTGTCTATTTTATCTTGGAACGTAGAGGATAAGCATGGCCAAAGAAAGCAAAATTATTACTAATCTCAAATCTGTTCGTGAGTCCACAGGCATGACCCAGCAGGAGTTAGCCGACCGCATCGGCATGCGACGCGAGACAATTCTGCACTTGGAAAATAATCGTTACAATCCTTCTCTGGAGATGGCTCTTAAAAATTGCTCAAGTTTTTTTAATCTAAAAGTAGAAGACCTCTTTGAACTCAGATAGAAAGAGGAAACATAATTCTTTTTCGAGACCTAGTATTCAGTTCATTGATTAATTAGGAATTGAATCCAAAAAGAAAAAAATCCTTTGAAAATGTGCTCTTTTTAAAATATAGTAATTCTTTCGAATTAACGTTTACTAATTGTGATGCTTTTACGAGCTTTCTTAAGACCTGGTTGGGGCACCACTTATTTTATCCAATTTCAAAAATGCTTTAAAATCAACGTTTTCATAAGTTTCTAAAAAAATTCAAATTTCAATTAAGTTCAATCACTTTCATTTAAATAAGGTAAACTTTCATTAAAAAAATAAGATAAAATCGAACCAGAATATCAAAAGTTTACCTTATTTGGTTTTTACAGAGGTGAAATAGGGGTTCACTACACGTCAATAGATGTTAGAAACCTTGATTTTAAGCGATTCTTGAAATTCTAAATTTCACTACATTGCAATATAAATCAACCGAATCACTACCTTTTTTTCACTACCTTTTTTTGAAATAAGAATAATGATTCGGATATATAAAAGAAGAGGAACTTTATTGTGAAGCTCCTCTTTTTGTTATGTGTTCTTTTTCTCACAGATCGTATGACCTGGTTTGACACAGTTGGATTTCAGGTACTTTCAGTTTAGCTTTATATCAACCATCATCAAAAATCCAACTATTTTTCTTATTTTTAAAAAAATATGAATAAGTTTGATTGAATGAGGGAATTTCTTTAAATTTTTTTCTTAGCACCTATAAGTTAATAATACTATTCTTTAAATTATAGTTTATAATTATCTGATGTTTCAATGACCACAAAAACAAAGTACAGCGAATCACTTCCTTTAGTCAAACATATAACTGAACAACATTGTTTATCTTCCTGCACTTTCATATTTTTTTCAATCCTTTTCTAAAAAAATTGTACGACTGATAATAATCAAAAAAACTGTAAAAAAACTATTTGATAGAAAAAAATAGGTTCAATGTATCTTTCCCTAAAAAAATATTAATACTGCAGGATTGGCAATTAATAAATTGGGAACAAATAACATAGTGATCAATCTGTTAATACCTGTAAAAAAATATTATATGGATACTTAGAAATTCCAATATAATTCAAAAAAATACATCTACTTTTGAAAATTTAGTTGGGAACCAAAATGAACTAATCGTTATTAGAAACCAAATTGAATAATATATAATACAACCACACATTAAAGAAAGGATATAAAATAATATTTTTTTAATGAATTTAAATGTACATTTAAATTTCCATAACTTATAAAAAAATGATCGCAAGACCAAAAAAAGTATTCACGAATTGAACTAAATTAAATGATCTAAAAATATAGAACAACTGAGTATCAAACGGCCTCAATAAAAATTTGATCCAAGTTACCACTCAAAATATCTGATTCTAAAATTCCCATACTTCTAATTAACAATCCCATCATAACTCCATCTACAATAGTGTAGGAACCTACCAAAAAAATAAAATTTGATAATAGTCCCAACCATTAAAAAGAGTCTATGTTTAAGAAAATCAATCTAAAAAAATACAATAGGTAAACCAATCCACAGTATCGACGAAAATAGACCACAAAAGAAGTCAAAATGAAAATTCATATCAGATTTAAAACCAAAATGAAGTAGCCTAAAAATTACTTTTATTCTAAACATTTTATCCTCCCACATTTGAGAAGTGCTCCACTCCTTTTCTCAATATGAATCTTGATATAATATAAAAAAAATGATGCACCAAATCAATTGAATACAAATAATTCTCAAATAGTCTATTAATTTATATGTATCATTACTAAACATCTGAAGCGGTTCATATACTAAGTATTTAAAAGGTAATACATCTAAAAACAGACGAAAATTATTTGAAAAAAAACTTAAAGGCAATAATATTCCTGATAAAAACTGAATTACTATTTCTTTAACAGTAAGGACAAAAAATATATTTTCTAACCAAAAAGAAAGCATACCTACACAACATGATATTAAAAACCATAGAACCATAGATAGAATAATTGCAATACTTCCTAAAATAAGAATTTCAATGGTTAATAACTCATTCTTGTAATAAACACTGGAGAATAAAATGACAGGAATGATGATAAATAATAAATGAGCAAGCCTATCTCCAAGCATTTTACAAAAAAATAATACTTATAAAAAAAGTAACAGGTTTTATTAATATGCTAAAAAAAATTTCCTGAATGAACATCGTCATTGATTTCCCAATCAACTGGATAAAAAAACAAAAATATGAAAAAAATTATAGTCCCCAAATAGTATTGAACCATTGAGGTAAAATCATATCCTGCTATATTTATCTGGTTACTCTGATATATATACGTCCATAAAAAAATACTGATATCATAATTTGTATACTTGCCTGTAACATTAACAATAGTACACTTGATTTATAGTTCAAAAATAGATCGAAATGATATCAGAATAATAGACATTTCTTTTTTTCAATTGTGCTCCTTTTTTTGTAAAAATAGTTTTTGTAAAATAATTTCTTCTAAAGAAAGATTTGATATTTCAAAATCTTCTATATCTACAAGCTTATTGATTGATTCTAATGTCTCAAAGACAAAAATCTCTAGGTATTTTTTTAGTATACATTCCGATTTTTGTTTGAGAAATGACTACTACTCCTTTAACAGAGCATAACTCTGGTACCAAATCTAATGTCATTTTTTTATCTTTAAATATTTAAAAATCAGAAAATTTAGATAAAATAACATCCATTGACTCCTGCAAAATAATTTTTTTCCTTTGTCAATGACGATTAATTCGTCACAAACAGACGAAATATCATCCATATCATGACTCGTTAAAATAATAGTAGTATGACATTCTTCATTCATTTTTCTTTTAAAAATGTTCTGATATCTTTTTTTAGACTGTATATCTAACCCTATAGTAGGCTCGTCTAAAAATAATATTTCCGGACTTGTTAAAGATGCCGCGATAAACTCCATTTTCATTTTTTGTCCAAGAGAGAGGGTCCGGACCTGCTGGTAAAGCTGATCTTTTACATTCAACAAATTGCTTAATTCCTGAATTCGTTCTTGTAAAATCGCCGGTTCTACCTCATATAAAGTACCAATCAATTGAAAATAATCCATAGCCGAAACATCTTGAAATAACTGTAATTTATTTCCTACTACTATTGAAATTTTTTTTCTAAAATTTATACTTCTTTTAAATGGAATTTCTCCATTCACTTCTAATTTTCCGGAACTAGGATAAAGAGTCCCAGTCAACATTTTAATCGTTGTGGATTTACCAGCTCCATTACTCCCAATAAAGCCAACTATACTCCCTCTCTTAATCGTAAAACTAATATCTTGAACAGCTCGAATCGTTATTTGATTACGTTTCAAAAAAATCTCTTGATAAATGGGAGTCTTGAATCAAAAATTATAAAAAAATTTTTTTAGATAAATTCTGAGCATTAATAACTATTTCACTCATATATCTCTCCTTTCGATAAAAATATATTTACTTGTACTTTTTTTCCATACTTTACCAAAATGCTAAAGATTGAGCTAAAATCTTCGGGATGGGTAAAATAATATTTGTCTTTAAAAAGTTTCTCAAAACCTTCAAGGCGATTATTGAAATCATTAAATTTTTGTATTGTCTAGCTGGTTGAATGTCTCTTTAATATCCATAAACTTTCTCCGTGATTCTTTATTTCACTTTATAAATAGAAGAGTGTCTATATATTTATAGATCCTCAAGAACTTGCATTTTATCAAGTATAAGTAGAATAGTATGTAAGGGTTTACATATTCATATTATATGATTATTTAAGGAATCCGTCAATTTTTCCACATTATTATATGACAAAATGTATTTTTTAAAAAAATGCAAAAAAATCTATGAGCAAGATGTTTGACTTCCTTTTTTTAAAGTATATATACTTATATTAACCTTAGAAAAGAAAAAAATGTTTGAACAGATATTCAATAATAATTACTTTTTTTAAAATTAAAATTCGAACTTTAAATTTTTTTATCTTTTTTTATATTATTGAGTAACCTAAATTGCCCAATTTGTAAAATTTAGCTAGACAAAAAAAGACATCCAAGAGAAATTTCTTAAATGTCTGTAAACGTTGATATAAGCGTGTTGATTAACGTTTTGATAATTGTGATGCTTTACGAGCTTTCTTAAGACCTGGTTTCCTAAATACTTCGAGTACACTTATGGTATTGATACCTCTAAACAAGCGACCTTCAGGTTGGCTCCTCTAAAACTACCTTGTCACTAATATTTGAAATCCACTTCCTTTTAGGGTACAATGGTAGAAATGAATTTTTGAGAGGAATAGAATGAAAAAACTAGCAACCCTTCTTTTACTGTCCACTGTAGCCCTAGCTGGATGCAGCAGCATCCAACGCAGCCTGCGTGGTGATGACTATGTTGATTCCAGTCTTGCTGCTGAAGAAAGTTCCAAAGCAGCTGCCCAATCTGCCAAAGAGTTAAACGATGCTTTAACAAACGAAAACGCCAATTTCCCACAACTATCTAAAGAAGTTGCTGAAGACGAGGCTGAAGTGATTCTCCACACAAGTCAAGGAGATATCCGTATCAAGCTCTTCCCTAAACTCGCTCCTCTAGCGGTTGAAAACTTCCTCACTCATGCCAAAGAAGGCTACTATAACGGCATTACCTTCCACCGTGTCATCGATGGCTTCATGGTTCAAACTGGAGATCCAAAAGGGGACGGTACAGGTGGTCAGTCCATCTGGCATGACAAAGATAAGACTAAAGACAAGGGAACTGGTTTCAAAAACGAGATTACTCCTTATCTCTATAACATCCGTGGTGCTCTTTCTATGGCTAACACTGGTCAACCAAACACCAATGGTAGCCAGTTCTTCATCAACCAAAACTCTACAGATACCTCTGCTAAACTCCCTACAAGCAAGTATCCAAAGAAAATCATCGAAGCCTATAAAGAAGGGGGAAACCCTAGTCTAGATGGCAAACACCCAGTCTTTGGTCAAGTGATTGACGGTATGGATGTTGTAGATAAAATTGCCAAAGCCGAAAAAGATGAAAAAGACAAGCCAACGACTGCTATTACTATCGATAGCATCGAAGTGGTGAAAGACTACGATTTTAAATCATAAAAACCAAAAAATACAGTATCCACATTCGGTACTGTATTTCTTTTACTCTCATTCTTAAGTTAAATTATTAAAATCCCAGATTTGGTCCATCCAGCCTTCATAGAAGTCTGGTTCGTGGCAGACCATAAGAATAGATCCCTTGTATTCTTTAAGAGCACGTTTGAGTTCATCCTTGGCATCCACATCCAAGTGGTTGGTCGGCTCGTCCAGCACTAAAACATTGTTTTCACGATTCATCAAGAGACAGAAACGAACCTTGGCTTGTTCCCCACCTGACAAGACCTGAATTTGGCTTTCAATATGCTTGGTTGTCAAACCACAACGGGCAAGGGCTGCACGGACTTCTGCTTGGTTGAGGGCCGGAAAGGCATTCCAGACAGCCTCTAGTGGGTGTTTGACGATTGCCACCTTCTACTTCCTGTTCAAAAATAACCAAGTTCTAGGTAGTCACCGCGTTCAACTTCCCCAGCAATTGGTGGAATAATTCCCAAAGAGATCTTCAAGAGAGTTGTTTTCCCGATACCATTTGGCACCGATAATAGCAACCTTTTGATTACGTTCAAAGGTAAGATTTAAAGGCTTTGGTCAGAGGACGGTCATAACCAATCTGCAAATCCTTGGCTTGGAAGATAAAGCGCCCTGGCGTACGAGCTGGTTTGAAATCAAATGATGGTTTTGGTTTCTCACTTTTGCAGTTCGATAATATCCATCTTATCCAATTTCTTCTGACGGGACATGGCCATGTTTCGTGTTGCAACACGCGCTTTGTTTCGTGCGACGAAGTCCTTGAGGTCCGCAATCTCTTTTCTGCTGACGTTCGTAGGCTGCCTCTAGCTGAGATTTCTTCATAGCATAGACTTCTTGGAACTGGTAGTAGTCACCAGAGTAACGCGTCAGCTGTTGATTTTTCCACATGATAGACAATATTAATAACATCATTGAGGAATGGAATATCGTGTGAAATAAGGACAAAGGCATTCTCATAGTTTTGGAGATAGCGCTTGAGCCAATCAATATGCTCAGCATCCAAAGTAGTTGGTCGGCTCGTCCAAAAGCAAGATATCGGGCTTTTCAAGGAGGAGTTTAGCCAAAAGCACCTTGGTTCTTTGCCCACCTGACAAAGAGGTTACATCCGTATCCATGCCAAAGTCCATGACACCAAGGGCACGCGCTACTTCATCAATCTTAGCATCCAAAGTATAGAAATCACGACTCTCTAAACGGTCTTGAAGTTCTCCCACTTCTTCCATGAGAGCATCAACATCCGCTCCGTCTTCAGCCATTTCCATATAGAGGTCATTGATACGAGGCTTCTGCTTTGAAAAGCTCATCAAAGGCTGTACGGAGAACATCACGCACCGACTGTCCTTCTTCCAAGACAGAATGTTGATCCAAGTAACCAGCAGTCACATATTTAGACCACTCAACCTTCCCTTCATCTGGCAACATCTTACCAGTCACGATACTCATAAAGGTTGATTTTCCTTCACCATTGGCACCGACCAGGCCGATATGTTCTCCCTTTAGGAGACGGAAGGACACATCTTCAAAAATTGCACGGTCACCAAAACCGTGACTCAGATTTTTAACTTCTAAAATACTCATTTTAATTCCTTATCTTGTTTTTATGTAATTGTTTATAGAGGAGCCAAGCCAGATAGCCACCCAAGGTATTGGTCCACAAATCATCAATCTCAAAGACGCGATTAAAATCAAAGAAAAAATCCAAGACTAACTGCGTACACTCGATTCCAAGGCTCACTAGAAAACTAAAAAGTAGCACCTTTCTTGTTTTACGCAAGTTTGGAAGGAGATAAAGGAGTTGGAACACCAAAGGAAAAAGCAAGAAGACATTGAGGATATTTTGTAAAAAAATCCAAAATAATTGTCCTACATCACTCACTTCGCCCAGTTTCCAGAGAGAATTGAAAGGAGTCAAAAGAAAAACCAGGCGTCCAAGATGCTGAATACCTGGAGTTTCCACTCCCACGGGAGATTGTTCTTGAGGAGTAAAGCAAAAAGTAGACGATACAAATACTATAGAAAATGACTCCCCAGACCAAAACATGATTATAAGTTTTCTTCATCATTAAGGATTGACTGCTGCGACTGCTTTCTGGCGGTCACGTTTCATTGTATTGGAACGCAATTGTCCACAAGCTGCATCAATATCTGTACCATGCTCTTGACGAACCACACAGTTAACCCCTTTTTTCTTAAGCGTATCATAGAAGGCCAGGACGCGCTCTTTGGGACTACGGCTATATTGGTCATGCTCACTAACTGGGTTATAAGGAATCAAGTTTACATAAGACAATTTCTTGATGTTCTTGAGCAATTCAGCCAATTCCAAGGCTTGTTCTACACCATCATTAACTTCATTGAGCATGATATACTCAAAGGTCACACGACGATTAGTTGTCTCAATATAGTACTCAATAGCAGCAAAGAGTTTTTCAATCGGAAAGGCACGGTTAATCTTCATGATGCTTGAGCGCAGTTCATTATTAGGTGCATGAAGGGAAACGGCAAGATTGACCTGAACTCCTTCATTAGCAAAAATCACGAATTTTTATGGGCCAAACCTGAGGTTGAAACCGTAATGTGACGAGCACCGATGGCCATTCCCTTGTCATCATTGATAGTACGAACGAAATTCAAGACATTGTTGTAGTTATCAAAGGGCTCACCGATTCCCATGACAACGATATGGCTGACGCGTTCGTCCTGACCACGCTCATCAAAGTATTTCTGAACCAGCATGATTTGCGCTACAATTTCCCCATTATTAAGGTCGCGTTGTTTCTTAATCAAACCAGAGGCACAGAAGGTACAACCGATATTACAGCCAACCTGAGTGGTCACACAGACTGACAAACCATAGTGTTGACGCATGAGTACTGTCTCAATCAGCATTCCATCTGGCAATTCAAAAAGATATTTAACTGTCCCATCAGCAGACTCTTGAACGATACGTTGTTTCAAGGGATTGACCACAAACTGGTCATTAAGCTTAGCAATCAAATCCTTGGAAAGGTTGGTCATCTCTTCAAATGACTGGACACGTTTACGGTAAAGCCATTCCCAGATTTGATCTGCACGGAATTTCTTTTCTCCCTGCTCCAAAACCCATTCCTGCATGGTTTGACGTGTTAAACTATAAATTGACGGTTTCATTTCTTCTCCTTATTCTCTACTCACTTCTGACGAATGACAAAATGACGTTGTCCCTTGTCCTCTTTCTGAGAATGCTGGTCTTTCTGACGACGTCTATTTTTTTCTTATCTGCATTCGGTTTTCGTTTTAGTTTGAGCCGGTTTCTTTCCTTTTTCTAGAAGGTGTTTCTTCTTCCTTCTTACGTATTTTTCTTGTCAAATGATGCTCGCTTAGGGGCTTCATTTTCTAGGACAAAATAGGCACAACCATAACTACAATACTCTAAAAGGTAGTCTTGTAAACGACTGATTTTTTCAAGTTTTTCTTCTGTTCGATCATCCTTATAAAAACCTCGTAGGCGAAGCTGTTCGTTGCTCCAGTCTCCCACGATATAATCAAACTTTGGTTAAGACTTCTGAAAAACGCTGATTAAAAAGCCGTCACATCAAAGGCATCCTTGATATTTTTCCACCAAGGAAAAAAAGCTATCCCTTCCGTTTCGACCTTGTCCCCGTGTAAATGGAAACTCAGGACCAGGAAACTTGTTATAGTTGTATAATTCAGGTGCAATTTCTTTTCGCATAGATATCCTTTTTTCACGATTACTTAATACTTTATTCTACCATAATTTCTAGCAGTTAGCACGTTTCTCATAAAAATGAAAAAAGTCTGACGATTTTGTCAGACCAAAATAATATAACCTTAAAAAGAGAAGAACAATTCTTCCCTCCAACTATCATTATTTAGCTGCTGCGTACAATTCATCTACTTTGTTCCAGTTGATCACTGAGAAGAAAGCTTTGATGTAGTCAGGACGCACGTTGCGGTATTTCACGTAGTAAGCATGTTCCCAAACGTCCAAGCCCAAGATTGGTTTTTTACCTTCTGAGATTGGTGTGTCTTGGTTTGCTGTTGAAGTCACTTCAAGTTTACCTTCTTTGTTGACAACCAACCATGCCCATCCTGAACCGAAAACGAGTTGTTGCTGCTGCAGTGAAGGCTGCTTGGAATTCTTCAAATGAACCAAATGTTGCATCGATTGCTGCTGCAAGTTCTGCTGATGGAGCTGTTTTCTCAGGAGTCATCAATTCCCAGAAAAGAGCGTGGTTCAAGTGTCCACCACCATTGTTGATAAGCGCTTGACGGATATCAGCTGGGATAGATTCTACATCAGCAAGCAAGGCTTCAAGATCTTCACCGATTTCAGGGTGTTTTTCAAGAGCTGCATTAGCATTGTTGACATAAGTTTGATGGTGTTTGTCATGGTGCAAGTGCATTGTTTCCGCATCGATGTATGGTTCCAAAGCGTCGTATGCATATGGAAGATCTGGTAAGATAATAGCCATCTGTAATACCTCTTTTTTTCTTTCTATATGAAAATGATAACGCAAACATTCACTTTTTTTCAAGTTTTTTTGCTTATAGATGAAGAAATCACTGAAATACTTTCTAATAAAACAAGCAAATCAGCAAGAAACCCACGACAAGATAATCCTGACGCGGGTTGTAATTTTTCAAAAAAATATCAATTTACCTGACTAGCAATCTGCAAGAGTGCCTTTTCAAAAAGGAAACTCTTTTCATAAAGACCTGTCTTAATCTGATAGTCTGTCTCAATCAAATAGGAAATAGCTTGCTTCAAAAAGCTCAAGGAAAGTCCTCGTGAATCCCTCAGCGCAAACTTGATTTGATAGGGATTAGGATTGCGTCCGAGAAAAACTTCCTAGACTACTTGCAATCTGCGCTTCTGTTTGCCCAGACTCCGACAAAATTTTCACCTGAGTAAAAGTCCGAAATTGTCCTAGCATGACTGCAATCAGTTTGATTTCATCTTCACCTTGCAAGGTCAAAGTCTCTAACCAAATCGCGCGCCTGGTCCATCTTTTTAGTCAGAATAAACTGAGTTAAATCAAAAATATTGTCCTGCAAGGTCTTAGGGAATAGCATTGACAATATCTTCTTCCTCGATAACAGAGTCTTCCTTATAGGACTGTAAAAGAGGAGATTTTTTTCTGGATTTCGCTAAATTGAAAAACCCGACTTTGATGAGGAGATTTTTCAAAGGATTGCCCCACAAACTGCAGACCTTGTTTCTGGCTCCACTTTTTGGAAATACTGGCGCAATTCTTGTTCTTTAGCTTCTACTGCATCAAAAGACCTTGGCATCACGCTTAAGTAATTTAACCAACCGTCTTTTGCTATCCAGCTTTTCCTTCTGCAAAGATTATCAACTTGGTTGTTGGGGAAGGATTGTCAAGGTATTCCTCAAACGACTTGAGCTCATCATCTGTCAAAAAAAGCGTTTTTTAGCTGTTGTGATATCGACAAAATGATCTAATATCACGATTTTTCTCATCCGCAAAGAAAGGAAGGCTGACCAACTCCAGTTCAACATCCTTGTAAACTACTTCTTTCATATCAAAGTAGGCAAAGTTGAGGTCAGCAGAATCATACCCAATCTGTTTCAACACTTGACTCTTCATCACTTCAAACTGACCCTGATCTGTCCCTGTAAAAAGGCTCAGGCTAGGTAAATTTGATAAAGTCAACTTCTGGCTTTCTTCAATAGCTAGCATCTTCTCTCCTTTCTTCTGATTTTTAGATTTAATTTAGTCAATATAGCGCAATTTCCCACGGAAATCTTCTAAGCTCTCGTACCCTTTTTCCGCCATGATTGCTTTCAGTTCATTGGTAATACGATCGAAAGCACCAACACCTTCTTTGTGAAGGGTGGTTCCCACCTGCACCATACTTGCTCCACAGAGGATATGTTCAAAAGGCATCACGACCAGTCAGAACACCACCTGTTCCGATGATTTGGATTTGAGGATTTAAACGTTGATAAAAAGGCATGAACATTAGCTAGAGCAGTCGGTTTGATATACTCCCCACCAATCCCACCAAAACCATTTTTAGGACGAATAACGACAGACTCATCTTCTATATAAAGGCCGTTTCCGATAGAGTTGACACAGTTGACAAACTTGAGAGGATACTTGTTGAAAATAGCTGCCGCTTGGTCAAAGTGAACAATGTCAAAATATGGTGGCAATTTAATTCCCAAGAGGTTTGGTAAAGTAGGCAAATACTTCTGCCAAAATTCGGTCTGTTGTCTCAAAATCATAGGCAATCTGAGGTTTACCTGGAACATTTGGACAGGAGAGGTTTAGCTCAGTCAGACCACGAAACTCACTCTCTTGGACTTTTTTTCAAGATAGTATGGGTTTCCTCTGGAGACATGCCGACTAGAGATAGAAGAAAAGTTCGGTTTGGCTCTTTTTCCTGCAAGTCCAGAAAGATAGTCCAAATAATAGTCTAAGCCATTATTTGGCAAGCCCATAGAGTTGATGGAACCAAGTGGAACATCTTGATAGCGTGGCTCAGGATTTCCCTGACGAAAGTCCAAGGTCGCTGTCTTCGTGACAAAGGTTCCTGCCACTGAGTTTTTAACACCTTCTAGCTCCTCTATCGTCATACAAGCCACACCTGCTGCATTCATCAAGCAATTGTCAAACTCAAAACCAGCAATTTGTGTTTTTCGTTGATACCATGATTCTGATCCTCCGATTCCATTTTATTTGCTAATATTATACCATATTTTTCAGCTTTTTCTCTTTCAAGAAAGTCATTTATAAGAAAAAAACGTTCGTATTTTTTATCTATTATCAAAAAAATTTCAATTTCAAACAACCCCAAAAAAATCAAATTGAAAGAATTTTTAGAAAAATTTTTTTGTTTTTCTCTTTACAGTTAAAAAAAATTCTGCTATAATGACACACATAATTAAATTAGAATTTAAGGAGAACGATATGACATCTGCTAAAGAATATATCCAAAGCGTGTTTGAAACTGTAAAAGCTCGTAACGGGCACGAGGCTGAATTCCTCCAAGCTGTTGAAGAATTTTTTTCAACACTTTGGAACCTGTATTTGAAAAAAACACCCTGAGTATATCGAAGAAAATATCTTGGCACGTATTACTGAACCAGAGCGCGTGATTTCTTTCCGTGTTCCTTGGGTTGACCGTGATGGAAAAAGTTCAAGTAAACCGTGGCTACCGTGTTCAATTCAACTCAGCTGTTGGACCATACAAAGGCGGACTTCGTTTCCACCCAACTGTAAACCAAGGGATTTTTGAAAATTCCTCGGATTTGAACAAATCTTTAAAAAAACGTCTTTGACTGGACTTCCAATCGGTGGAGGTAAAGGTGGATCAGACTTCGATCCTAAAAGGTAAAACAGATGCTGAAGTGATGCGCTTCTGCCAAAGCTTCATGACTGAATTGCAAAAACACATCGGACCCATCACTTGACGTACCTGCTGGTGATATCGGTGTTGGTGGACGTGAAATCGGTTACCTTTACGGTCAATACAAACGTCTTAACCAATTTGATGCTGGTGTCTTGACTGGTAAACCTCTTGGATTTGGTGGTAGCTTGATTCGTCCAGAAGCAACTGGTTACGGTTTGGTTTACTACACTGAAGAAATGCTCAATGCTAACGGTAACAGCTTTGCTGGTAAGAAAGTGGTTATTTCAGGTTCTGGTAACGTTGCTCAATACGCTCTTCAAAAAGCAACTGAACTTGGTGCAACTGTTATCTCTGTATCTGACTCAAATGGTTATGTCATCGATGAAAATGGTATCGACTTCGATCTTTTGGTTGATGTTAAAGAAAAACGTCGCGCTCGTTTGACTGAGTATGCTGCTGAAAAAGCAACTGCAACCTATCACGAAGGTTCTGTATGGACTTACGCTGGAAACTATGACATCGCTCTTCCATGTGCGACTCAAAACGAAATCAACGGTGAAGCAGCTAAACGTTTGGTTGCTCAAGGCGTTATCTGTGTATCTGAAGGTGCCAACATGCCAAGCGACCTTGATGCCATCAAAGTTTACAAAGAAAATGGTATCTTCTACGGACCTGCCAAAAGCTGCCAACGCTGGTGGTGTAGCCGTTTCAGCTCTTGAAATGAGCCAAAACAGCCTTCGCCTCTCATGGACTCGTGAAGAAGTTGATGGACGTCTCAAAGACATCATGACAAACATCTTCAACACAGCTAAAACAACTTCAGAAACATACGGTCTTGATAAAGACTACCTTGCAGGAGCAAACATTGCTGCCTTTGAAAATGTAGCAAACGCTATGATTGCCCAAGGTATTGTTTAAGATTTATTTGCTCAATCCTCAATCACTACGATTGGGGATTTTTTTGTTGAATCCAAAAAACTCACCATTAACAGTGAGTTTTAACATCAGAATTTATTTTACTTTCAGTAAGGCAGATGACAAACATTCAACAATCTCATCAACTGCTTCATCTATGTTTATAGTTCCTTCATCATTCAACATCATGGGAATAAGATAAGAAAAACTCAATGCTAAGATGTAACGAACAATTCTTTCATTTGACCAATTTAGAATAAGTCCTTTTTCTTTAAATTGATTTAAAACAGGGCTAATTGGTTCTATTATAGATTGAACAATAATATTTCCTAACTGGATAGAAAGATTTTTTTATCAATAAAAAGAACGCCCCAAGAGAATTTTTTAACCTGCATTTTGATTCTCCTGAATGAAAAAGAGCCTATCTCGAACAATACTTTTTAAAAAGAAGGGAAAAGTTTCTTGATCTACTGTGAATTTTTTTTCTGAGAAATCCGCAATTACTTCTGGAATAACCTGTTCTAGAAAAGTAGATAAAATGGCTTCTAAAATACCTTCCTTTGTTTTAAAGTAACTAAAAACAGTTCCTTCTGACACTCCAGCGCGTTTGGCAATAAGGCTGGACGTTGTATTCTCAAATCCAATTTCTGAGAATAATTTTAAGCTTGATAATAATACTCGACGTTGTTTCAAGCTCAAGTTGCTAACTTCTAACGTCTGAGCATACTTTTGTTCTAAACTTTCCATCGCTAGCACCTCTCTTCTACTCTCTTACTTTTACGACTTTTTTGCCTCGACTGTGTCCCATTTTCAGACTACGATAGGCTTCTCTAACTGACTTTAGAGAAAAGTCATACACTTGATCAATTTTCAGCTGAACCTTCCCGTCTGAGACCATTTCAGCTAAAGTGCTAAAATCATCATATGTGGAATGTCTCGGACCAGTAAACTGAGCACCTTTTATCATAACATAGGGCGAAGGTACTAATGTCCCAATAGCTGTCCCCTTCAAGCCTAAACTAAAAGCCAATCTAACATAATCAGATCCATAACAATCCAAAAATTTTGTAATAGGCGTTGAACTAGCTGATAGAAGAGCCTTCTTGATATTCTCTTCGTAACTTACTGGTATGGCACCTAAAGACTTCAGATACTCTGCATTTTTCTTACTTGCTATTCCAATCACTGTCGCCCCCTTAGCAACTGCATACTGTACTGCAATACTTCCAATACCTCCTGCTGCCGCTGAAATAACAACAGTATCTCTTGAATTTAAACCGATTCTTCTAAAAGCCCCACCCACAGTTAGAGCAGCTACTCCCATAGTAGCTGCGTGAGTCATGTCGATCATCTCTGGATTCAATACAATTTCTGATTCATTGACACAAATTTCTGTTGCTAAAGCTCCCCTCTTAGTTCCCAAACCAGGATCACTAATCATTGTTCCAAACACCTTATCTCCTACTGAAAACCTAGTTACTTCATTTCCAACTTCTGTAATAACTCCAGAAAAATCTCTCCCCACACCTCTTGGAAATAAAGATGATTTAGATTCAAACCAACGACTTGGTTTCCTTAATTTCGTTATAAAAGATAGAAATCGAAGGGGTTTCGCTCCCTCAAAAGTTTTATAATCAATAGGATTTAAACCAACAGCATGAACTTCTACTCTCACTTGATTTTACATCCAAAGGCTGTAGAGTCGATCTTCAGCAAATCCAAGACCTCTTCGTTACCAAAACGACTGTACTCTATTAGCTTCAACAACCATTTTCTTTACTCCTTAATTTCACAAAAATTGAGTAAACACTCATTTTTATAAATTATACTCTTAATTTGTAAGAAAATCAATATTATCGTTTGATAACGATTTATAACATGATACAAATATCCATCATTTCGATTTACAAATATGATTCTTTCAATCTAACTCTCCTCACTTTAAAGACCTTTCCCTTTTTGCCCCTAGCACATAAAATAAAACCGCTACCCTAAGAATAGCGGTTTTTAAAGTAAACAAACTTAATTGTTTAAGATCTATTTGCTCAATCCTCAATCACTACGATTGGGGATTTTTTAAGTTGAGTTAAACGGTTGGTAAATTATAGTTAAATGAAATAAAACCTGGATAAATGGATTGAGAATTCAAACCAATTTCTAACATATTTCTAGAAATTAATTTGACTTTCCTAATTGATTTTGTACACATTTATTTCAATTTACTATACTTACTTGACCCTTTTTATACTCAATGAAAATCAAAAGAGCAAACTAGGAAGCGAGCCGCAGGCTGTACTTGAGTACGCAAAGCGAAGCTGACGTGGTTTGAATTTGATTTTCAAAGAGTATTAAACAAAAAAAACCGCTACTCCTAAGAATAGCGGTTTAATCATGTTTTTAAGCTACTAATGTAGTTGCTCTAATATCTAGTTTTTTTAAAACCTGATACTATACGTTTTATTGATTTTTAAAGATTTTTTTACCCAACCTCTCTAATTCTAATAAAAAAATTAGTTTGTGTTTATATATTTAATATCATCAAAAATACTTTCAATATTTTTCTAATATACTTTCCTGTAAACTACAAATATAAATTACATGAAGATTTAATTTAGCTCTGGAGCAAGCAACGTAAAAGCAAATTACGAACTTCACTAAAGCGTTTATCCAAACAATCTGGATTCCCATAATTTTTCAAAATAATATTTACAATAATCATTTTTTTCTAGCAAAATTATCTTGTAATACAACAACTACATTATCAAATTCTAATCCCTTAGAACCATGCAAGGTATAGTAACTAATACTCTCTTGTTTCGAATCATCAAAAATATAATTATACCACTTGATAAATTGAGAAATATCTAGATTAAAAAAATTCATCAATAACTGTCATTTCTCTTTCTGATTCCTCCGAATCTTGAGAATAGTAAAAAAATAATCATAAGCACGATTCTTTATATTCAACAAAATGTTCTCAGCAATATCATCTAATGAAAATATTTTTTTAGAATATCATTACCTGAGATTGGTTCCTGAATATTTGTAATTTCATCAATGCATCTATCAATTGATAATGTAGATAGGTTAGGTTCTCTCAAATTACTAATAAATTGCTTCATTACTGCAAATGTTAATTTTTAGTTTATTCGATGTTATAAACTGAATAATCTCCCTAACCGTTGAATTATCATCCCTTACCTTTTGAATGAAGTCTATGAAAGTTAAAATCTCTCTCAAAAAAACCATCCCATATGCTGTAAATTTTTTTCTGTAAAAAAATTCATTAGACACATTCTCAAAGTTCGCACCACTAAATCGAGGGAACTTTTTCAATACTGATAATATTTCATCAAAACCTCTTGCTTTGGAAATATCATCATTTTTTTCATAAGAAGACAGGCCGTATTATTAATCAGGTGATTTTTCCTGTAAAAAAAGTATCTATATTAAAATCATCACCTGAGATATAAAAAAATTATAAGATCCATTATCAAAATCAGTATATATAGATTGTTGCCCAAAATTGTCGTTTCTAATTTTTTTCAATCAACTCTACTATTTGCATAGAAGAACGCCGATTGAAGACTTTCTCAATACTCTTATACTCTTCTTTTTTTGGAAGAATCCCCACTCCCGAACCATAAATATTTTTGCAAGGAGTCACCAAAAAAATCCTACTACTAACTTTTTTTCCTAGAATTTGAATATTCCTGATACTATCAATAATAGCAACAACTTTTTTTCATCTGTATCTTGGTACTCATCGATTAAAATATATGGATACCTATCCGAAAATAATCTCTTTAATATATCTTTATTAGTAATTATATTTTTTTACAGTAAAGTAATAATGTATCATGACTAATGACATAATTTTTCAAGTTTATCACGGTTTTGAACTGGATTATAAATAATTTTTTTAGATTCTTTATCCTCAATATCCTTCAATGTTTTTTTGATAATCTACTCTTTTTTATTAATGTCCTTAACCAGATTTTTTTAAAATTAGAAATATTACTGAGATAAGTCTCAAAAGTAAGTATCATAATTTTTTTCATTGCTTCTCTAAAATCTCTAGCAGAAGTACCGTAATAACTATAAAAAAAGTTTTTTTATAAAATCATCCTTACAAACAACATTTTTGAAACTCAGGCAGAACCACATTACTAGAAAGAGAATTTTTCATTTATTTTTATAATCAATAGCATGGAGTTCATCAATTATTTTTATTCTTATGTTCTATAGTCAGTGACTCTTGCTGAATAGAAATAAATTCCCATAGAAATTCATGGATTGTAGAGACCAGTATAGCAGAATTTTTACCAAGCCGACTAAGAATCTCATCTTTTTGCGGCATTAGTGTAAGTAATACATAAGATTTTTTTGATTTCGTAATTTTAAATTTTCTCCTCCGTCTTCAAAAATATGTTCAATTGACTTTTTGTAATGCATAGGTTTTCCCTGCACCAGCACCGGCATCAAAACAAAAAAACTCTCAAAGTTATCTAAACATTTATTAATTTTTTTGCTGAATATCTAACTCTAGTTGTTTATTTTTCTGGACTAATCGTATATGTCATAGTTCACTCCTTAAAATAACTACAAAGTGAGTTCAAACCTGATTCAATATACTGAGGTTGTTTGAGGCTAAAGTCGTTATCAGTTACAGATAAATATACAATCCCAGTAGAAAATCTTGATTTTCCATCAGATAATTTAACTTGATACATATAAGATTTATCGGCTATTTCTGATGTTTCATCAATATCACCAAAAATACTTCATATTAGGATGGACATATTGTAGTGCTTTAATCAAGGATTTCTTGTATTTATTTTCATCTTCGTTTCCTGCATTTGTTAAAACAATTGCCTCCTCAAAACTAGTTGCGTAATATCCATTTATTTTGCCTTGAGAATACATTGAAATATTTTTCACAAATAATAACTAACTCATCTTTATCAGCAAGCATTTCAATTAACTTTGGATTAATTTTTGTCATATTTTGCCTTTTTTTATCATTTAGTTCTTTTTTTATAAAAATATTGTAGAGTACCATTTGTAGTCAAACACTCCGTTGAATTTGCATATTGAATATTTAAATCATTAATATTGTATGAAAGGATATCAATCTTTCCCCCGTCTTCATCTTTCTCTTTTCTTTTCAAATCCATATCTGTAAAAAAATAACAGTTTTGATTCCTAACAAATCTAATAAACTCACGAACTGATGAGCATAGGCGCCATCAATTCTATAAACTTTAATATGATGATTTTTTTAATATTGGATGTTTATCAATTTCATATCTTAAATAGGTTTCTTCTGAAACGCCCTCAACTAAAAATGGCTGCATCAGCAAAGAAAATGTCTGACACCTCTAGCCTTAAATATTTCTTGATATATTCATAAGCTTTTTTTGTCAATATCTACACCAGATACTATTGCGTCATCACTTATGTTTTTTTATAATATTATTTACACCTGCTTGACCTAGATAACTAATATTATTTAGAGTGTTTCCTGATTGAATCTTACTGTTTTAAAAATATGGGTTGAGTGAGTTGTGATGATAATTTGAAAGGTATCTAGTTGTTGTTTTTTTACCTAGTAATGTCGCAATTGCTTTTTGAAATATTTTTTTATAAATAACTCTTGCATCTGTGGATGCATAAATGACTCTGGTTCTTCAATACAAAGAATATTTACTGAACCATTAATATCTTTCTCACTGTATAGCTCAATATAATCAACAATCTTTGCGATAATTACCATCAAATTTGTATACCCCATACCAAACTGGCTCTCAGGTATGTTGTTATTTCCCTCTTGGTACTCATAAATAATACTATTTGCAAAAATTTTCTCTAAAGTTACATCTGGATGTAAATTCATCTTTAGATTCTTAGTTGATTCAATACTAGACACGGCGCTTTGAAGAATATCCTTTATATTGGCATCAACCATCCCCTTTACTAGATAATTAATACCACCAACTAAACTATTAATCTCTTCAATATCATTATTTTTTATATAAGTTGAAACTATTTTGTTGTAAGCTTGCGAAAGTGTCTTGTCATTTTTAACCGTATTCGCTTCTATTGTATCCACCTTAAACAATGAAGATAGAGAAAACTCTTTAGCTGGCTCCTCTCTTCCTATAGGATAAAAAAATTTAATACAAAGTAATTACTGCTAAATAAAGCTAAAAATTGTCGATATTGAAGCTCTTTTTTTATAGTTCATCGTACTGTTGACTATCATTAAAATAGCTAGTCTTAATTTTAACCAGATCTTCTAAAAAAGCTACTTCATCCACAACTTCATACTTAACATCGATAGTCACTTCAGAGATCTCTTGATTTTCATGAGTTTCAACTGTCTCTATACCACTTAAAATTAATATATCTTCAAAACTTGAAATCAAATCATTGCCATCATCAATTCCTAATATCAACTGAAATTCTAGTTTAGGCAAATGAGATTTATCAATATTTTTTTATCTCTTCTTCAGATTTATTGACAATATTTTTCATGATACCAATCTGATAATATTTTTTTAAATTAAAAATCGGTGTGTTTGAAAAATACTACGACTACCTGACTTGCTATTTTTGTAGTGTATTTAATAATTTGACAATTGTACTTTTACCAGAATTATTTTTTTACCTACAATTAATGATGAACTTTTTGATATATACTCTTCTGTTATATTTAACTTTTGCATTTCATCTTCATCGCCTGACATTTCTGGCCATTTGCTATGAGCGAAGTTAATTACCTGAACCTCTTCGCCATATTTTTCTATAATTTTTTTATTGATAAACTTTTTAAATACATAAAAATTCTCTCCTATTTTTGGGGTTCCCATACTTAACTCTCTCAACCGTTCCTGCCCTATCTTCAACATCTCTTTCTCTACCTGACTCCACTCCCCAAACAGTAACTCTTGAAGAACATTTGCTGCTGAAGTTTTATCTTCTCCTGAATCATATACACAACTTCTATCTCGTTGATAAATTTGAATTCTTTCAAAGATAGCTAGTTCTTCTAATTGTCGTGTATTATCAACTAGATGATTTACAATGAAATCATGATGTTCTTTTGGAGTTGTGCGTGCTTGATTTGGATTGATAGCGTATAGTTCTTCGTATCGGATAAGGGTGCTCAGATAGGACAGCTTAGGCTTTGTCGCAATCAAGGCTAATTGTACTTTATATCCTTTGTTTTTCAATAGTTGTGCTGTTTTCTTTGGAACATCAATAGTACGTAAAGTTCCCTCAATCAAAAGATTGTATCCCAAATGACTCAATTCTCTTACTAAAGACTCTACCATTTTCCCTGCAAAATCTTTGGTGTATTCTACACTGTCTTTGCCATATTCTTGCTGCAGTTCTAAATAGTGTGGATGCTGAGAACGAAAACTATCGCCATCTATGATAACAATATTTCCTTGAAATTCTTTCTGTTTAATACGATGAATTGTAGTCTTACCGGCACCACTTTGCCCTCCAAGCAAAATCGCTACAGGTTTCTTACTGGACTTTTTTCCTCTTGTCAGAGAACGAAGATTCCGTGCTAAAGCATGTTTGAATTCACTATCAGTATAATCTTGGATTTCCATTAAGCTACCATCCGCTTTTCAGATATCTCTAACATACGTTCAATTCCATCCAAATAACCGCTATATCTCTCTATTTCATCAAAAGTTTCTACTAAATAGATATTCGTATGAATCAAATCAGATAGATCATCACTCATTAAAATCCAAGGGTTAGATTCATCATCAATGCTAATTCCCTGACCATCTTGATAGCGATAGAGTCGAGAAAGTAGATTAGCACCTCTTTCTTTCACAATTTCAATTTTTAAAGTCAATTCATAATCTTCAACAGGATTCAGCATTTTATCTTCTCCTACAATATCGACATAAGATACATTAAACTTCTGACAAATGATGTCTATTAATTCGGTAGAGACTGAACTCGTTCCATTTTCATAACGACTCAGACTATTTCGTGAAATACCTACAATCCGTGCAAATTCGGGTTGTGTTAAGTCATGTGTTTTACGTAAGGATTTTATGTTCTTTCCAATCATGGCAAACTCCTTTATTTTTCTAAATCCATTATAGCATAAAAAAGCAGAACGCACCAAAATTGGTGCGTTGTTTGTTGTTTTTCTAGCCTAAACTTTACTTCTAAAAAAGCCACCTTAAAGAGTAATTCCTTTTTCGGTGGCTTTTCAAAATACTATACAATAAAAATACTCTTGTTTAATTTTTTTGTAAGCAATTTAA
>BNJU01003967.1_pt1 | contig 34638 bp, 39 predicted proteins | sample 8539281 | NCBI WGS metagenome assembly BNJU01 (sample SAMD00202456, study PRJDB9452) | human saliva metagenome | isolation source: human saliva | place: Japan
GAATTGAATGGGAAAACCCTATGAACTCGAAGTCAATAACGCAAGCAACTGTAACCACAGTGGTTCAACAGGTTGGGATTCTAGTTTGTTTGAACTAGTCGAGGTGAGCGACCATGGTTTGACTCTTTACACAGAAAGAACAGACGGGACAGGAGGTTTCCCTTGAAACCTTAAAATTTGGATTAGCTACCACTTGGAAGAAACTGGTGCCTACGAAGTTAGTTATAAGGTAACGACAGACAAAGATACTTTGGTCAATCCGACCAACCATAGCTACTTTAACTTGTCAGGCGATTTCACTCAGACGGTTGACCGCCATGTTTTCCAACTGAATACAGAAGGTATTTATCCAATCGCTCCTGACGGTGTCCCAGCTAAAGCTCCAGATGCTAATCGTGATGTGGTCAAACATATCTACAATGGCGCCTTGTTGAAGGATATCTTTGCAGAAGAAGATGAGCAAATCCAACTCGTATCTGGTTTGGACCACCCATTTGCTCTGCCTGCAGGACATGACAATGCTGGTTTTCTCTATGACCAGGGTTCAGGTCGCTTCTTACTCTTTAAGACAGAAGCTCCTTGCTTTGTAGTTTACACCGCAAACTTTGTGGATGAGAGTGTCATTATCGCTGGTCAGCCGATGATTCAGCACAATGGAATTGCTCTTGAAGCGCAGGCTTTACCAGATGCTATTCACAGTGACCTGAAAGATCAAGTCATTCTAAAAGCAGGTGAGACTTTCACTAGCAAAACTCGTTACGAAATTGTCGTTAAATAATAAAAATTCTCTGAAGTCATAGGATTTCAGAGAATTTTTTATTATTCTTCATCTGGTGTGAGAATCATCGGAATGATGATTGGTTCACGTTCAGTGTTTTCGTAAAGGAATGGTCGAATGGCGTTTACGATAGCACCATTGACAGATTGGACGCTGGCATCCTTGTTTTTCAAAGCGATACGAATAGCATTGAAAAGGATGCGCTGACTTTGACGGATCAAGTCGCCAGATTCGCGCATGTAGACGAAACCACGACTAAGGATATCTGGTCCAGAAATAATCATCTGAGACTCAAAGTCTACCGTTGCGACAGCAAGTACGACACCATCTTCGGATAGGTCTCGGCGGTCTTTTAGGACTGCCGCACCGATTTCGCCGATCCGATTTCCATCGACGTAGATATCTTGAGCATTGAAATGACCAGCGATACGAGCAGAGTTTGCAGTAAGGGCAAGGACATCACCATTGCTCATGATAAAGATATTGTCCTTCTCAACTCCAGTATCTACGGCAAGTCCAGCGTGGACTTTTTGCATGCGATATTCACCGTGAACAGGCATGAAGTATTTTGGTTTGATGAGGCGGAGCATGAGTTTTTGTTCTTGCTGACCACCATGTCCAGATGTATGGATGTTGTTAATCTTACCATGGATAACTTCAACACCAGCTTCAGAAATGATGTTAATCAGCTTGTTAACGCTAGTGGTGTTTCCTGGGATTGGACTAGATGAGAAGATAACCGTATCGCCAGGTTGGAGTTGCACTTGACGGTGGGTTCCGTTAGCGATACGAGAGAGAGCCGCCATAGGTTCACCCTGGCTACCTGTACAGAGGATAAGAATTTCACCTGCAGGGTAATCTTTGATTTCATTTGCTTCGATGAAGGTTCCTTTTGGCGCTTTGATGTAGCCAAGTTCGATTCCGTTGACAATGGCCTTTTCCATAGAGCGTCCAAAGACAGCAATCTTACGACCCTGTTTTAACAGCGGCATCAGTCGCTTGTTGGAGACGGAAGATATTTGAGGCAAAGGATGCAAAGATGATACGTCCCTCGATACCTTGGATAATCTTCATAATAGACTGACCAACGACCTTTTCAGAGTTTGTAAAGGTTGGCACTTCAGCATTTGTCGAGTCTGAGAGTAAGCAAAGCACTCCGTCTTCACCTAGGGCTGCCATACGGTGCAAGTCTGCAGGTTCACCAACTGGTGTAAAGTCAAACTTAAAGTCACCGGTACAGACGATTTTTCCTTGAGGTGTGTGGATAACAATTCCCAAAGGTTCTGGGATCGAGTGAGTTGTTCTAAAGAAAGTTGCTTTTAAGATTTTTTTAAAGGTCAACTCAGTGTTGTGGTTGATTTCGTGAAGTGTAGCATTGCGCAAAAGTCCGTGTTCTTCGAGTTTTCCACGGATCAAAGCAAGGGCTAGCGGACCTGCATAGATAGGGATATTTGCTTGCTTGAGCAAGAACGGAATCCCACCGATATGGTCCTCGTGTCCGTGTGTAATCAAGAGAGCCTTGACGCGGTCGATATTTTCGACAATGTAAGAGTAATCAGGGATAACGTAGTCGATACCAAGAAGATCATCCTCGGGGAATTTAATCCCTGCATCAACGATGATAATTTCGTCTTGGTATTCGATTCCGTATGTATTTTTTACCGATTTCTCCTAGACCACCAATGGCAAAAAAACGCCCACTTCTTCTGGTTTAAGAGTATAGGCCATATTAGAACTCCGTAATTTCGAATGCGCCAGTTTCTTTTTCGTAGTCTAGCAATTTGTCTGACAAGAGCTCGATATATTCAACGTTGAATTCTGGACGGTTTTTTTCAACAAGTTCACGGGCAATGATACGTCCCTCAAGTTCTGAGTTAGCATCAATGTCTCAAGTAAAGTGAGCGTGTTGTTTCACGACGTGGGCTACGGTCTTTTGTTTCTTGATAAAAAAACTTTGTAAATCATGTGTTTCCTTTCTGTTTTCAGGTCAGCTGTATTCAAAAAAATTACCAGCTTGAAGCTGTTTGTTTCTATTTCATTTTTCTGCCTGTATTGACCTTGATTCGTTACAATTATCTCAATTATAACATAAAAAGGGGAATTAGTAAAAGCAGGAAACATGAAAAGTAAGGAGCTTGAAATGTGTTTCATTTGTGCCCTGATACAAGTATTTGAAGACTTTGGAATCAAGTGCTATAATAAAAGTTAGAAAAGAGGTTTTTTTCCTTATGAAGGAGGGCAGGATATGTTTCAACTAGCTATTATCATTCGTCTTCTGGCCTTTGCGGTATTCGTTGCCTGTGTTTACGGAGGAAATGTTTTGTATACTCGGCTAGAGTATCGAAAGCCAAACTCATTTGGAAGATTGGCTTCGTGACTCTGTATTCGTTTTTCCTTCTCCTAGTGACCTATGTGGTCTGGTTCGTATTTTACTTTGGTTTGAATTCTTGAGTGCTTGTCCTGTCTGTTTGGCAGGACAATTTTGTTTTAAAACAAAGAAAATTCCCATGTGTCAGCTTTTGTAGTATAATAGTAAACAGACAAAAAGATAGGAATGTGTTATGAAAGTATTAGCTTTTGATACGTCCAGCAAGGCTCTTTCTCTCGCTATTTTAGAGGATAAGCAGCTTCTTGCCGAGACGACGATTAATATCAAGAAATCACAGTATTACCCTCATGCCTGCCATCGATTTTTTGATGGCCAGTCTAGATTTGACGCCAAAGGATTTGGATCGAATCGTAGTAGCAGAGGGGCCTGGTAGTTATACTGGCTTGCGAATCGCAGTAGCAACTGCCAAGACCTTGGCTCATACCCTGAACATTGAGTTAGTTGGGATGTCTAGCCTTTTAGCTCTGGTACCGAGCCAGCAGCAAGGTTTGGTTGTTCCTTTGATGGATGCGCGTCGCAACAATGTTTATGCAGGATTTTATGAAAATACCCATCCCGTTTTTCCTGAAGCTCATTTGTCTTTTGCAGAAGTTTTAGAGAAAGTTAAGGATGCTGATCAGGTAACCTTTGTCGGAGAAGTTGGAGCCTTTGTGGAGCAGATTCAAGAACAATTGTCGCAGGCTAGCTACCAAGAAACCTTACCAAACGTAGCGAATCTAGCTCTTTGGGCTTGGGACAAGGAAGCAGACTCCTTACACGATTTTGTGCCGAATTATCTCAAACGTGTCGAAGCTGAGGAAAATTGGCTCAAGAACCACGCCGAGTCTGGCGACTCCTACATTAAACGCCTATGATAGAGATTAAACGAATCCAACAGCAGCCTAACGTAGCACAAGCTATCTACGAAGTGATGACGGATGTTTATCCCGTTAGTCCTTGGACGTTGGAACAAATCCGAGCAGACCTGTCTCAAGACCAGGCTTGGTATGCTCTAGCTTATGATGGGGAAGAAGTGATAGGTTTTCTAGCAATTCAGGATAATCTTTTTGAAGCAGAAGTCTTGCAAATTGCTGTCAAAAAAGCCTATCAAGGTCAGGGGATAGCCTCAGCCTTGTTTGCAACATTGCCGACAGATAAGGAGATTTTCCTCGAAGTTAGAAAGTCCAACCACCGAGCGCAAGCATTTTACAAGAAAGAAAAAATGGCTGTCATCGCTGAGAGAAAGGCCTATTACCATGATCCAGTCGAGGACGCCATTATCATGAAGAGAGAAATAGATGAAGGATAGATATATTTTAGCATTTGAGACATCCTGTGATGAGACCAGTGTCGCCGTTTTGAAAAATGATGACGAGCTCTTGTCCAATGTCATTGCTAGTCAAATTGAGAGTCATAAACGTTTTGGTGGCGTAGTGCCAGAAGTGGCTAGTCGTCACCACGTCGAGGTCATTACAGCTTGTATCGAGGAGGCGTTAGCAGAAGCAGGAATTACTGAAAACGATGTGACAGCTGTGGCGGTTACTTACGGACCAGGCTTGGTCGAGCCTTGCTTGTTGGTTTGTCAGCTGCCAAGGCCTTTGCTTGGGCTCATGGACTTCCTCTGATTCCTGTGAATCACATGGCTGGTCATCTCATGGCAGCTCAAAGTGTCGAGACTTTGGAGTTTCCCTTGCTAGCCCTCTTGGTTAGTGGTGGCCACACAGAGTTAGTCTATGTGTCTGAGGCTGGTGATTACAAGATTGTTGGCGAAACACGTGATGATGCAGTTGGTGAGGCCTATGATAAGGTCGGTCGTGTCATGGGCTTGACCTATCCAGCAGGTCGTGAGATTGATGAGTTGGCTCATAAAGGTCAGGATATATATGACTTCCCTCGTGCCATGATCAAGGAGGACAATCTGGAGTTTTCATTCTCTGGATTGAAGTCTGCCTTTATCAATTTGCACCACAATGCCGAGCAAAAGGGAGAAAACTTGTCCACAGAGGATTTGTGCGCTTCCTTCCAAGCAGCAGTTATGGATATTCTCATGGCAAAAACCAAGAAAGCCTTGGAGAAATATCCTGTTAAAACTCTAGTTGTGGCTGGTGGTGTGGCAGCTAACAAAGGTCTCAGAGAACGCCTAGCAGCTGAAATCACCGATGTCAAGGTTATCATTCCACCTCTACGTCTTTGCGGAGACAATGCAGGAATGATTGCCTATGCTAGCGTCAGCGAGTGGAACAAAGAAAATTTTGCAGGCTTAGATCTAAATGCCAAACCAAGTCTCGCTTTTGATACCATAGAATAAAGAGTCAGCTTGAGGCTGGCTTTTTTGTTTGGACAAATGTCAGAACTTTTTAGTATAGTAGACATATGAGATTTAAAAAAATAATGAGTATAGCACTTGCTATAGGGGTATTGTTGCTGTCTCTGCTGGCTTTTCAGATGTTTCAAAAGATGCAATTGGTCATGTTTGACTCTATTTCACTTAACATGCCCATCGAATCTGTTGAAAAAGTGTTTGGAAAACCTAATGAGATAGTAGAAGAGACAGAAACAGGCTATCACAATCCTTGGCGTGCAAAAGATCCCTATCTCTTTAAAACTGGGCGCCTTTTCTACGACTATGAAAATTTTAAATGGAAAGGTTATAGTGGTCGCGTGACCTTTACTTTTTCAAAATCACATCGTTTACAAAGGGCGTCGGTTTATTTCCCTGTGACTTCCAAAGCTCAACAGAAAGAAATCTTTTATCAGATGACCCAAGACATGAAAGCTGAAATCGAAGCTCTTCCAAATTACCAGTCCATGACCACTGATACGGTAGGACTCTATAATGGCGGTTATCGGTTTAAGGTCAAACTGAAAGGGCAACTGAGAGAACCCTGGATCGATGTTTATCCTACAAAATATGAGGATGATAACAGACCTGAGATTAACCAATATAATATTCGCATCGATCAATCTCAGTGGTAGTCGCCCTAGGGTTCTTGTTTTGAACGCTTTATGACAATAGAATTATGTATTTGTAAGAATGAGGAGGTTTATGAAAGAAAAAGGATTTTGGGAGGGAGTACAGGCTGCGATGCCGACGGCTCTAGGCTATGTTAGTATTGGTCTGGCTTGTGGGATTATCGGTGCACCCTATGTAACACTGTGGAAATGGGCTTGATGAGCCTCTTTGTCTATGCCGGGAGTGCCCAGTTTGCCATGATAGCCTTGATAGCAGTTCAAGCCCCTGTGGCAGCCATTGCCATGACGGTTTTTTTGATTAATCTGCGTCTCTTTTTATTGAGTTTGCATGCGTCGACCTATTTCCGTCATACTAGTCTCTGGCATAATATCGGAATGTCTAGTCTTTTGACGGATGAGACCTACGGGGTCTTGATGGGAGAGCTGGTTCATAGGGACAAGGTCAATCCTATGTGGATGCACGGGAACAACCTTAACAGCTATCTAGCTTGGTTTGTCGGAACTGTTGTCGGGACTGCTCTAGGTGGACTTTTGCCAAATCCGGAAGTTATTGGTCTAGATTTTGCCCTAGTGGGGATGTTTATTGGGATTTTTACTTCCCAGTTTCAAATTATGCAAAAACGGATTCCTATCCGCAATCTACTGATAATTCTAGCGGTTGTTGCGGTGTCTTTCTTTTTGCTTTTGACAGTGGTGTCCCAGTCACTAGCTGTACTGTTTGCGACCTTGCTAGGTTGTACGATGGGGGTGATTTTGGATGGTCAGTAAGTATATTTTAATGGCAATTATCTTGTCTGGCTTGGTGACTTGGATTCCGAGAATGATTCCTTTCATCCTTGCTAAGTACAAAGGATTGCCAGCAATCGTAGAGCGTTTTTTGAAATTTTTACCTGTATCTATTATCTTCGCCTTGATCCTTTCAAGTGTAGTAACAGGAAAAGTTGGAAGCTTCCCACAGATAAAATGGTTGGACTTTTTAGCAGTCTTTCCGACAGCCTTTGTCGCCTTTCGTTACCGCAATCTGGTGGGGACGGTTATCTTTGGAGTAGTCTTGGTTGCAGTCTTGCGTCTGGTCTTTTAGTCAGCCATAAAAAAAACCTATCACCGAGATAGATATCATATAATGGCGAAAAAAAATATTTTCTGTTAAGATAGTACAGTATTCTATTTTGGAGGAAATGACATGAAAAAAATCGTTAAATATTCATCTCTTGCTGCCCTAGGGCTTGTTGCTGCAGGTGTACTAGCAGCGTGCTCAGGTGGTGAGAAGAAAGATGCAGCATCAGGTGAAGCAACATCTGGTAAAAAAGAAATCGTCGTAGCAACTAACGGTTCGCCAAAACCATTTATCTATGAAGAAAATGGTGAATTGACTGGTTACGAGATTGAACTTATCCGTGCGATCTTTAAAGACTCTGACAAGTATGAAGTCAAGTTTGAAAAGACAGAATGGTCAGGGATTTTCCCAGGACTTGATAGTGATCGTTATCAAATGGCTGTTAACAACCTCAGCTATACCAAAGAACGTGCAGAAAAATACCTTTACGCAGCACCAACTGCTAAAAACCCTAATGTCCTTGTAGTGAAGAAAGATGACAACAGTATCAAATCACTCGATGATATCGGTGGAAAATCCACTGAAGTCGTTCAAGGAACAACCTCAGCTAAACAATTGGAAGCATACAACACAGAACATGCGGACAATCCAACTATCCTTAATTATACTAAGGCAGATTTCCAACAAATCATGTCTCGTTTGAGCGATGGACAATTTGACTATAAGATTTTTGACAAGATCGGTGTAGAGACAGTTATCAAAAACCAAGGTTTGGATAATTTGAAAGTCATCGAACTCCCAAGTGACCAACAACCTTATGTTTACCCACTTCTTGCAAAAGGTCAAGATGAGTTGAAGGCTTTTGTGGACAAACGCATCCAAGAACTATATAAAGATGGAACGCTTGAAAAACTATCTCAACAGTTCTTTGGTGGTTCTTACCTGCCAGCAGAAGCTGACATTAAATAGTTGTATGAAATCATCTAGTCTGAGAAAGGCGGATGATTTCTCAATTTTTAGGCATATAGTTTCAAACTATATGCCCTGCCTATCTAATAACAATTTGCGAAATCAAATAAAGTATGAGATACTATTACGGTATTATTTTTAAAGGAGAAAGAATCATGAAAATCAAAAAATGGTTAAGCGTAGCAGCGATCGCTACAGTAGCAGGCCTTACACTTGCAGCTTGCGGAAATTCAGACAAGAAAGCAGACAATACAACTACAGTTAAAATCGCAACTGTTAACCGTAGCGGTTCAGAAGAAGCACGTTGGGATAAAATTCAAGAATTAGTTGAAAAAGATGGAATTAAATTGGAATTTCACAGAGTTTCACTGACTACTCACAACCAAACAAAGCAACTGCTGATGGTGAAGTAGACTTGAACGCTTTCCAACACTACAACTTCTTGAACAACTGGAACAAAGAAAACGGTAAAGACCTTGTAGCGATTGCAGATACTTATATCTCACCAATCCGCCTTTACTCAGGTTTAAAACGGTGAAGAAAAACAAGTATACTAAAGTGGAAGAAATCCCAGACAACGGTGAAATTGCAGTACCTAACTGATGCTACTAACGAAAGTCGTGCCCTTTACCTTCTTCAATCAGCTGGTTTGATTAAATTGGATGTTTCAGGAACTGAACTTGCTACCATCGCAAACATCAAAGAAAATCCAAAGAACTTGAAAATCACTGAGTTGGACGCTAGCCAAACAGCTCGTTCATTGACATCAGTTGATGCAGCAGTTGTAAACAACACTTTTGTTACAGAAGCAAAATTGGACTACAAGAAAGCACTCTTTAAAGAGCAAGCTGACGAAAACTCAAAACAATGGTACAACATCATCGTTGCGAAAAAAGATTGGGAATCATCACCTAAAGCTGATGCAATCAAGAAAATTATCGCAGCTTACCACACTGACGAAGTGAAAAAAGTCATCGAAGAAACTTCAGACGGCTTGGATCAACCAGTTTGGTAATAAACACAGGGAGGTGGGAGAGATTTTTTCCACCTCTTGCTTTTATATAGAGACTAAAGCAAATGAACATCCACTTGTATTGATTCTAAAGGTACAAGTCCTAGTAGAAAGGTAGAGAGAAAATGGTTTTCCCTAGCCAAGAAGAGCAAATTGAAAAGTTTGAAAAGGATCATGTAGCGCAGCATTACTTTGAAGTTTTGCGTACCTTGATTTCTAAAAAATCAGTCTTTGCCCAACAAGTTGGCCTGAAAGAGGTGGCTCGTTATCTAGGCGAAATCTTCAAGCGCGTAGGTGCAGAGATCGAGATTGACGAGAGCTATACAGCACCTTTTGTCATGGCGCATTTTAAAAGTTCACGTCCAGATGCCAAAACTATCATTTTCTACAACCACTATGACACAGTACCTGCGGATGGCGACCAAGTCTGGACAGAGGATCCATTTACGCTTTCTGTCCGTGATGGCATCATGTATGGACGCGGGGTTGATGATGACAAGGGACATATCACTGCCCGCTTGAGTGCTCTTAGAAAATACATGCAGCATCATGATGATCTACCAGTCAATATCAGTTTCATCATGGAAGGAGCTGAAGAGTCTGCCTCTATGGACTTGGACAAATATCTAGAAAAACACGCGGATAAGCTTCGTGGTGCGGATTTGTTAGTCTGGGAACAAGGAACCAAAAATGCCTTGGAACAGCTAGAAATCTCTGGTGGGAACAAGGGGATTGTGACCTTTGATGCCAAGGTTAAGAGTGCCGATGTGGATATCCACTCTAGCTACGGCGGAATTGTAGAGTCAGCTCCCTGGTATCTCATTCAAGCTTTGACCAGTTTGCGAGCTGCAGATGGACGTATTTTAGTCGAGGGCTTGTACGATGATGTGCAGGAGCCTAATGAACGTGAGTTGGCCTTGGTTGAAACCTATGCCCAACGCAACCCAGAGGAGATCAGCCAGATTTATGGCTTGGAATTGCCTCTTTTACAAGAGGAACGTACAGCCTTTCTCAAACGATTCTTCTTTGAACCAGCGCTCAATATCGAAGGAATTCAGTCTGGCTATCAAGGGCAAGGAGTTAAAACGATTTTGCCGGCTGAGGCTAGTGCCAAGCTAGAAGTCCGTTTGGTTCCAGGGCTTGAACCCCATGATGTTTTGGAGAAAATCCGGAAACAACTAGACAAAAACGGCTTTGATAAGGTAGAATTGTACTATACTTTGGGTGAGATGAGCTATCGAAGTGACATGAGTGCGCCGGCCATTCTCAATGTTATTGAGCTGGCCAAGAAATTCTATCCACAGGGCGTATCTGTCTTACCGACAACTGCAGGGACAGGTCCTATGCATACGGTATTCGATGCCTTAGAAGTACCGATGGTTGCCTTTGGTCTAGGAAATGCTAATAGTCGAGACCATGGTGGAGACGAAAATGTGCGAATCGCCGACTATTACACCCATATTGAATTAGTAGAGGAGCTGATTAGAAGTTATGAGTAGAGACATTATCAAGTTAGACCAGATTGATGTGACTTTCCACCAAAAGAAAAGAATCATCACAGCGGTCAAGGATGTGACCATTCACATCCAAGAAGGGGATATCTACGGAATCGTTGGATATTCTGGAGCAGGGAAATCAACCCTAGTTCGTGTGATTAACCTTTTGCAAAAACCATCTGCAGGTCGAATTACTGTAGATGATGATGTGATTTTCGATGGTAAAGAAACCTTAACTGCCGGGCAATTACGTCGCAAACGTCAGGATATTGGGATGATTTTCCAACACTTTAACCTTATGAGTCAGAAGACAGCAGAGGAAAACGTAGCCTTTGCCCTCAAACACTCTGGACTCAGTGAGAAAGATAAGAAGGCTAAAGTGGCTAAGTTGTTGGACTTGGTTGGTCTTGCAGACCGTGCCGAAAACTATCCCTCACAATTATCTGGAGGTCAAAAACAGCGTGTAGCCATTGCGCGTGCCTTAGCTAATGATCCAAAAATCTTGATTTCGGACGAGTCAACTTCAGCTCTTGATCCAAAGACGACAAAACAAATCTTGTCACTCTTGCAAGAATTGAATCGTAAACTAGGCTTGACTATTGTCTTGATTACGCATGAGATGCAGATTGTCAAAGACATTGCTAATCGTGTGGCAGTTATGCAGGATGGCCGCTTGATTGAAGAAGGTAGCGTTCTTGAAATCTTCTCAGATCCTAAGCAGCCATTGACCCAGGATTTTATCTCAACGGCTACTGGTATCGATGAAGCTATGGTCAAGATTGAAAAGCAAGAAATCGTGGAGCACTTATCTGAAAATAGCATTTTGGTACAACTCAAGTATGCAGGCGCTTCTACAGATGAGCCACTTTTGAATGAATTATACAAACACTACCAAGTAACAGCCAATATTCTCTATGGGAACATCGAAATTTTGGATGGTACTCCTGTTGGTGAGCTTGTGGTTGTCTTGTCAGGGGAAAAAGAAGCACTGGCAAAAGCTCAAGAAGCTATCCATCAGGCTGGTGTACAACTAAAAGTATTGAAGGGAGGACAGTAAGATGGCAGAATTGATTAAAGCATACTTACCAAATGTCTATAAGATGGGCTGGTCTGGTCAAGCTGGCTGGGGGACAGCTATCTACTTGACCCTTTATATGACGGTTCTTTCCTTTATCATCGGAGGGTTCTTGGGTCTCGTGGCAGGTCTTTTCCTTGTCTTGACGGCTCCGGGTGGTGTTTTGGAAAACAAGGTCGTTTTCTGGATTTTAGACAAGATTACCTCAATTTTCCGTGCAGTTCCATTTATCATCCTTTTGGCTATCTTGTCACCACTTTCTCACTTGATTGTGAAGACAAGTATTGGGCCAAATGCGGCTATCGTACCCCTATCTTTTGCAGTTTTTGCCTTCTTTGCTCGTCAGGTTCAAGTGGTTTTATCAGAGCTTGATGGTGGTGTCATTGAAGCGGCTCAAGCTAGCGGAGCAACATTCTGGGACATTGTGGGTGTTTACCTATCAGAAGGACTTCCAGATTTGATCCGCGTGACGACTGTAACCTTGATTTCACTAGTCGGTGAAACAGCTATGGCGGGAGCGGTCGGAGCAGGTGGTATTGGTAACGTAGCTATCGCTTATGGTTTTAACCGTTACAATCACGATGTGACTATTCTTGCAACCCTCATCATTATCTTGATTATCTTTTCTATCCAATTTTTGGGAGATTTCTTGACCAAGAAATTAAGTCATAAATAAAAAAGAGCCATCTGGCTCTTTTTTATGATGTTTTATGTGCTAATTTCTTACTAAGTGCTTGTCCAATCAGGGCACCAAGTAAAGCGCCGATGAGAACACTTGTGATAAAGAGGAGGATATTAGCAGGATTCGGTGCAACCATAATGCGATCGATATAGTCCTGAGATTTTCCACGAGCGACTAGAGTTGCGATATAGGCTTGAGGGGTCAACCACATGAGTAGGATGGGACCAGTAGTACCAAAGGCAAAAACTAGGAAGGAAAGAAGGTTCTTGACCTTATCTTTGTAGTGGCCTAGGTGAGCGATGCCATCTGCTGCAAGACCGCAGATAATTCCTGGCAGAAAGGCTCCAGCACCATGCTTGCTCCCGAGGAAAAATAGAGAAATCACAAGTCCAATCGTAGTAATCGCTCCAAAACGAGGCACTTTTGCTAAAAGGATCATATAGACGCTACCACCAACAAGAGCAGAAAAGGCAGGGGCGTAAAACATATTTCCAGTGTGGTCGACAAGGTTCCCTAGTAGAACCCCCACTCCGATACAGAGAAAGTAGATAAGGGCAGCAACAAGGGTTGTCAAGATATTCTTTTTCATAAGTTCTCCTTCGTATATCTGATGGTTTTCATTGTATCATGCCTGCCTTAGATTGTAAATACTGGCCGACATTTGCTATTTGTCTAGAGACTAGATGAAAGAGGAATAGACTAAAGATATTTCTTTACTTCTCCGACTGTCCCAATCCCTTTATTTGTGGTAAAATAGGACTATTAAGTTAGAAAGAGGATTCTCTATGAAATTACAAAAACCAAAAGGAACGCAGGATATTTTACCTTCTGAGTCTGCCAAGTGGCAGTACGTTGAAGGCTTTGCACGTGAAATCTTCAAACGCTACAACTACGCAGAAGTGCGTACCCCTATTTTCGAGCACTACGAAGTCATCAGTCGTTCTGTTGGAGACACAACTGATATCGTAACCAAGGAAATGTACGACTTTTACGATAAGGGTGACCGCCATATCACGCTACGCCCAGAAGGAACTGCTCCAGTCGTTCGTTCTTATGTGGAAAACAAACTCTTCGCACCAGAAGTGCAAAAGCCAAGCAAGTTCTACTACATGGGACCAATGTTCCGCTATGAGCGCCCACAAGCAGGGCGTTTGCGCCAATTCCACCAGATTGGTGTGGAGTGCTTTGGCTCTAGCAATCCAGCTACCGATGTAGAAACGATCGCTATGGCAGCCCACTTCTTGAAAGCAATCGGGATTAAAGGTGTGAAACTACACCTCAACACTCTTGGAAATCCTGACAGTCGTGCAGCCTACCGTCAAGCCTTGATTAACTACTTAACACCGCTCAAAGATAGCTTATCTAAGGATAGCCAACGTCGTTTGGAGGAAAATCCTCTTCGTGTCTTGGACTCGAAGGAAAAAGAAGACAAGGTAGCTGTGGAGAATGCACCATCTATCTTGGATTACCTGGATGCAGAAAGCCAAGCCCACTTTGATACTGTTCGTCAGATGTTGGAAAATCTCGGAGTAGACTATATCATCGATACCAACATGGTGCGTGGTCTGGACTACTACAACCACACCATCTTTGAGTTTATCACAGAGATTGATGGCAATGACTTGACAGTCTGTGCAGGTGGTCGCTACGATGGCTTGGTTGCTTACTTCGGGGGTCCTGAGACTGCTGGCTTTGGTTTTGGACTTGGTGTAGAGCGTCTTCTTCTAGTCCTTGAAAAACAAGGCGTGGCACTTCCTATCGAAAATGCCCTAGATGTCTATATTGCTGTCCTTGGTGAAGAGGCTAATCTGAAAGCCTTGGAGTTGGTACAAGCTCTCCGTCAGCAAGGCTTCAAAGCAGAGCGTGATTACCTCAATCGCAAGCTTAAAGCTCAGTTCAAGTCAGCCGATGTTTTTGGAGCTAAGACTCTTATCACTCTTGGAGAGAGTGAAGTCGAAAGTGGACAAGTCAAGGTTAAGAACAACCAAACTCGAGAAGAAGTAGAAGTTTCGCTTGAAACTATTAGCAAAAATTTCTCAGAAGTATTTGAAAAATTGGTATAAAAGAACCAAAAAGCTAGGAAAAACTCCTAGCTTTTTGAATAAAAAAAGTACCAAAAAGACACAAATTTTAGAAAAAAATCATAAAACGAAAAGTATTAGTTGGATAAATAAAAATTTTGGTTAAAATTTATTGACTTTCGCCCTCTATCACTGTATTATTGAATAGTATAGAATAAATATTTTTGCGCCCCTAAAAACAGGGAGTCTAAGGATATTTATGCATAATTCAAATCTTATAAAGAGATGATGGCTAGATGAGAGTTTTGGAGAAAAAGAAAATGAATATTAGAAATCAACAAAATATTCACTATTGACAATTGGGATTTTAACCACTTTCCAATTAGGTCAAGTGCATGTTAAAGCTGATACAACTGATTTCTCAAATAACACAGTTGTTCAAAATCAGGATGAAAAAGCAACTTCATTAAATAAGAACACAAATCAAAAGAGTGAAGCCACTGCTAATGATAAGAAAGAGCCGGTTGCTAATGAGGGAAAGACTACAGCTTTAACGCCGGAAAACTCTACTTCTACAACGGAAGTGGCAGAAAAGGAAGCAGACAAGTCTCCTGCTGAGAAGGAAGTTGCTGAAGAAAAACCAGTAGCAGAACAACCAAAAGCGGAACAACCTGTCCAAGAGCAACCAAAAGCGGAACAACCTAAGGTAGAAAAACCAGCAGCTGAAACAACACCTGAAGAAGAACTGAAAAAGTTGTCAGAGACACCTCAAGAGGGGGTAACGACTCTTAAAGAGGAACCGAAAGCTCCTAAAGATGAATCAGCAGCTCCTAGAGCTCGTCGTAGAAGAGCAGCAGCTAGTAATACAAACGTATATGAAGATGCAACATACGGTAAGTATGTAAAGGCTACAGATTTCGGATTAGATACAACTGGTAAGGTTGAAGCAAGTGATGCTCTTCAAAAAGCTCTGAAAGCAGCCAATGAGGTTGAGGGTGGAGCTGCCGTAATGGTTTCAGGGAATGTCCTCTTGAAGAAAACCTTGGTTATCGATGAGAAACTATGCCAATGTAAAAGGTTTGATTGGTAGTGGTCCAAGTCGTAACAATACAAAAATCGTGTTTAACAAAAAGCAAGATGGAGAGCACGATCCTGAAACAAACTTGACGGATAACCGTTACGAGTCTGCGGTCCTCATTCAAAATCAGAATAACTTTACTGTAGGCCGCTTAACTGTTGAGCACGCCTATGATTCATCAGACTACACTAAGGATAATGAGTTTTACCGTAAAGGGAAATCTTACTTTGGACGTTCAAACGGTATTTACGTAAACGATTCTTCAAATGTTACGATCAATGACGTTCGTGCTATGAAATTCAACAGAGCCGGTGTCTTCTTTAGTTCAAGTAAGGCGACAGCTCAAGAGTATGATGCTAGCGGTAGACCAATCCGTTACAGCAGTATCTCTGAGAAAGTTTCAAATGAAGTCAAGTCTATTGGGGATCCAGATGTTCCTATCATGGACGGTAACAAGGTGACCAACTCTTTTCTTCATAACAACCGTGTTGCTGGTGTTATGTTCGGTTACCAACGTAATTTTGTGGTAGACAATAATATCTTGTCATACAACGGTCATGTGTTGGACGGTGGTACTGGATATGGTGCTGCCTCAATGGCAGGGTCTTATAATGATGGCATTACCTATACTGGAAACTATACAAACTACAACTACCGTAAAGGCTTGGATATTCACGACGGGAATAAGATTCTCATCGAAAATAACGTCTCACTCGGGGATCGTTTGAATGGTATTGAGGTTTATAACCGTGCCAATCCAATGACGGATGTCATTATTCGTAACAACAAGGTAACACAAGATCCAAACTCTAAGCTGGAAAACGATGATGATGATCCAGCTCGTTACCGTGGTTACACAGCCATCTCTATCCTGACAAACGAGAAAAACCATAAATGGACTAAACCTCTCGAAAAAGGTCGTTATGTCATTTCAAATAACACCATTGAAGGTTTGACAAAACCATTTGAAAATGGACAACTAGGAACGTTTGGTATTCTCTTTAGAAACAACGAAAGTTCAAACAATTATAGTCTAAACATTGAAGGAAACACCATCACTGGTGATTCGACAGACTATATCATCTCTGTCAACAACAATACTGCTCAAGCATCTAGAGGTGTTGAGGGTGGCGGTTCAGGTGACATCACTATTTCAAGAAACAAGATTGAAGTAGATGACATCAAGCAGTTACCGATTTACATCAATGATGATACAACTTATGTAGCAAGTGTTATTGACCGTACTACTGGAAAACGTGTCAACAAGGTTACAAAAGTACCATTTACCAAGACTAGAGGAAGTATCAATATTGACAACAATGAGTTGACTGTATCGAAAATCAAATCAAGATGGAAGAATGCGGTCGCTATTGAAAGCACAAACGCAGCTTCTATTGATGTCAATAGCAATATCTTTAAGTATAAAGACAATGAGCCGTGGCAACGTTATGATGTTACCCGTAAAACGGACGGTAGAGTTATCAAAGACATAATGCAAGCTTTCTTTGGTATCAACCGTCTAAACGACACTGTTAAAGTAACAGCTACAGACAATAAATTCATCGCCGACACACCAAACAAGAATGGTTTCTTTAGACTATACAATGGTGATTGGGTGAACTTAAATGCTAAGAGTAATAATGTCTTCCTTGGACGTAATACTCTAGATGGGAAGCCACTAGCTCCAGTAGATATCGTTGGTGATAAAACGGTTGAAACACTTCGTACAACAACAACGACAGAGTACATCATCGAAACTCGTGAGACAGATGAACTTCCTATCGGATTTAAAGAAACTGTACAAAAAGGTGTACCTGGTAAGAAAGTTAATGTTTATAAGATTACCAAAGTTGGTGATACAATTGTAGGTCGTCAGATTGAATCTGAGGAAGTAATTCAAGAGCCTACGAGAGAAATCGTCTTGATTGGTACAGCGACAGAAACATTTGAGACTGTTACTGAGAAAGAAACGGTTGCATACGAAACAGAAATCAGAACTGACCCAACAAAACCAAAAACGTATCAATTTGAAAATCAAGCTGGTAAGAATGGTTCTGTTGAAAAGACTTATCAAATCAGAAAACTGAATGGTAAGGAAGCCGGTAAGACTTTGACGTCTGAAACAGTGATTGACCAACCAGTCAAACGCATTATCACAGTTGGTAGTGCAGTAGAAAAAGTAGAATACACTACTGAAATCAAAGATGTAGACTTTGAAACTGTGGTTGAATATGATTATACGAAACCAAAAGGCTACGAAGAAGTCCGTCAAGAAGGTGAGAAAGGTCGTATTGAAAGTCAATATAAACTTACCTACCTCAATGATGAACTCGTTGACCGTACCTTGGTCAATGAAAATGTCCTTAAAGAGAAGAAGAACAAGATTGTTGTTAAAGGTCTAGGTGTGGTTGTATCAATCAGATCCGTAGTTGTTGTCGAAGAAAAAGACTTCAACAAGGTTATCGAAAAAGATGAAACCCAACCAGAAGGCTACAGCAAGATTACTCAAGTCGGATCTCCTGGTACCATCACAACAACTTATGAAGTGACCTATGAGGACGATGTAGAAGTTGCTCGTAAAGAAATCTCAAAAGTTGAGGATCCAAAAGCTGTAGACGAAATCACAGTAATCGGTACTTCTAAGATGACAGAACGCACATTGGATGAACAGGTTGATGTTCCATTCAAGACGATTTATGTCTCAGACAATACACTTCCAGCAGGAGAAAGTGTTGTCGATGAAGAAGGAAGTCCAGGACAAATTATACGTACTTTCTTGGTAAGCTATCGAAATGGCAAAGAAATCGGTCGTACCATCGTCTCTGAACATAAGATTACAGATGCAGTCAACCGTGTCGTTCGTGTCGGAAATGCGACACCTATCGTGGAAACAACTGAGCTTGTAGATGAGACAGAGTCAATCGATTACAATACTCTCAAAGAATTTTCAGATCAGCTTCCTGCAGGGACAACTAAGGTTATCCAGGCAGGTAAGAAAGGCCAGAAAACAAATCGTTACTCTGTAACGAAAGTGAATGGAGAAGAGACATCTCGTACATTTGTAGAATCTAACATCACTACAGATCCAGTAGATGAGATCATCCAAGTTGGAACTCGTATCAAAGAAATTAGAGAAGCAACCGAGACAAGTCCAATTCCATTTACTATTAAGGTTCGTAAAGACACCACGAAGCCAATCGGCTACCGAGTGACTGAGGTAGAAGGTCAAGACGGTGAGAAGTCAGACCTCTATAAAGTAACCTACATCAGTGGTACCGAAACCAAACGGGAACATTTGAAGACAACAGTCGTTAGAGAAGCTATTAACAAGGTGATTGTCGAAGGTGCTGGAGTAGAACGTGCTCTCTTTGAAATTCAAGAAGATAAGATTACAAGCTCAACTGAGTATCGAAATGATGACACTCTTCCAGAAGGTGAAACTAAGATTTCTCAAGTTGGAGAAGAAGGCCTCCTTCGTAAGACGATCGAAAAACGATACTTCAATGACGAATTGCGTTCTACGAAAATTAGTAGACAGCAAACTAATCAAAGAAGCAACTCCAACAATCATCTTGGTAGGTACAAAACATGTACCAACCATCAAGGTAGAACAGGATACTCAAACTGAGAAGATTGCCTACAAGACTCAAAAAATCGAAGATCCAAACCTACCAAAAGGTGAAACTAGGGTAGTTCAAGTAGGACGAAATGGTCTGATTGAAAAAGTTTACCAACTAACCTACAAAGACGGAGTCTTGATTAAGACAGACTTGATCAGTAGCAAGGAAGTTCAGAAAGTCCAAGATGAGATCATCCATATCGGTACTCAAGTCACTGAGACCAAGGAAATCAACACAACAAGTCCAATTCCGTACAATGTTATTATTCGTAAGGATAAGACCAAGCCAGTTGGTTACAGCCTTGTTGAAGTAGAGGGCCAAGAGGGGAACTCAAACAGACTACTATCAAGTAACTTACGTCAATGGTAAGGAAACCAAGCGTGAGCACATCAGAACTGTCATTACAACTAAACCTGTCAATAAAGTCCTAGTTGAAGGTTCTGGAATTGAGCGTACAATCTTCGAAATTCAAGAAGAAAGAATCACAAGTTCAACTGAATATCGTAACGACGATACTTTGCCAGAAGGTGAAACAAAGGTTCTTCAAGAAGGTCAAGATGGACTCATCCATAAGACAATTGAGAAACAGTACTTCAATGATGAAGAACGTTCTTCAAAACTAATCGAAAGTAAAGTTGTCAGAGAAGCAATTCCGACCATCATTTTAGTTGGGACAAAACATGTTCCAAATGTTAAAGTGAAGCAGGAAACGCGAACTGAAGAGACTAACTTTAGAACAGTTACCGTTATTGATGAAAATATTCCAAAGGGTGAACGTAAGCTTGTTCAAGAAGGTCGTGCTGGTTTAGTAGAAAAAATTTATCAGCTTACTTATAAAGATGGCATCTTAGTCAAGACGGACTTGATTAGCGTCAAAGAGTTGCGTCCAGCCCTTGAGCAGATTATCCATATCGGTTCTCAAGTTACTGAAACCAAAGAGATCAGCTTAACCAGTGCGATTCCTTACAACACCATCGTTCGTGAGGACAAGACTAAGCCTGTTAGCTATCGTCTGGTCGAAGTAGAAGGCCAAGAAGGAACTCAAACAGACTACTATAAAGTAACCTATGTCAATGGTAAAGAAACTCAACGTGAGTATCTAAGAACTGTTATCACGACTCAACCTATCAACCAAGTTCTTGTAGTGGGTGCTGGAGTTGAGCGTACTGTCTTGGTGACTGAGGATGAAGTCATTAGTCATCAAACAGAATATCGCAATGATGATAGCTTACCAGAAGGTGAAACTAGAGTCTTCCAAGAAGGTCAAGATGGACTAATTCACAGAACGTTTGAGAAATACTACTTCAATGATGAAGAGCTTTCTTCTACATTGGTAGATACCACGGTAATCAGAAAAGCAGTGGCTCGTGTAATCTTAGTTGGAACAAAACGAATTCCTACTATTACAACAGAGGAACTCATCCAAGCAGAAGAAGTAGCCTTTGAGAAACAAACAGTTGAAAATGCAGAGCTAGCAAAAGGAACTGTGAATGTTTTACAAGAAGGCAAGGCAGGTAGACGACAAGATGTGTATCGCTTGACTCTTGAGGACGGAGTTGTGATCAAGAAAGAATTGATTCGCTCAGAAATCTTAGAAGAACCACAAGCAGAGATCACTGAGATCGGAACCAAGCAAGTTTCTTCTATAATTATAGAAGAAAAAATCCAAGTAGAAGAGATTGACTTTGAAAAACAAATAGTTGAAAATCCTAAGTTTGCTAAAGGTACACAAATTCTTCTACAAAAAGGAAAACCAGGAAAACGTCAATATATGTATCGTTTGACTCTGCAGAATGGAGTTGTGATTAAGAAAGAATTGATTCGCTCAGAAATCCTAGAAGAACCACAAGCAGAGATTATTGAAATAGGGACCCTGGTTGAACAATCAAAACAAGAACCATCAGCACCAGTTGAAATCATTCCGACAGTTCCATCTCTTAAACTGGAGGAGATGAAGCCATTGACAGTTTCAGCTCAAAAACCTCAAACAGTTGAAGAACCAGTTGTCCAAGACCAGCTCTTACCAGAGACTGGAGAGCAATCAAACTGGTGGATCAGCCTACTTGGAATGTTGATGATGTTCTAACTTTGGTCGGTATTCGCGAGAAAAAGATGACCATAGAAGATGAAATTTGTCGAAAAGAGACAATATAAAAACAAAAATAAGAATATTTCTAGCAGAAAAACAAAAATCTTTTAAAAAAACCCCTTTTAAAAGACTTGTAAAAGGAACTAAAAATGCTATGATATATCAGATTAAATTAAAGGAGTTTATTGTGATGAAGAATTACAGCTTAGCGCTACGCGCATTTTAGTGATGTTAAGTATCTTAGTTCTTTCATTGGCGACACTGACGACGGTTTTTCGCTACTGAAGTAACTCAGTATACTATGAACACAGAAGTTAAGGTTGATGGTCAACCTATAACTGCGGACAAAAAGATTACGACTGGTCGTGTCTTGGAGGCAACAAATAGCCTTACTTTCCCAGACTCACAACAGATCAATGCTGGGGATACTTTGACTTTGGACCTTCCAAAAGAATTGGAACTTGTTACTAAACTTGAGTTCCCAATCCTTCACGCCAACGGTGAAAAAGGTTGGTGATGCCGTAACGGATCCAAAACTGGTAAAGTAACCATTACTTTCACGGACTACTTCTCTAAAAACTACAAAGACAAAGTCATGTCTTTGAAATACTCAGTTCGTCCGAACGCAACAAATTTGAAAGAATCTGGTAAGTACACATTTAAGTTTGGTGAAGAAACTTATAATGTAACCTATGAGCAATACGTAGGTACTCCAGGTGACTACGAATACAAATATGGTTACCAAGACAAAGAAAACCCTAAACGTATCAAATGGCGTATCCTTTTGAACGCTGTTCAAGATAAATTGAATAACTTGGTTATCACAGATGACTTCAGCGATAAGGGTCAAGTTCTTGTAGAAGGTTCATTGCGTGCTGTTCGTTACGCAACTCAACCAAACAAAATCCAAAATGAAAACGAATTGTTCAAGTTGGACGCAGCTGCCAACTTCACTAAGACAGCTGAATTTACAAGAAATGCAGCAGGTCAAATCACAGGATTCACATTTAACTTTGGTGATAACTGGAACTGGCCAATTTGGATTGAGTACACAACAGAACTTACAGAAGACCTTCCAGCAAAAACTAAAGTAGCTAACACATTGAAGTGGAAAGCAACTAACTTCCCTGAAGAACGTTCAATCACTAAACTTACTCGTTTAGAGACTGGTTCAGGTGAAGGTAGCGGTGATAAGACTACAACGACAACCACTACAACAACGACAACCACTACAACAACGACAACCACTACAACAACTGAAGCTCCAACAACAACTGAAGCTCCAACAACAACTGAAGCCCCAACAACGACTGAAGCTCCAACAACAACTGAAGCTCCAACAACAACTGAGGCTCCAACAACAACTGAAGCTCCAACAACAACTGAAGCTCCAACAACAACTGAAGCTCCAACAACAACTGAAGCTCCAACAACAACTGAAGCTCCAACAACAACTGAAGCTCCAACAACAACTGAAGCTCCAACAACAACTGAAGCTCCAACAACAACTGAAGCTCCAACAACAACTGAAGCTCCAACAACAACTGAAGCTCCAACAACAACTGAGCTCCAACAACAACTGAAGCCCAACAACAACTGAGGCTCCAACAACAACTGAGGCTCCAACAACAACTGAAGCTCCAACAACAACTGAAGCTCCAACAACAACTGAAGCTCCAACAACAACTGAAGCTCCAACAACAACTGAAGCTCCAACAACAACTGAAGCTCCAACAACAACTGAAGCTCCAACAACAACTGAAGCTCCAACAACAACTGAAGCTCCAACAACAACTGAAGCTCCAACAACAACTGAAGCTCCAACAACAACTGAAGCTCCAACAACAACTGAAGCTCCAACAACAACTGAAGCTCCAACAACGACTGAAGCTCCAACAACAACTGAAGCTCCAACAACAACTGAAGCTCCAACAACAACTGAAGCTCCAACAACAACTGAAGCTCCAACAACGACTGAAGCTCCAACAACAACTGAAGCTCCTTCAGAAGTCACAACAACAACTGAAGCCCCAACAACAACTGAAGCTCCTTCAGAAGTTACAACAACAACTGAGGCTCCAAAAACAGAAGCTACTACAACAACAGAAAACAAACCAGGACTTCCAAATACTGGTGAGGCTACAAGCCTAGTACTTGTATTGGCTGGTGTGGTAATCATGTCAGGAACAGTTGTTATGAAACGTAAATTTACTAAATAATATTAGATAAAGTTTTTTTAGAGAGGAGAGAGCATTGCTCTCTCCTTTTTAAATGTTAAAATGATGGAGTAGTAGATACTATCCTCCCCTTTTCAAGGGGAAACCCCACTTATCACGAAGTCACAAAGCCAATATTATAATACTAGCTAACGTAGCCGGTAGCAAACAGCAAACAGAAGTTGGTTAAAAACATAGAGGAGAAATCAATAATGGAAAATTGGTTGACACAATGGCAGAAATTAAAGGAAAAAATCCGAAGGGTGTCCTTTATGTCAGTAGTGCCTTGCTACCGATGACCATCATGCTGGTGGTATGGTTTTTCATGGGGAGCTATCCTTTTGGAAATAAAAGTTTAATGACCATTGTCTTTGATCAGCAGTACATTAGTTTTTATGGATTGCTAAAGAATGCTATTCTATCTGGTGATTTAAGTAGTCTGACATATTCCTTTACTAAATCTATAGGTGGAGATATGATTGGTGAGTTGGGCTATTATTTGATGAGCCCTTTCAATTTTATTTATGTTCTTCTGCCTTTAAAATATATAGGATTATCTGTTTTTCTAACGATCTGGCTCAGATATGGTGCCTTTGGACTTTCCTTTGCTCATCTCTTAATTAAACGTTATAAGGGTGCAGAGTCAAAACGATGGATGGTTCCCTTGTTTGCGACAGCTTATGCCCTGTCTGGTATGTTGGTATCCTACCAGATGAATGTTATCTTTTATGATGCCATGTTCATGCTTCCTCTTGTCATCCTATATCTAGAGCAGTTGTTAGATGGCAAAGCGGCTTATCCATATGCCTTTGTACTAGGCTTAACGGTATTCCTTCAATTCTACATGGGCTATATGATATCGCTATTTGTCGTTTTGTATGCCTGCTATTATCTTTCGCCTCGTTTTTCTATTGAGGGGACATGGAAAGTAAAACTCAAACATTACGTCCAACCCTTATGGGATGTATTCCTCTACTCTATCCTAGGGGTTGCGGCTGCTTCAATATTATTAGTTCCAGTATTTTTCAACTTGATTGAAAGTAAGGGACAAGCAGGAGGAGCCATGACATTTTCCATGGCCTTTCAGATTAATCCCTTAGACATTTTATCCAAACTAACTATCGGGGGCTTTGATGCGCAATCAGGTTGGGCAGCTGGACCAAACCTGCCAAATATCTATATTGGAGCTCTCGGGTTTATCGGCTTTATCTTGTACTTTTTATCAAGAAGGATAGTCAAAGAAAGAAGATGGGCTGCGGGAGTGGTTACTCTCATTTTCTTTACTTCCTTTGTAAATGAATTTGTGAGTAAGATTTGGCATATGGGACAAAACCCTGCCGGATTCTTCTTCCGCTTCTCATGGTTATTCTCTTTCTTCATGCTACTTCTAGCCTATCAAGCATTAAAAGAGAAATTTAAAATATCTCGCCGAGGGAAATTGCTATCAGTTGTAGCCCTAGTCTTATCAGCAATCTACCTCTATACTAAAGACTTTACCTATCTGCCAAAAAAACAACCTGAGGCTCTAACTCTGTTTATCAATGGCCATTTTATTGCTATTGTGATACTGGTTGTATCAGCTACAGCTACAGGATTTTATCTATACTGGGAACACTCTACCAAGTCCCAGAAAGAAAAGGAAAGGGTATTGGTGATTGCGGCTGGATCTGTGGTGGTATTGCTGTTATTATTACAAACAGGTTATCTCTTTTCTCGTGTAGTCTTAACTCTACTCATTTACTTAGCTGTACTGGCCTTGCTACGTCCAGGAATGATTCGCTTAGCTGTTGTCTTGTTATCAACTCTGACAGTATTTGAGCTAGGATACAATGCCTATCTATCACAAGTGACCTTTAGTTATGCAAATGTTGATAAATTTGTGGACGGAACGCTCTCGGTTAAACGTGTGACGGATAAAATCCAAGAAAACGCAGATCAGCCTTTCTATAGAATTGCAACGACCTTTGCCTATTCTCGAACAACTCCATCTCTGATAGGTTATCCAGGTTTGAGTACTTTTAGTTCAAATTTGGAGAGGTCCACTATGAATCACTTTGCCTATATGGGTGATCAAGCGGGCGATGAAGCAATTGAATATGAAAATGGGACTCCTCTGACGGATGCATTATATGGGATTCGCTACTATATGGATGTCAACGACCTGGATCCTACTGAGAAAGGAGCTCATCCTGAGAGAATGTATTTCACACGTTTTGCCAGTCGTTTTGATATGAACCGTTATTTCACGCAGAAGGTTTATGAAGATGAACGCTATATCGTGTACGAAAATCCAAATTCTTTCCCATTAGCCTATGGAACAAATGATTTGGTAAGAAACATCAACTTTGGTAGAAACAACGCTATCCAAAATCAAAATATCATTCTTAACTCTATGGAAGGTGTGAAAAAAGGTGAAGAGAATTATCTCGACTACTTCAAACCCCTAGCTTACGGAGATGTTGAAACAGAAAATCTTACTGAGGAAAATGTCGACAAAGAAAAAGGAACTGCAGTCTACAAGCGGGTGGATTCTTCTAAGGATGCAGTCGTTCGCTACCGAATTACTCCGCGAACAAACTTGACCAATTACTTCTTCGTACCAGCAAGTCTAAATTCAGAGAAAGATTACTCCGTCCTTCTGAACGGCAAGTGGTTCACTCATTCTAAGAGAAATACGCAACGTCAACTATGGCAAATCGCTGACAATGCAGAGAATCAAGAGTCTGTACTGGAGTTCCGCTTTAAAACAGATAAGGTTGACCTTTCAAATGCAGGAGTTTACCGCGCAGAAATCAGTCAAATTCAAAGTGCTTTAGAAAAGCGGAAGGAACAAGGTCTACAAGTTGAGAAATTCTCGAATACTCATATCGTCGGTTCAGTGAATATTACTGATGACAGTAAATACATGATGACCTCTATCCCTTATAGTGAGGGTTGGAAGGTGAAAGTAGATGGCAAGGATGTCCCTGTGACAAAAGCATGGAACAGCTTTATTTCATTCCCGATTACTTCCGGACAACACAAAGTAGAATTTGTCTTCTCTCAAAAAGGAAGGGTTACAGGTGCTGTATTGACTCTCATCAGTCTAACAACGCTTTATATCGTCAGAAGAGATTACAAGAAGGATGATAAAAACCAGCCGAAAGAAAGTCAAGACACTCCATCAGCTGAGTAAGCAATCTTTTATCAACTATAAAAAATACGGTCAGGATACCATTCCTGACCTTTTTCTTTTACAAAATGACAAAAATCTTAAACTTTTTGACAAATATGCTTGTCAAAAATAAAAAGATATGTTACAATGAAATCAAGATAAGAACAAAGGAGAAAAAAAGACATGCTAAAAAAATCGTCTAAAAGAGCTTTCGGGCTCGCGATGGCTTGAATCAAACAGAGCTAGCCAAACTAGCTGGCGTGTCCAGGCAAACCATCAGCTTGCTTGAGCGGGATGAGTATACGCCATCCATCGTCATTGCCCTGAAGATTGCTCAGATATTCCATGAGCCAGTCGAATCAGTCTTTCGCTTAGAGGAGGATGAGTGATGAACAAGTATAAAGTGATTTATTATCTATCTATAGTCATGTTTATCGTAAATCTTATGGCTATGATTGGAAGCCTACTTTGGTTGGTTTACAATTGTTGAAAGTAAATACTCTTCTGGATTAATATAGTGCTATTATTAGTCTTTAGATGGGTAGAGAGAAAGATAAAGTTTAAAGAGATCCTAAAAGGAGAAAAGTTATGAAAGAGTTTTTAGCGGGTTTTCAAGTCGATACTGAGAACAAAGCACTTGCCGGTGTTTGTGCAGGTTTAGGAAATTATTTTAACATTCAAGCCAATATCGTTCGTTTGGTGACAGTTTTGTTGTTTCTCTCTTCGACGGAGATTGGTATTTTAACAGTTACAGCCTATGCTTATCTAGCAGGTTGGCTTGGCAATGAACCCTTGGGGGATGGAGCAAAAAAAGCTAGAAACCAAGCTATTCTCTTACTTGCTGTTTGTTTGATTTTGGTATCACTTGGAACAGAAGGCTTGACCGCTATCTTCGAATCAGGTAAAGATTTTGGTCAATGGTTGTCTGGCTTGTTTTAGAAAGAGGTTGAAATATGGAAAAGAAACAAATCATTTTTGCACTGAAGATTTTTCTTGCAAGTGTTTTATTAGCAATATTTGCTGGTTTCCTTGGTGATAATCCTTTAGGTATCAGTCAAGCTCAAGTAATCATTGCCTTGTACTCAATCTTTCTTGGTCTAGGGCTGATTACGGCAATCCTAACCTTTTATTTCATTAGAAAAAGCCATCAGGCTTATCAGAGTTATCAAAGAGAAGAAGAAGACGAAGAAAACGAACAAGACTACCTTGCTATGTATCGTTTCTTGGATTATGGTACGGTAGCTTGGAATGTTTGCCAAATTAGTATGCTATCCTGCCTACTTATAGATTTGGGAGCTTTGGGCCCATCAGTAGCATCCTTACTTTTGATAGTTTTAGGTATCTGGGCAGGTGCTTACTGTCTAAAAATCACCAGCAAGATTCGTAACTACAAACTTTCTATTATGGCAACTCCCAAGGAAGTTTTGGACTACCTCGATACTTATGATGAGGGAGAAAAACAGGCTGAAATGGAAGAAGCTTACTTGATCTTGTTCAAGGTCAATCAGCTCCTCATTCCTGGTATCTACGTTGTCTTAGTAGTTCTATCTGTAGTATTAGGTCAAGTACAGTTGGTTGCTCTGCTGGTGGCAGTTGTCATCCATTTGTATACCAATGTTGCACAATTGCGCAAAACAAAACGTTATTTCAAATAGGAGAATATTATGAAAACACTTAAAAATATCGGCTGGTATAGCCTTGCCTTCTTATCATTTCTTATGGTCTATAGTTTTATTCAGGGCGTAGGTTTAGCCGCCTTGATATTGGGAGCACCTTGCTACGTTGCTGTCCCTGTTTATGTCTTATTAGCAGGAATCTTCACCTTCGTTACCTACAAGTGGTATAAGACAGGAACTGTTACAATAGAAAAAACGGCCCTTAACAAATACATCTGGCTACCAGCTTTGGTATGGGTCCTTGTCATTGTTGCAGAAAACTTTTTACCACATGATCCATCAGTCAATCAAAAGATGGTAGAAGAATTGACTCATAATCAACCTCTTTTCTCTTTCTTTATGGTGGTTGTCTTTGCACCTCTGACAGAAGAGTTAACATTTAGAGGTATGTTAGCTCGCTTTGTCTTCCCTCAGCAAGATAACATCAAGCAAACAGCTATCTTTCTTCTTGTAAGTAGTCTCATTTTTGCTCTTGTTCATTTTCCTGGAACTCCACTACAGTTCCTAGTTTATGCTTCACTTGGATTTAGCATGGGCTTGGCTTATATCAGTAAAAGGTGGTTTGGCTTATAGTATAGCCCCTACATGCTTTGAATAATTTAATCGCATTTTTAATGATAGTCATGCTATAATAGACCCAGGAGAAATCATGAAACGAGTACTATTATTAGCAGTTATTCAGGCTGTATTTCTTCTTTGTCATCGGCCCTACTTGTCTATTTCATTAAGGGGGATTTCTTTTTATAACAATCTAGCGATTATCTTTGCTCCTATCGCAGGAGTGATACGATTTGCGACAGCTTATGTGACAGAAATTGTCCTTCCTAAGAAAACAGAAGGGATTGCTGAAAAGCGTAAAAAATAAAGAAAACCTAAATCCAGCGAATGACTTTGCTGGATTTTTTCATTTATAAGAGGATTCTCTCAACTTTTCTGCTGATTTTCATGAAGAGTCTGCGCTTTTATGGTAAAATAGTAACAGAATACAAGAGGAGAGAAAACATGAAACGTAGTATGTATGCTGGTCGTGTTCGTGAGGAGCACATCGGACAAGAAATTACCTTGAAAGGATGGGTTGCCCGTCGTCGTGACTTGGGTGGATTGATCTTTATCGACCTTCGTGACCGTGAAGGGATCATGCAGTTAGTTATCAACCCTGAAAAAGTTTCTGCAGATGTGATGGCAACAGCTGAAAGCCTTCGTAGTGAATTTGTCATCGAGGTTACTGGTCAGGTTGCAGCACGTGAGCAGGCAAATGATAAACTGGCGACTGGAGCGGTTGAACTGAATGTAACGGCTCTTACTGTGCTTAATACAGCCAAAACAACACCATTTGAAATCAAGGATGGCATTGAGGCAAACGACGATACACGCCTACGTTACCGCTACCTTTGACCTTCGTCGTCCAGAGATGTTGGAGAACCTCAAGCTTCGTGCCAAGGTGACATTCGATCCAGCAACTACTTGGACGAGTTGGAATTTATCGATGTGGAAACGCTCATCCTTTCTAAGTCAACACCAGAAGGGGCGCGTGACTACTTGGTGCTATCTCGTGTCAATAAAGGGCATTTTTACGCACTTCCTCAAAGTCCGCAGATTACAAAACAGTTGTTGATGAATGCTGGATTTGACCGTTACTACCAAATCGTCAAATGTTTTCGTGACGAAGACTTGCGCGGTGACCGCCAGCCTGAATTTACTCAGGTTGACTTGGAAACTTCATTCCTTACTGAGCAAGAAATCCAAGATATCACAGAAGGCTTGATTGCGCGCGTGATGAAGGAAACAAAAGGGATTGAAGTAACGCTGCCATTCCCTCGTATGAAGTATGATGATGCCATGGCTCTTTATGGTTCTGACAAGCCTGATACTCGTTTTGAGATGTTGCTTCAGGACTTGACAGATCTTGTCAAGGGTGTCGATTTCAAAGTCTTCTCAGAAGCACCTGCTGTTAAAGCCATTGTGGTCAAAGGTGCAGCAGACAACTACTCACGTAAAGACATCGACAAAATGACAGAAGTAGCTAAACAGTATGGTGCTAAAAGGTCTTGCTTGGGTTAAGGTTGTTGACGGTGAATTAAATGGTCCAGTTGCTAAAGTTCTTGACTAGCGTTCAGGCAGATTTGACAACAGCACTTGGTCTTGAAAGATAAGGACTTGGTTCTCTTTTGTTGCTGATACGCTTTAAGTAGCCAATGCAACACTTGGTGCCCTTTCGTGACGTATTACGAAGGAACTGAGCTTTGATTGATAACGATAAATTTAACTTCCTTTGGGTTGTTGACTGGCCAATGTTTGAATGGTCTGAAGAAGAAGGCCGTTATATGAGTGCCCACCATCCATTTACGCTTCCTCAAGCAGAAACTGCTCCTGAGCTTGAAGGTGATTGGCTAAGGTTCGTGCCATTGCTTACGATATCGTCTTGAATGGTTATGAACTTGGTGGTGGTAGCTTTCGTATCAAACCAAAAAGAACTCCAAGAACGTATGTTCAAAGCACTTGGTTTCTCAGCTGAAGAAGCAAATGACCAGTTTGGTCTTTTGGAAGCTATGGACTATGGATTCACCACACGGTGGTTTGGCTATCGGTCTTGACCGCTTTGTCATGTTGCTCGCTGGAGAAGATAACATCCGCGAAGTCATCGCCTTTTCCTAAGAACAACAAGGCAACTGACCCAATGACGCAAGCACCATCAACAGTAGCTCTAAACAACTAGAAGAACTTAATCTAGCAAGTAGAACAAGATGAAACAAACGAAACTAACTAAAAAGTGGTACCATTATCTTCGCCGCTTTGCTTATCGAGTAAAGATTTTGCGTGTTTTGCAAAAGCATCTCTCGAGAAAATACGATGAAAAATTTCAGCTTCTGGTATATGGTTTTTCTATCAGCAGTAGCTGTCAATTTTTTCTTTCCAACCAGGGCACGTTTATTCAAGTGGTGCGACAGGTTTGGCCCAGATTATATCTGCCCTTAGTAACCACTGGTTTGGTTTTCATTTCCCAATTTCAGTAGCTTTTTATGCTATCAATATTCCTCTCATGATTTTTGGCCTGGTACCAAATTGACATAAGTTTCACGATTTTTCACCTTTATCACGGTATCCATGAGCTCACTCTTTATCCAGTTTGTGCCAGTGGTGGTCTTGACAGAGGATCCCATCATCAATGCCCTTTTGGGGTGTCGTCATGGGACTGGGGAATCGATTTGCACTACGTCATAACATCTCCAGTGGTGGAACAGACATTGTCAGTCTAACCATTCGTAAGAAAGACAGGTCGTAACGTCGGAAGTATCTCCTTCTTGGTTAATGGGACAATCATGTTGATTGCAGCGTGACCTTTGCTGGGAAATATGCCCTTTATTCCATGATTACCATCTTTGTCTCAAGTCGTGTGACAGATGCAGTTTTCACCAAAGCAAAAACGCATGCAGGCTATGATTGTCACTAGCAATCCAGATGCCGTCATTGAGAAAATCCATCATAAATTGCACCGTGGAGCAAACTCATGATTCACGATGCTGAAGGAACTTATAACCACGAGACGTAAGGCTGTTTTGATTACGGTTATCACTCGTGCAGAGTTCTAATGATTTTAAACTGATCATGAAGCAAGTTGATCCAACAGCCTTTTGTTTCTGTCTCAGTAAAATGTTCATATTTTAGGACGATTTGTCGAGGTTGAAAACTAGTCATCAGGTAAAATAGATTAGAAAACCAAACTCTAGCAAAAGATGTTAGAGTTGGTTTTTTCTATTTTCAACGATTTCATGTGCAATCACTTGACGATAACAGATTTGACGATTTTTCTTTGACATCGTTGATGATTTGAAGAATCGTCTCAAACGAAGTGCGGCCAAGAGTAAGACTATTGATATTGACATAGGCCGCCAGGGTTGATCTTGGGATTAACAGAGTCAAAGCTGAGAACAGGGACATCCAGTTGATGTTCGTTGCGATGTAGTTACAGACACCTTCAGCTAAGAGGCTATCTATTGTGATAATAGCATCAGTTTTTGGATCGTGTTTCAAAAGAGTTGTTTGCTAAAAATTATAACCCTTTTCTTCAAGGAATTCATCTGCAAAGTAAAGGTACAGATGACCATCAGAGGTCTAGTTTGATGTTCTTGAAGGCTCGCTGGTAACCTGTTAGACGATCCTGCGTAACGTAGAGTTTCTTGGCACCACCGATGAAAGCAATGCGACTGCATCCTTTTTTGATAAAGTATTCTGTCGCATCAAAACCAGCTTGAATATTATCATTGTCAACAAGCGAAATGAAGGGTGAAAGTGATTTTCCAAGAATGAGGAAGGGGAATTGCTCATCGACAACCAGTTGCACCAAGGGGTCATTTTCTTGAGCGTACAAGAAGATAAGCCCATCCACACGTTTTCCGTAGACCATTTGTGAAATGGCGTTTAAACGCTCTTTCTCATCCTTACCAGTCGCAATCTGAATGGCATAGTGATTTTCCGAGGCAACCTGTGCAATCCCTCTAAGAACAGAAGGGAAGAAAGGGTTTTGGTAGAAAACATCTGAATCATCTGGAAGGACTAAGCCAATAACTTGCGTATAACTGCTAACAAGACTTCGAGCATTTAGATTAGGATGATAGTTGAGTTCCTTCATAGCCTTTCGAACTCGCTTTTTTGTTTCGTCACTAATCGTTGATTTGTTTTGAATAACACGGGTTACGGTTGAAGGAGAAACTCCTGCAGCTTTGGCCACGTCTTTTATCGTAACAGGCATAATAATCTCTCACTTTTTGTAGTCTGGATCACGATAATGAGTCTTATAAAAGATAGTGACCAGATATAGAACAAATAAAATGTTTTGAACAGTAATCAAAGTTGCCATATTCTGCCCCAAAAGACCTAGAATCATGGTCAGTAAAGTTGGTAATCCTAAACAGTTCAAAATAAAATGATAGCACTCTTTATAGGTTTTAAATGAGAAGAGACGAGATTTTTTCGTGAAGTAGAGCAAAAGGCTAGCACCTAAAGCTACAATGAAAAAATTAAGTCCAAAGAGGAAACTAGCACCTAAGACCAGGAAGAGGCTGATGTAGACGCGGTTCTGTTGATACCAGTCTTTTGAAATAGCCTGAGTCAAACTTTCCTTGCTTTGGAAACTATCAGTTGTGATAGCGTGATAGCGAATGCTGGTTAACTCTTTTCCTTGCTTACTGATGACGAGATTTTCAGGTTCAAAGCTAAGAAGTAATTCCTCTGGGAAGTTTGAGCTAGAAGGGACTCCAATTTGTACAGAAGCTTGATGAGGAGTTGTCCCCGTATAGCTTAGTTTTCCATCTACAATCTGAGCATTGGTAGCCAAGTCCTGAACGACTTCGTCGGTCAAAGGAGTATAGACATCATCGATGAAAGTTTCTAAAGGATAGGTTTCCTGAGAGCTATTCTGGATAGCAATAGGCACCATGGATAAGCTAATCAAGAAAATACTGGTAAAAATCAGTTGAAACCAGTTTAGACCAAAACGATGAGAGAGGGGCCTACGAAATCCCCAAATACTATTAAAATAAGAAAATGGATATGGTAACATAAATCTCTTTCTATAGGCATTTTTCTATATGAGTATTATATGAGAAATGTTTTTTATTTCAAGCGGGGATAGTAGAATCCTTGATAAAAGTGAATGTTTGTTATGATTCGTCCACTAACTAACAAGGTAATCTCAGCAAGCTCTTGTTTCTCACCAGACAATCAATGTACAAGGTCTGTAATGAAAAAGGTGGCGGGGTATATTACCCCTGTCGCCACCGGCTTGTAAGTCCTGGAAACGAAGTTCTTTTGCAAGAAGAAGAAATGTACAGATTGAAGAGCGATGAGGATAGCACTCTGCTGAGAAGTAGGCGATCTTCAAGTTCTTCGCATTGTTGACGAAGGTTTGTAGACCAACGGCAACTGTATAGTATTCTTTTTCACGAAGCAAGAAACTAGAGAGGATATAGTCTCCGAAAGGTCCCATGAAGGCCCAGAGTGCTTGTACAGCAACCATTGGGCGAACAAGAGGGAGAACGATTTGCCAAAAGCGGCGGAAATGTCCTGCACCATCAGTTTTGCAGACTCATCAAGAGACATTGGTACGGTGTCAAAGTAACCTTCATCAACCAAGCATCTCATCGGGATACCTCCACCAACGTAGAGGAAGATGAGGAACCAGCTTTGGTTAAGGGCATTCAACATGAGGGCCATAACGAAGAAGGCAGTCAGCGGCCATTGCTGGCACCCATTTGGATAATCAAGAAGAAGACCAAACTTTGCTTTACGAGCCAAGAAGTTGCACGGCTATAGGCATAACCAGCAAGTCACGATAATACTTGGTTCGATCAACCATAGTGATCAAAGCGATAATC
>BNJU01002262.1_pt1 | contig 34567 bp, 37 predicted proteins | sample 8539281 | NCBI WGS metagenome assembly BNJU01 (sample SAMD00202456, study PRJDB9452) | human saliva metagenome | isolation source: human saliva | place: Japan
GCGCGCAGCACCGCACACCCAGCATCAATCCGCGTACACGTACCGCCTTGACTTGACAGATACCGAAGCCCGGGTGTTACTATCAACGCACAACGTAGGCTTAGCCTGGTTCGCCGGGCCGGGTCGGGAGGGGATCGATCATTCTGGTCGCATTCCCTCCTTTTTATTACTGCGCAACTTCGAAGGGTTAAGGGTCAAAATGTGTGTCTGGCTCGGCGTGTCGCGGGGGTTAGATTTGGCCTTTTTGAATGCCGATTGAGTGGGTGTAGTCGGTGTCGATAGCGTTGTCGTAGAGGGCTGGGCGTCCTGTTTCGTGGTCGGCTTGGTTCTCGGTTTGGGTCAGGGTGGATACTTTGGCGAGTTGGCCCTGGCCCCAGTCGGACTGCCTGGCGATTCGTACTGGATCGTCAGGCAGTTCCGTTTAAGTAGAGCCACCAATCCAGCATGCGGCGTTGTCGTTCGCCTGATCTGCCGCGGTGGGTTCTGGCGAGCAGTTTGAGCTGGGCGTTGATGCCGCCTTCTAAGCTGTTGGTGGTGGATTTGATCCGCTCGGGCGCAAGGACTCCTGCTGGCGGGTTGAGGTAGACAAACAGCATCTCGGACCGCCAAAGATGGTTGAGGCTGTTGTAGGCCTTGCGCACGTTGTGGTGGGTCCACACGCGGGTCCATGCACCTGTTTTGGGGTCTTTGATCATGGTTTTCTCGTTCATCCATTCCCGGTAGATCGTTGAAAACTCGTGCAGTTGCACACCCCACGCGGCGGCTTCATCCAGTGTGGTGATCCGGGTCAGTTTCAGCGCAAGTCGGTAGATGGTGCGCCCGGCATCGGTGCGTGGGTTGGTGGTGGTGTAGCGGCGGACCACGCGTTGGGCGTGGACGAGGCAGCGTTGAATTTTCGTAGTCGGCCAGCACTTTTTGATTGCGCTGTATGCGCCTTGGCCGCCGTCGATGACGGCGATGAGTGGGGCTTCGATGCGTTCAAGCAGCAGTTGGTAGTCGCGGGTGGTTTCGTGTTTGCACCAGTGCCAGGCGATCACGTGGTCGATGGTCGCCGCGACGATCAGGCAGCCACCGGCGGTGTAGGTGCCATCGAGAAATACCTGGTCGTAGATCCGCTTGTGGTGGCCGGCGGTGGGGTCAGGCACATCAACGAGCCAGCACCACTTGAAGCGCCGCTTCATGGTGGCGCGGCTAACACCGTTTCGTTTGGCTAGGTCGTCGAGTGATATTGCGGTGGTGCAATGCTCGATGAACTGGGTGAACACTGCCGCGTTGGTGATGTCGTTTCGACGTTTGACGCTGGAGGCGCCGCATTGTTTGCAGCGCCATCTGGTGGTGCCTTTGCTGGTGGTGCCGTTGCGTTTCATTTCACCGCCGCAGTGGCAGCGTGGTTGGTTCTTCGACATTGCGACACCACACCACGCCGCGCATAGCACATCACGGCTGCCACACCGAGGATTTCCCGTCGGGGGCTAGATATATGCTTCCGGAGCATATACTTTCCGGAAACCTACAGGTCAATCCGTGAAAATCCGCGATTCCGGACACACATTTTGACCCTTAACCCACTTCGAAGGTGATGAACGCATGCGCCGACGGTGCTATCAGAACAGAACTCTGAAATTTATCGAACAATCAAAGCATTGATAGAGATCGACGAAGGGTACTGCCAACGCGTGAGGGAGCGATTCGCAGCCCTTCCCGACTGACTTGACGACGCGCCGAACCACCGCACCACAACCCACCTCATGTAGAGGGGGCGCAGTCTGAATCATCCTGTGACTAGTGGCCTTGTTTTTCTTCCCAGGTGTCGGTGTTGTTGATGACTAGGTGGGACAGGGGGAATTTGCCGGTTGTTTCTGTGGTGGTGACGAGGCCGTTGATGGTTTGTGTTTCTCCGGTGAAGGGGTTGGTGGCGGTTCCACTCCACGTGGTGGTGAGAGTGATGTCGCGGTCTTCGTGGGGGTATGGGCCGTCGAGCATGGAGCGCCAGCCTTGGGGCGGGGTGTAGTAGTGGCGGATCAGATTCGGGTCGGTGTTCAAATCCATGCCCTCGGACCACACTGATCCTGTGGAGGTGGTGACCAGGTTGGGGGTGCCATCTCCCCAGTTCCATTCGTAGTTCGTGGCGGTGAGCGTGATCGTGATGTCGCGTCCCAGCAGGTTGATGACGTGTGTTTGGGTGGGGCTGGTGACCGCGACGATGGTGGGGATGAACTTGTTCGTGTAGGAGACCCCCAACGGTCGCTTATACAACCCGGCCCCGTCAGCGTGGATCACGGCTGCGGCCGTGTAAAGAATCTCTTCCGTTGTGGGCTGCCGACCGGGATCTTGCTGTTCTTGTTTGTCGTTGGTAGGTGGGGGAGAGTCGCACTCATAGTCCGAGGCGATACGACTGTTGGCTTCCTTACCGATGGCAGTGAGGACACATGCCTCCCAATGCCAGCCCATTTTCGCCTCAGGAGCAACTGCTGCCTGCGCTGTCTCTTTTGGGCGCTGGTCATCGAGCGCGGATGGATCGCTGGCAGCTGGATTTCCTTCCGATTCGTTTTCATCAGTTTTCCAATATCTTGCTCCAGCTTTGTCTCCATCAGCTGTGACGCAGAATCCAAGCTTCGCGTCTGGATTATCTGCACAACCTCCAGCATTGTCGTCGCCCGCCGCTGAAGATATGTTTACGCACAAAAGTGCAGTCGCGACAATAGAGGCAAAAGCGAGCGTTGAACGGATTTTATTTATCATTGCTGATATCCCCGTCAGTGACAACCCAGTGTTCGTTCTTCCATGTCATGAATAAGGTGACACTAGACCTGTATTCGCTCTCATCAGTGGATATTTTTTGGTTGACGCACGTCACTCCGTTGCTTGTTACAGTTTTGAACTGTACGCCAATAGTGTTGGGCTGTGCTCCCCATTTCTGCTCTGATACAGGCTCGACTTTAACGATCCGTGTGATGCTTGAGTGCATGCCGTAGGTCCAACCGCTCGCGTAAGATTTCTTGACTTTGTCGATATAAGTCTCACGGAAGCCGTCGCCGGACTGAGTGATATCTGCGAATGGTTGTGTATCACCTGTATTCCAGGCATATATGAGAAGTGAGAAGGCGTGTTCGGCTGCGAGTTCTGCGCCCCTCTCGGTGTTCTCCTTGGCTTCTTCGGGTAGTTCTGGTTTGGTGTAGGTGGATGCGGCGTGTTCGGCGGGGCGCACGAGCACGCCGTCGGGTCCGATCTGGTAGCCGCCCGACATCGCTGCCTCGGTGGGACTTGACGCGGATGGGACGGACCTGGCGGTGGGCGTGGTGGTGGCTGCGACGGTGGGTTTCTCACCCCACGCATGCCACCAACCGTTAGCGACGCCGTTGAGGTAAACGGCAAAGACTGCCCCAACGACAAGCACAACGTAGGCGGCGCGCATCCCCCAATAGAACCGCTCAACGTGCAACCAGGCCCGCACCCGGGCCTTCACACCCTTTGGCCGGTTGGCTCTCACCTCGGCCCGATAGTCGGCCCACCGCTGACGCAGCGTGTACGTGCGCGGCATGGACTCTCGCCGGAACTGCTCCTCGTCCTCCTCAGTCACGGGCCGCTCGGACAACGGTGGAACCATCATGTTCTCTCAACCTCCACGATGAGGTAGCTATCCTCCAGCGCACCCCCACCATCGGAAACACGCCCTGTTAAGAACACAGGCTACGCCCAGAACCGACACAAAACACTAAGAATGCCCAGTAACCACCATGAAACGTTCTCCCACCTCACGCGCGCGCTACCACACAACCCCGCCCCGACCTCGTCAAACGCGGACGAGAGAGAACCACAGGGCAGCGAACGCAGCTGTCACACATCCCACCAAGCGGACACCGACCACCGATCACCGGGGGCCGACCACCGATCAGAGCAGCTTGTCGAGTGCCTCGCGGATGAGTCGCTCCTCCCCCGAGCCGTTCGTCGGCAAGCGCAGGACGGGAACGCCGTACGCGGCCATGATCGAGTCTTTGCGCGCATCGCGCTGCTGCTGTTGTTCGCTGCTGCCGTGATACTGCCAGCCGTCGACCTCGATGGCGAGGACCAAGCGCCCGGTCACCCGCGAGTACACCCCGAAGTCGAGGGCGCTATCCGTGAACACGAAGGCGCGCTGCTCCTCGCTGAGGCGACGAGTGTTCGGCAGCGCGTCCCTGAGGAATACTTCGGTCTGATAGCCGAAGCGAGCGTACCTTGGTTCCGTGAGCGCCTCGCGCAGGCATTGGTCGGCGATGTTTTCGGCGGGCGAGCGCCGACGGTCGGCCCACTTGGCGCGCGAGTAGCGTTCGAGCGACGCACTGTAGGCGTTATAGAGGACATCGAAAATGGAGACGATGTCGGACTGAACGACGGCGCTCGGGTCGTACATTTCGATGTAATCGAGCAGCGTCCTAATGTTTCGGCTCAGGCGGACGCCGCCGTGCGTGGTGACGACGATGAACCGGTCTTTGGCGCGCGACACGATGACGTTCGTCATGGCGTCAGAGTCGTAGAACTCGCGCGCGGCGGCCCGGTCGTGCGCGTTGAGGACCGTGGATAGGACCACCGTTCCAGCGCCGCGCCCCTGGAATTTGTGCGCAGTCTCCGCCAGCCATCGGGCGTGCTGGCCTTCCCCGAGGTCCGCGCGGATACGCTGGCGCAGGCCGGTTGCTTGTGCACGGAACGGGGTCACGACACCGAGGACGAAGTCGCCGGACTCGTCCTTATCATTCGCCTCGATCCCCTTGCGGATGACCCGCATGTCTTCGAGCTGGGCGATAATCTCGATCTCCCTCTGGGAGAAGAAGCTTCCCCCGCGCGCAGGCCGCCGCGCGTGGTTTCCCGGTGCGGCGTAGACGATCGCGAGTGGATCGGGGGCATCCTCCGCCGGCACGCGCATCGGGATCAGCTGGCCGCCGTAGTACATGCGGTTGCAGAACTCGATGATTGCGGGGTGGCAGCGGTAGTGTTCCTTGAGCAGGGTGCTGGGAACTTGTTCAGATTCGGTCATAGCCTTGACGGAATCGAGCAGCGACATCGAGCGCACATCGAATCGTTTCGCGGGCGGTTGCCGTTTGCTTTCGTCCCAGCCCTGGAAGATCGGCCCGATCTGCCGCGCGTCACCGACAATGACGGCGTTGCGAGCCTTACTCAGCGCCGCTATTCCCCTCCGGGAGCAGGACCTGCGACGATTCGTCGATGATGATCCAGTCGAGCAGCGTGTCCTCGGCCAGGTTATTGCGGATCGAAAAGCAGGTGGATGCGATCACCGGGTAGGTGCGCAGGAGGATGTCCGTCTGCCGGTTGAGCCACTGATTGGAGCTCAGACGGCTCGGGCGTTCGCGCTCGAAACGGTCCTGGAGGGCGGCGTCCAAAGCCTCGCGGGAACGGCGACGGTACTGCGCACTCACCTCGACGAGGCCGTGGCGGGCCGCGCGCGCCTCCGCCTCCTCGATGCGACGGCCGAGTTCGCGTTCGCGGGCCTGATAGAAAGCGAGTTGAAGCGCCAACTGGACATCCGGGTCCTCCAGGTCGATGCCCTTCAACGATCCGTAGGCGAAGTAGCGGCGCACCCGCTCGATGAAGCCTCGAGGACTGTGCCCAGGCCTCGGCGCGCAGCGGGCAAGGGCAAGCAGGTCAGCGATGGTCGCGGAACTGCGCCGCACGACGGCCAGATGCGAAATTTCCGCGAGCGGGCGGCGGCTTTCCTTCACTTTCTCTTCGAAGAGGAAGCGTTCACGCTGGGTCGCGGTCAGGCGTGCCCGGATCTGCGGGATGTCTCGTGCGTCCTCCCACAGGGCGACGAGCTGTCCCTCCTCGGCCCGCAGCGCAGCCTCGTTAGCACGGGCGGATGCACCCGGCGAGGCAGTGGACGCCTTCTTGGCCCAGGCCTCGCGCCGCTGCTCGAGAATCCCCTCACGCTGGTGGAATTCCTTGACGCGCTCCGCTTTCCCGAGGCTGGCCACCAGGAATCCGTAGCCTTCCTCTGTCAGCTTGTCGATGACGTTATCCACCGCGGAGTTGGCACCCGCGACGACGCCGACGGTCTTACCCTGCGCGATGAGGGAGGCGATCAGGTTGAGGATCGTCTGTGTCTTGCCCGTGCCGGGAGGACCATCGATGATCGAGATCTGGTGGGTGAGCGCGGCGCGAATCGCATTGCGCTGATCAATGTTGGAGTGGAAGGGCATGAGGAGATGGTCGCTCGCGCCCGTCGTCGCGGACGTCGACCCCGCGAGGAACGCTTCGAGGGCGGACCCTCGCGGCGCTTGCGGGAGCCGCTCCCAGACGTTTGCGAGAATGGCCGCCGGTGCAGACGCGCCCTCGCCCACCCACCGGGGATAGCGCTCGCTCGTGTCCAGCGTCGCCCCGGCCCGTCGCGCCTGCGCACGGACTTCCTCGCGGACATAGTCAAGGATGGAGGCGTTCTTACGTTGCTCCGGCGTCGCGAACGATGCCCTCACCTCGTCGCTTCCGTAGCGCCGAAGCGCGAGCGTGCCGTCAGCTTTCCGATACGCCAGCGTGTAGCGCGGATTACGCGGGTGACCCGCGCGGCGGAGCGTCCAGATGATCTCGACGTTGTTCCAGCGCTGCCCGCACACCCGGATCTCATCGAGGGCGTCGACCTTGCGGCGCTCAACCTGGTCGTAGAGGCGTACCCGATCCTCGCCGTATGGATACTGTTTGCCGTTGGTATAGGTGACGACGACGCGATTCCCGTCGCGGCACGCCTTCGCGACTTTCCAGGTGTGGTCCTGCCAGTTCGGCGTGTTCTTATCGCGAATCAGGACGTGCATCGTGCGCGGATCGACGGCTTCCATACCCCTCCCCCATGAGTCTTACACCCAGGATAGGCGACTGATTGGACGCGGGGTCGATTGGTGGCGGCTTGCAGTCCGGCGGGACGCAGATGTGCATGGCCCTTCGTATCGTGCCGTTATGGGTATGTCATTTGTTTTTCTCCTGGTTGGACTGGTTGTGGGCGCTCTGCTCGGATACGTGGGGGCGGTGGCGCGCCGGGCGTCACAGCCGGGCGATGATGTGGTCGCGTTGCGCGCGCAGGTCGCCCGGTGGCAGGCGCGCGCGGAGGAACTCTCGCGTCGCGTCGAATCCGCCGAGGCTCGCTCCCAGGGCGACGCCTCTGTCCTGCAGGCGCTCGCCCCGGTTCGCGCCCAGCTTGAGCAAATGACGCAGCGCGTCGATCAGATGGAACAGACGCGGGCGCGCCAACACGGCGCCCTCGCCGAGCAGCTGCGCGAGTCCGCCCAGCGCGAGGTCGAGCTGGCCCGCACGACCGCCTCCCTGGAGGGCGCGCTACGCTCGCGCAGTGCGCGCGGCACGTGGGGCGAGGTCGAGCTGGCCCGCATCCTCGAGGCCGCGGGTATGATGCCGCACGTCGACTTCGCGGAACAGCGCTCGGTTGGTTCGCTCACTCAGGGACGAGGCCTGGGCGCGGAGAGTGCATCGGGTGAGCGCGGGCGTCCCGACGTGACGATTCACCTGCCCGGGCAGGGCTTCCTGGCACTCGACGCGAAGGCTCCGATGGACGCGTACCTGAGGGCCTGCGGCATCGAGGAGAGCGGTGAGATGGCGGAGGCCCGCCGCTGCTCGGAGTTGGCGGCGCACGCGAAGGCTCTGCGTTCTCACGTCGAGGCGTTGGCGTCGCGCGACTATGCGCGTCTGCTCGGCTCTTCCCCCGAGCTGGTCATCCTGTTCGTCCCCTCCGAGGCTGCGCTGTCGGCGGCGCTGCGCGCGGACGCATCGCTCCTGGACGACGCGATGGCACGCGGGGTGGCCCTGTGCTCCCCCGTCACGCTGCTCGCGGTTGCGCGCACGTGCGCGACCGCGTGGGCACGCACGAACATCAACGAGCAAGCGGACCAGATCATCGCGCTGGGCCGCGACCTGTACGAGCGGCTCGGCGTCGTCGCGAGCCACATGGAGAACCTGGGCAAGAGCTTGGCGCGCAGCGTGGACTACTACAACAAGGCTGTCTCCTCCATGGAGAACCGGCTCTTGTCCCGGGCGCGCTCCGTGAGCGCCCTCGAGGCAGCGTCGAAGAAGACCATGACAGCCCCTGAGATAGAATCGGACGCTGCCCAGGTCCGCTCCTTCACGAAGCCGGAGTTGACGGACCAGTAAGCGATTCGGCGATGCCGTCCAACTGCGCGCGGATCTCCTCGAAGGGACGATCCAGGTCCAGCGTCGTCGCGCCGATTCGGTTGCCGCTCATGCGGTAGGTGGCGTCGGGCTGGATGTCCTCGTCGGTCGCGGCGTACAGGAGCATGCCCGACACCTCAACGCTCTCCCCCGCGCGCTCGAGGGCCACTTGCTTGTTCTTCACGTACGCGAAGATCTGGTACAGGTTCCCCGACTTTACGGTCTTTTTTTCATAGTACGTTTGCATCGTGGAGGTGTAATACTTCGCGTCGATGATGAGCACGCGGCCGCAAGCGCTCAGGGTGATGTCGCTGCGCATGGCGGGCAGGCCGACCGCGAAACCATCGTCCAGCGCCCAGTCGATGAAGGACGCGCTGGCGCGCAGCTGCGGGTGTTTCTTGCGGTAGTACTCGAGGATGAACTTCTCGTAGAGGCGGCTCATGCGCTGTTCGTCGAAGAAATCCATCATGCGCACGCTGCCGTCGCTCTGGGTTTGGAGGAGGCCCTTGACAACGAGCCAACACACCGCCATGAGCATACGGTACGTGCGGTTGTTACGGTCGTAGCGCATGTTCCAGTCGACGGTGTGCAGGTCGATATCGCTCACGTCGGCAAAGAACACCATGAGCTTCTTCAGGCTCTTCTTGCGAGCCTTCGAGATGTCCGAGCGCACGAGCAGCGCCACCGTCGCCTTGATGACGCGGTTCATCGTCGTATCGACGCTGAACTCGTCGTAGGAGCACACCAGCTGGCGGCGCCAGATCGCCTGCGATTTCACGGATTCGGTGACCTCGATTTTGCCGCGCAGCGAGGAGCGTGCCTCGGTCCGGTTCACGTATTCCTGCCCGAGGCCTCGTTTGAGCTGGAGGGACACGCCTCGCTCGAGAATGGCGGCGCACAGCTCGGCCGCGTTGTCGAAGTCCTCCGTGGCCACGGCGCGGTAGCCTTGCTCGGTGAGCGCCGAGAAGGCGTAGGCGAGCATATGGAAGATGTTGCGGACGCGAATCACCGCAGCGACCTGCGCAGCCTGTCGCTCCACTCGCGGATCTTGCCGGGTTCGTCGAACCAGTATTCCTTGAGCATCGGGATGAGTTCGTACTCCACGATCGAGGCCAGGGCTGCGTCGGTGCAGGTGTCGGCGTCCATGTTGCAGAAGTAGCTGTGTCCGATGCAGAATCCCTCACCGAGCGACTCATCCTTGATGATCGCGCGATTAAGGGATTCCACCTCACGGACCAATGCCTCGAACAGAGTGTGCCCGAGCCCGGCGCGGTAGGCGCAAAAGCCATCAGAGTCGAAGGCGGGACGCAACTCCACGAAGGCGAAGCGTCGACGCAGCGCGTAGTCGAGCATCGCGAGGCTGCGGTCCGCCGTGTTCATCATGCCGATGATGTACACGTTGCGGGGCACGTAGAAGAGTTCGCGGGAGTAGAGCAGCTGGAGCTTGTTTTTCGGCCCGCGTTTATCGCTCTCAATGAGCATGAACAGCTCACCGAAGATCTTGGAGAGGTTTCCTCGGTTAATCTCGTCGATGATGAAAAAGTAGTCGTTCTCCTCGTCGTCGGCGGCCTTCTTGCAGAAGGAGTAGAAGGCACCCTTCACCAGCTCGAAGCCTTCACCAGAGGGGCGGTATCCCTCGATGAAGTCCTCGTAGGAGTAGCTCTGGTGAAACTGGACCAGCATGACGCGCGAGGCGTCCTTGACGCCCATCATCGAATAGGCGAGGCGCTTGGCCGCGAACGTCTTGCCCACGCCGGGCGCACCCTGCAAGATAATGTTCTTCTTGGCGCGCAGGACGCCCACGGTCGCGCCGTAGCGTCCCTCGTCCATGAAGACCTCGTCGAGGAAGTGCCGGGCGGAATACTCGGTTAAAGGCTCCGATGGCACAACACTCTCAGCTGCCTCCGTGCTCTCCTCAAAGAGTGCTTCAACCCCGCCCACGAAATCTGTGTAGTCGCTAACCTCCGTGAGCGTCTTTCGCGCAAACGGCTTGTCTAGGCTCCAGCAACCTTTTCCGGTCCATCTCACATGACGAAGGTGGGGGAATCTGTCACCATCGCTATCGTAAAAGTATTCTCCAGTGACGATGCCACGCCCGATGATCTCCTTGGTGCCTCGTTTAGCGAAAATGATGTCGCCCGGCTTCATCTCCTTCGTGAACTGCCACGCAGCAAGAATGTCATTCGTCTGTCGTCCGTAGTCAGGGTAGACCTCAAGCATCCGCTCCCTCACTTCTTGCTTGCTGGTGTACACGGACAAATCACCGAGAGCAGCCGAGCCAAGCCCCATGACGCCACGCTCGTAGAACTCTTCCCACATGGACGCGTCCTCACCGGGCGCGTAGAGCCAGTAGCGCACGGTCTGAACGCCGTCATCCCCGAGAGCTGCTCCCTGCATTGTTACCTCCTTGAGAACCACAGCCATGAGTACTGGCTATTTGTCATCATGGCCACATACTACCACTCAGGTGATCGGCGACACGATTCACACTCGCACTCAACCGACAGCAAAGCCGGGCCACGCCCTCACGCGACCCGGTCACTACCTCGTCAGAGTTCTCCTGCCTCACACGAAGTCCGCCAACACACCCACGTCGCGCACTGCCTGACGCAGGCGCTTATCGCGCGTCCATAGCGACACGCCGGGGTTACGACAGCACTCGCCAGAAGTGCCACATCAACAGCACTGAGGCCCCTGCCCCATAGGTGCCGCTCCTCAACAAGATGCCGCACGCCTTGGTCGTCGACGTTGCGAACGATCATGAGGCGCTCAAGCGCTTTCAAAAAGATCGAGCGGTTCTTGAGATTCCCCAACGCGAGTTCCGTGATGACACTCTGATGCACGCACACCTGATCGCGCTCGAGCAGATCGACCAGAACAGGCCACACCCGCGTCGACCCACGCGGCTACAAGTCCTTCGGCAAGTGCCTGTCCCGCAAGATCGTCTGCGGCGACTGCGGACGGCCGTTCGGCCGCAAGACCTGGCACTCGGGCACCCCGAACCGGGTCGACGTGTGGGAGTGTCCGACGAACTACGTCAAGCGCGGCACCTGCACCACCAGCCACCTCTACCAGGAGGTGCTGCTGGTGAAGATGGCCGAGGCGTTGCAGGTGCTCGCTGGGCGCAACAGCACGGCGGTTGATCAGGCCGTGGACAGCCTGCAGTCAACGGGTGCGCGGCGACGTCCGTCGACGCTCCGTGCCGCGATCGAGAAGCTCCTGACCGAATCGCCGACGCAGCTTGCGTTCCACATCCCGGACTTCCTTGCGGTGCTGGAGGGCGGGTGCACGCTCACCGATGGCAGGCTCGGATTCGTGTTCATTACCAGCGAGGCCGTCACCCTCGTCCTCCCGAAACGCTGGAGTCCCGTGATGCGCCCAGGCGAACTCGCAGCTACAGGGCGTTGCTGACCGGGCTGGCGAAGGCTTTCAGGTCTTCCCACGAGTCGGCACGGGCGGTGTCTTGCTCGTAGGCGATCAGATAGCCCCAGTGTTGACCGGCGTAGGCATCCTCAGCCACCAACCGGCGCACCAACGCCTCGGCAGCCTTACGCTTGGCCTGCACCCTGGCGTCATCGCGGCCGCGCTCGTCCTTGCCTTCGATGATCCAATGCACCCCGTTGGTGTCCAAGGCTACGAAGTCGGGGAAGTAGCGGTCTTTCGCGTTGTAGTACACGAACGCCTGGTCTTGCGGATGCAGGCGATGCCACCACACGATCCCCGGCGACGTGTTGAGCAGGCGAGCAAGCTGGTATTCGCCGGTGAAGGAGTCGAAGGATTCCTCGGCGAATAGCGACTTGAACCAGCCGCCGTAGACACGGCCTCGCACGAACTGGGCACGGCTCTCGATCTGGTCATGCACCTTCTCACCTAACGGGAGCGTGTAGCCGGTGCCTGGCATCTGCTTGGGCTGTATGGTCGGCACCTCGCGGGTGGCTCGCAGTGTCTCGGTTGTGTAGTTCTTGATCAGCGTTAGGAGTTCGGCGCGGGCGGAGTCGAGGGATTTGACGGTCCAGCCGGTGAACGTCACGGCGCGCATGAACTTCGGCACCAGGAACGTGGCGACGTAGCGTGCGGTCTGTTCGGTTTTGGGCACCAGCGACATGTTGATCACCAGTTTGACCAGCGCCTCCTCGGCATCGGCGTTGTCGACGTGGACGGAGTCGACTTCGGCGCTTTCTCGATCCTCTGTCCGGAGTTTCTTGCCTAGGGCGGCGATGATCTCTTTGCGCAGCAGCACGTCCCCGGCAGAGGTAACCCGACGGGCCGCTTGCTCGATCACGGCGTCACTGATTTCGGACAGGCCAATGGGCGGCTGCTGCACCGTCATCGTCGTCACCGGGAATCGGTAGGACACGTCAGCAAAGCTCGGGTTCCGTCCGATCGAAACCAACTCCCAGGTGAGCTCATCCTCCTGCTCGGTGATGGTACGAACCCCGACACCGGGCAAACCCGCACCCGGGGAATCACTGCCGCCGACGGGAACGGTGCCCGGATGCGGTTCCACACCACCGGTGCTAGCACCGCTGGTACCAGCACCAGGCCACGGAATAGTCGTAGTCGATGCTTGACCGCCGGTCGAGTCTGTGCCTGTATCCGAGTTGGATTGTTCGGCGGCTTTGCGGATCGCCTCCTCAACCTTGGCCTTGTCGGGTTCGGGGACAGCTTCGTCCAATCCGAACTGCTGCAGCACGTTCTCGGCGTTCAACAATTCGGCGAAGGACTGGTGAGCGATGATATCGAGCTGGTCGATCTGCCACACGCCCGTGTACTTCCCGAACGGCAAACGCAGGCCACGTCCCATGGTCTGCTGGGTCAACACCTCCGAGGCCATCGCCCGCAGCGTGACCACGACGGCGATGTTCTTGACGTCCCAGCCTTCCTTGAGCTTGTTCACGCTAACCACTGCCAGCACAAGCGATTCGGGCTGATCCAATTCGTCGAGGCGGCGTTGGGTCAACTCATCCTCGTGCTTGGAGTCCACCTGCAGCACAGCCGATTCTCGGCCGAGGTACTCCGGCGTGCGCAACAGCTCAGCAACCTGGGTGGCGTGCTCCACATCGGAGCAGACCACGAAAGCGACCGCGTTCACATGCTCGCGGTTCTGGGAAGCCGTGTACGAGTCGTAGTAGGCCTGCTTGATCGCACGTAGCTGCAGAGCGTCCCGCAACTGTTGCTCTTCGGAGGCTTCATCGGTGCCATATCCATTCTTGCGGAACGCCAACACCGGGGCCTTGACGTACTTGTCCTGGATGGCGCGGTAGAGCGGGTACTCGTAAATGACGTGATCGGTGGTCTTGTCCACCGCCGCGGTCAACCCGATCGCCGCTGCTGGGTCGAGTTCCTTCAACGCTGCATTGAACGCGACCGCGCTGGACCCGTACAGGTGGGATTCGTCGGCGATCACAACCAGATCATCGAGGTTCTTCAGGTAGTCAAAGAGCACGCCGGCGTTCTCATCGAACCGGCGGGGCTTACGGCGCATCGCGTCCTGGGGACCACCGTGGGTGTCACCCTCGGCTTCCTTCGGCGCGATGAGCTGCTGAATGTTGAAGATAAACGCCAGCATTGGCACTTCACGGCCGAACGCGAGTCGGGCCGGGCCGTTCTGCCGGGCGATCCACGCCGAGTAGTCCTGTGGGGTCACCACCTCGGGCGGCACCGCCGCGCCGGTGATGTAGCGGGGCGTGCCGGGCGTGAAATTCTGCACGGTCTTGGCCTGCACCGTCTTGCCTGGGGTGACGATCACGACGTTGCCAACTCCTTGGCGGCGCAGATACTCCACAAACGCCGCCATCAAGTAGGTCTTGCCCACGCCCGTAGCAAGGTTGAGCACCTGCATCACGGTCGGGTCATAGTCACCGTCGAGAGTGAAGACCAGCTGGCGCAGTGCTTCCTTGTTCGGAGCACGCAAGTCGAGCTCGGCACTGATCGACTCCAGCATGTCCGAGTCAAAACTGATGTTGAGCCTGTTCGCCATCATTGGTCACCACCTTCGCTGTACCGAAACACATCATCGGGCAATGCGACCACCCGCGACCCCTTCACCAGTTTGCGCAGATGCTGGCGCACACCGTCTATCACCGTGGTGGCGGCCAGCACGATTGTCTCGCCGGGCTGGATTTGGGAAGCAAGCCAGTCAACGATCTCGGTCGTGGCGACACCCTCCACCACCTTCAACAAGGCATTGCCACGGCGGGCATCAAAAATATAGTCATCATCCGGGTGCAACAGTGTGAACCCGAGGTTGGCAGCCACCGACTCGATCAGGGTCTGTCCGGTCGCGGCCGCCGTCAGCATCACCCTGTCCAATTCAGGGGCGTAGTCGAAGCACGCAGGCGACAGATGGGCGACCTGGAAGCCGCCGCCACCACGCCAGTTCAGCACTTCCTTCGTGCGCCTGGTCTTCGAGGCAGCCTTCAGTGTCTTCACCTCGACGCTCTTCTTTAATTCCGGGTCGTCCTTGATCAGCTTGTTGAGCACGCTCGTGAATTTCGCGGCGTCCTCCGGCGAGACACCATCAGGCAGCCCGTCTTCCGTAGCGTCGACTCGTTCGCCCTTCGTCCGGGTTATCCCTCCCGGGTCTTGATCGTTGAGCACCTTCTCCAGGCGAGGGCGCGTGAACGTCGTAAACGTCGACTCCAACAACTCACACGTCACCCAACGCCGCCCCATCTTCTGCGCCACCGCCGCCGCCGTCCCGGAACCAGCAAACACGTCCAGGACGATGTCGCCAGGGTTTGATCCGGTGTGAATAATGCGCTCAAGGAGGCGCTCAGGTTTCGGTGTGTCAAAAGGGGTAAGAATCGGAAACAGAGCCTTCAGTTCGGACTTGGCCGCGCGATTGTGGCCTACGTCCTTGTTTTCCCACCACGTTCGAGGATTATTTCCATCGGTGGGGATATACGCCTTACGACCGATTCCTCCCGTTGATCGGATCAGGATCTCGGGCAGTGGCTCGCCCGAAGTTCGCCGTGCCGCGACCCGTTCACGTGCTTCATTGAGCGAGACATCTAGGACGAGCGCGCACACGTCATCGGACGCCTTCTCGCGAGGGCTCCCTCGTTGGAGGCACGCCATTCTGCGTTATGCAGGTTCTCCAACCGGTACGGCACCCATCCCTGTAAGCCGGCGAGAATGCGCTGTTGCGAGTACCTCCAACTGGCGCCTTTGGGTGGACGCATCATCTCCCCGGTCAAAGGATTCTGAATCGCGTAACACATACCACCAGAGCCATCTCCGTGATTACCGGATGGATTGTCATCCCACCAAGGCCCAAGAGGATCATTGTCCGGATTGGAAAATCGGGCGTTGTCAGCCGCTGTGCGCAGTGCCTTATTTGGCTCGAATGCCTCGCTGCGCCGGTAGACGATGACGAAATTCTGGTCAACCGAAAATCCCAAACCACGCCGCGGAGAGTCGGCCTTTTGCCAAACAACCTCTGCCTGAAAATTCTCCGCACCGAAGACCTCATCCATAAGGAGTCGCATCCGGTGCACTTCCACATCATCAAGATGCACCCAGATCGAACCGTCGTCGGTAAGCAGCTTCTTCATGTGCAGCAGCCGGTCGCGCATCATCGTCAGCCAGATAGAGTGCTCTAGGTTGTCCTCGTAACTGGCAAATGTTTGCGCGGTGTTAAACGGCGGATCAATGTAGATCAGCTTCACCTGCCCCACATACTTCTTGGCCAGTTCGGGCACTCTAGTGAGGGCCTCTAGGACGTCGCCGGATTCGCCGAGGATGAGCAGATTGTCGTCCTGAGGTTCCAGATCGGCGCGCTCGGAGTAGGCAAACTCATCCGACTTCTCCGTTTGGGTGCCTTGCACGTAGTCGTCCAGCACGAGGGTGTGGGTTTCGCAGTAACGCGGATCAGAGGGGTCAACCCACGTGTAGCCGTACTTGCCGGTCTCGGTGGGGATGAGAGCCTTGTCCTTGTTGTATCAGGTGAGCTGCAGGCGTTGAGCGGTCATCTAGTCGGTTACTCCCTTCATATCGGTGGGGACGACCTCGCAGATGTCGGCGACGTCGCAGTCGAGAGCTTCGCAGATGCGGGCAAGGACGTCGGTCGTGACGTTGCCGCCGCGTCCGAGTTTGGACAGGGTGGCTGGACTGATGCCTGCACGTTCTTGAAGTTGGGTTTTGTTCATATCGCGGTCGATGAGGAGTTTCCAGAGGGGCGTGTAGCTGAAGGCGCGGTTAGTTGTCATCTGTTCCCTCCAGATCGATCAGGTCTTCGTCCTGGGCATCGAGCAGGAAGCCGTAGCGTGCTTCTCCTTCGCGTTTCGTGAATACGATGAGATTGCATCGGTCCTTTAGCGGTTCTATGTCGGGCATGAACTTGGTGTTGTCAGCGATGATCATCTGACCGCCGTCTTGTTCGAGGGCGAGGTAGTCGTAGAGGGCAGCGGGGATGGTTTCACGGGCTTCTTGAAGCTCGGGGTCGAGCTGTGGATCGTCGAGCCCCAGTAGTGGGGTGTCGATGATAAGCAGGCCGGGGTTGTGTGTGGCGTCCTCGGAGGCGAGGTATTCCCGGAGGGCGAGCATGACAGCGGTGTTGACGAACGACCGGTAGCCCTGCCCTTCCTTCGCTTTTGTTTTGCCGTTGATGACAGCATCGAACAGTTCGTGCGAGAATTGGGCATCTTTGAGTCTGGGGAACACGCAGGCTCCAAGGACGTCGAGCAGGTTGGTGCCCATCTGCGACCAGAACGTTTTCGGGTATTCGTCGAGCGGATTGAAGTTGCCCTTGGGGAATGTGCGATTCTTGCGTTCTTCAAGTTCGTCTTCGATGGCTTGTTTGCGTTCGAGGTGCTGTTCTCTTTCTGCCTGCATGGCGATGATCGCGTTGTGACTGGCAAGCGAAGTCGAGAGGGCTTGCAGTTGCGGCTCTAACTCGCCGCTAATGCGCCGGGCAATGTGCTCGGCTTCTGCGGCGAAATCCTGCTCTTGTTCTTGCAGTGGTGCCTGTTCAACATCCATCTGATGGATCGTTTGACGAAGATCGTTGAGTCGGGCAGCTAGGTCGTGGCGTTCACGCAGATCGGGCTCTGGAACTGCGGATCGCGCTTCCGGCGGTAGTGCCTGCGTGCATACGGGGCAGGTTGTTGCCGGTTCCCTGTGTGCGGTGAGGGCGTGGCCTTCCTCGACGAAATCGAACCGCTCGATGCGGGCACGGTAGGAGGCGGCAAGTTCCTCGTATCGGTTCCGCAGACTGCGGGATTCCGCCAGCGAGTCACGCACCTGTTGGAGGCGTGCGACGATGTCTTGCCCCTGCACGGTGGCGTGTGTGATGCGTTGCTGGACACGTTCCAGTTCTGCGGTCAGCTCATCGATGCGCTGCTGGATCTCTGCTGGGTCGCTGCTACCGAGTGCTTTGTCGATCAACTCGATTCGTTCTTCAAGCTGTTTGGGTAGCGGCTCGAGGTAGTCGATGATCGCGTTGTTACGCAATTTCCTCGTTTCGACAGACTCATCACGAGCGTAGGCGGCATAGTCCTTGCCGGTGATCAGTGACGCTAGGGCGCATTTGAACGCGGGCTGTGCGGTGGCCTGAAGAGGGAGAAGGATTTGTTTCTTGGTGCTGATCCGGTCTTCATCCGCGTACAGCGCATGCCAGAAGGTACGCCACGTCAACGCCTGGGTTTCAAGGTTTTGGTTCTTGATGATTTTCAGGTTTTCAGGGGCGTCGTAGCCGATGAGTTTGAGCCACACCGAGCTGAGCAGCGGGGAACGGCCAGACGATTGACGTTTGTAGACTCCAGACTCAATTCGTGGGTCTGTGCTGGAGACCTCGATGTTATTGGCTCCCTCACCGATGGAGCGCGATAACGTGAGTGAGCCCTGCGCGGTGCGCACCCCCATACGCACCTCGGTGTAGCCGGAGTTTTCGTCGAGGACGAACTCGTCAGCTTTCAGCCCGAATACGTAGTCGATGCACTGAAGCACCCAGGACTTGCCGGAGTTAGACGGTCCGTAGATGACGTTGAGTCCAGATTCGAAACCAACGCTGGAGTCCCGCCGAGTGGGGTGCCCGGCCACGGTGATGCTGCTGATCCAGAAGCCAGGTGTCATCGCGTTTCTCCTTCCGGGGTCGCTGACCTGATGATCTGAGCCAGCTCGCTCGTGCTCAGGTCGCCAACCCGCTCGATCGTCTCCAACGCGGTGTCGAACAACTGACCGGCGTATCGGGAGCGGAAATGGTTGACGACTGATTCACCCTCAGCGGTAATCGTGAAGGCCGCCGGAGAACGATCTGGCTGTAGTGTCACGAATCCTTGGATCGCCAAATGCTGGAGAGCTTGGGTCATCAGGACTGTGCGCGTGTGGAGTTCCGCGCTGGCCAGTCGGTGGGTGCCGTTGAGGCTCTCTGCCCCGACCCCGAAGGTGTGGGCGTTGACGGTGATGGTGTCTAGGGCACCCAGGTAGTCGGCATCCGCTGCATCTCCGAGCAGGAACAGCAAGATAAGCCCGCGCAGTTCAGCTTCGAAACTTGTGTCTAGGGACGTGGCGCGCATCAATTTACCCATCCCAGCCGCTTCCGGGCGACCAGTTCGTGGCAGGAACCTTTCCGGCTCCACACGTCGATCAGGTCAATGATCTGATCGAGCCGGACACCGTCGAGTTGGACTGCGGCTGCTTGAGCCAGTGTCGCGAAGAGACGTTCGAGTCCGTTGGGGTACTGACGCAAGTTGGTGTCGGAGACTCCCGCGTGCATCGTTTCCAGGAAATCGTCAAACAATGGCCGCCCATCGTGGATGCAGTTCCACGATGTTTCTCGTACCCATTCGGCACGGTAGAACGCTTTGCGCTGTTCTTGGAAGTGTTGAACCAGACGCGACGGGATGTCGTCCAGCTGCACCTCAACGCCGGTACGGGCTTTGTCTTCGCAATACGCGGCCAGGAGCGCCGAAACATACCCCAGCTCAGCAGGCTGAACTGTGTCCGGTGTTGGATGCTTCTGCGGTAACGCGACCGAGCGGTCGCCAAGCCTGAGGCGATTCATCTTCTCGTCAATGTACGGGACGCCAGATCGGTCGGCCTTGTCTGCCAAAGTCAAGGGCTCCGTTACGGCAGCGGTCTCACCGGCAGCTTCGGTGAACACCTTGTAGAACAGCTGGCCTAGACCTTCGGTAACATTGCCCTTGTTGATCGACTCGTCAAGGTCGTGGAGCCGGTCGGCTAGGTCATTGAGTGCCGACTCCTCGTATGCCTGGGAGACGTTGCTGGCGAACCGAAACTGATCCCATCGCCCAGCCAGCTCGCTCGCTAACACAGTAGGCAGCTGGTCAGACCCGTTGGCGTACCCCTTCCACGTCGCCGACTTGCGCATCTCAAGCGCGGTCTTTTCACCGTCGACGGTTCCGCGAGGCACGAGTCCCATGTCGATGAGACCTGCGGTGAACTCGCCAAGGTTACGGGTGCCTTTCATCAGCGGGCGCACCGTCGCCAAAACGGCATGGAAGCTCGACTTATAATCCACCGCACCGCCTCTCCATCGCGACCCATCGCTGCCCATCGCTTCCCAGCCGATCAGAAAAACGTCATCGGGGAACCTAGAACCACAAGGGCGAACAGCGAACCTGTGTTCCTTCGATCTTACAAGGCCGCTTCACTCTTGTCGCGTTCATCTTCACGAACGCGTAACCGTGTCGGAGCGAACTGAGGCAGGAGGTGAACAAGGACATGGGTACACGAAACACGAAGCAGACGTCTCGACCGGTCGCCAAGAAGGCGGCCGCACTGCTGCGCGACGGTCGCACCTCGGCCAAGACGAAGTCGGTCGCAGCCTCGGCGCTGGCTCAGGCCAAGCCGCGTAAGGGCAAGTAGCCCTCACGGCTGTTCTGCTGGCCAGACGTCATCCGGCAGGACAGCCCAACCGCTGTGGCGGTCAAAGCCGTACCGGCCACCGGCCGGCCGCCTTCCTCCTACACCCGCATGCGTTTTTCACCCGTATTCGGGAGACCTCCGTTGAGCGCTTGACGGGCACCACCTGTATCCGGGTTCACCCCCGGGTCGGGTTGGTGCCCCTCACTGTTTCCGCTCAACACCACGGCCTCTCGTCGGTTGCCCTCAACGGGGTCTCCCTTCGTAAGAAGGGAAGCCCTCACGTGGCATTCAACAACCAATTCACCGTCCCATACCTGACCCCCAGGGGCAACACCATCGACCTACCCGTCCCGGACCTACCCGACAGCGAGAAACTGCGTGTCCAGCTGCGCGACCCGGCTTCGCGTCCGACGTGGGCTCGCGCCTACCTCGACGACGTGTACGCCGAGTACCGCGAACTGGATAATCGCCGCCGCTCCGACATCTCCGTCGACCAACCCGGCCACGGTGATGACGACGAGCGTGGCGGGCTGGGCGCGGATTACTTCGCCTCGGAAGATCCGGACTTCACCGAGCAGGTCGAGGCCAACCTCGCGGTGGTCGAACTGCTGAGTCCACTGACTGCGACGCAGCGCGAGTACATCGAGCTGCATGTGCTCCACGGCGACTGGTTCACCGAGATCGCCGCCGACAAGACCGGCGCAGGCCAGCCGACCAGTGCCGATGCGGTGCGGAAAGCCGTCTCGCGCGGTCTGGCCCAACTGCGCAAAACACTCACCGAGTCGTAGGCCGTCTGGTTTCGGCGCGTCCCATGCCTGACAGATGCAAGGCACTCCCTTCACCAACCCGGTGATGGGGCGTACCACCACTCACATGGAAGGAAACCCGGATGCCCACCAAGCTCAAGATCAAGATCGCCAAGCACCCCAGCCCGGCTGCCGCACTCGCTGCAAAAGAAATCCACCCCAGCAGGCGGATGCTGCGCGCGATCTTCGGCACCAGACGACCCCAGCACCGCATGGCTGTGCTCCTGCCTGGCTCCGAAGCCTCCACCGTCGAGGTGCGTGTCGCCGACACCGACGACCTGATGGCGCTGGCCGACGTGGCAGGTGTCACCCGTGAGGGCGGTGATAACTGGGCCTGTGTGCAAGTTGTTGACGGTTTGTTTATGCGGCTGTTGCCTGGGCCGCTTGGTGTAGTTCGTATTCGATGGGGGGTTTGCCGCCGAGGCTGGTGTGGATGCGGCGGCGGTTGTAGAAGTCTTCGATCCAGGTGGCGACCCCAGTGCAGACCTGGTCGCGGGTGGTAAAGGAGCGCCGGTAGTAGTACTCGGTTTTGAGGGTGGCCCAAAAGGATTCGGCCATGGCGTTATCCCAGCACACTCCGGCCTGTCCCATCGACACGGTTCCTTGGACGGCGCGCATGTAGGCGGCCAGTTTCTGGGAGGTGAACTGTGTTCCCCGATCAGCGTGGAGCACGATCCCAGTGGGGAAGCTGCCACGGGTGGTGGCGGCCATGTCGAGCGCGGTGATGACCAGAGCGCGTGTTGTGCTGCTCGCCCATGGCGTATCCGAGCACTCGGCGCGAGTGTGCATCGCGCACGGCGCACAGGTAGACCCAGCCTTGGGCGCAGCGCAGGTAGGTAAAGTCCGTGATCCACACCCGGTCCAGGGCGCCTTGGTCCCACTGGCGGGCGCAGTGGTCCTCATGGGCCACCGGACCCCGCCGGCCGCGCCTAGCCGGGCGCGGGTGCGTGTTCAGGCCTGTCAGGCCCTGGCGGCGCATCGACGCGGCGACCGCGCACACACCCACATCCACACCCGCGCGCGCCAGAGCATGGCGGACACATGGAGCCCCATACGTGCCACCGGACACCTCGTGTTCCCAGGCCACCGCCTCATCCAAACGCCTCCGCACCAGCGCGCGCTCGCCCCGCTGGGGTGCACGGTTTTTCCACGCGTAATAGCCCGCGCGCGTGACACCCAAGACCTTGGCCATCACAGTGATCGAGTAGGAAGCCCTTGTGCGCGTCCATCAGCTCAAATCGCTGGTGTTGTAGTGCCCAGAGGCGAAGAAGGCGTTGGCTTTTCCCAAGAACTCGTTCTCCTTCTCCAGCTGGCGCACTCGCCGACGCAAAGCAGTGATCTCAGCTTCCATCTCGCGTGGATCAGGGCGCCCCTGCTGGGCGGCCTGGCACCGCTCGCGCTCGAGTTTGACCCAGCGGCCCACCACCGTTTCACCCAGCCCCCAATCCTGGGCCACAGACGCGATCAAAGCCCCCGTATCCAACATCAAAGACGCAACATCACGACGATACTCCGGCGTCAAACGACGACGAAAAACCATAACAGGCACCTCACTCTCCGCAGGCACACACGCCCGCTTAACGAAGTGTCGACAAGACCAGCCTAAGCCCACAGACAATTAAACACGCCCGAGCATGGCGATACGGTCGAGGTGCATGGGGCGAAACTCGATGCCCTCGAAGACATCATCGAGGCCGCCAACGGCCAAACCGTCCTCGTCTCCTACTGGTACCGACACGACCGCGAACACATCCAGCGTCGCTTCCCACAAGCCCGCGAACTGAAGACGTCGGCGGAAATCGAGGCGTGGAACCGGGGCGACATCCCGCTTGGCCTGATCCACCCCGCTTCCGCTGGGCATGGAGTGAATCTGCAGTCCGGTGGCCACCTGCTCGTGTGGTTCTCACTGACCTGGAGCTTGGAGCTGTATCAGCAGACCAGCGCCCGGCTGTATCGACAAGGACAGGCCGAGTCTGTCACCATCACCCACCTCACCGCCACCGACACCCTCGACCAAGCTGTCCTCAAGGCGCTGGAGGCGAAGGACATGACCCAGGCCGCATTGATCGACGCGGTCGCCACCGAACTCACAACCATAAGCAGGAAGGAGTCGTCATGCATGTGGGCCTGCTGGCGCAAGATTCGTACCGCCTACATCACCGCCCACCCCTTGTGCGAGGACTGCCTCGCGGCTGGCCGGTACACCCCTTCGCAGGAAGTCCAGCACGCCATCCCATTGGAACACGGCGGCACCCATGACCAGGCCAATCTCCGCAGTTTGTGTAAGCCGCGCCACTCCCGCCAGTCGGCGCTCGACGGCGACCGGTGGAGGCAGACCCCGAGGGTCTACACCTACTGAAATCTGCGCCACGTCGCGCCGAGGTTGCGAAACCTCAAAGATGTGCACCTCGGTGCTGATCGGCAGACACGGGGGAACCTGGCGGCGCTGGCGAGGGGAGGGTTGGGGCCTCTCGATCTCTACGACGCTCGGACAGGTCAGCGGGCGGGGCCAACCGTGTGCAAAGTCCCCGAATCAAACAGGGTATTAACACTTCGGGCTTCGTCGGCATTACCAGTGAGGGATGAAACTCGCGAAGTTTCGCTCTGCCCGTCCGGATTCGGGTTTCCCGGTGACGTACAGGTGAGGGTAAAAACTCGGAGCTTCTCATCTGGTGTTCTGGATCCCTCCGTGGCAGATGTTCGCCTGCCTCGAGTTAACAACTGATTTCTGAAGGAGGAATCATGGCAGATCAAATGGTGCTGACAACTCAGCAGTGGCTGAATTCGACTTACGGCAATAAAACTGGGTTCGGCTCAGTCCAAGAAACCGGTAACACTGGCTGGGATACAATCAACGCACTCATCCGCGCTCTGCAAATCGAGCTGGGTATTACAGCGACGGCAAACAATTTCGGTTCTGGAACACAGTCTCGATTCAAGTCTCGTTGGCCAAACGGCATTACTCAAACTTCTGGCTACGACAATGTTCATGGAATTATTCAAGGAGCCTTGTGGTGCAAGGGATATCGGGCTCTTCCGAGTTGAGTGTGGGTGACCGGGTGTTGGTCGGGGGTTGCGGGTAGAGGTCGAGGTCCTTGATGATGAGCGGACTTCTACCCCCGCTGTCTTCAAAGGACCTCGACAATGTCTCACCCTACCTGCTGCTGCTGTGCGTCGCTTGATCGTTGTGATCGGTGTGATCTGCTCGTCGGTTTGGAGGGCTTCCATCTGATGAGCGTGGCTCGCACCCCAGGGGCCTGGTGCTCGATGTTGAGTCGTGCAACCAGCTGGCGGGCTGCCCTGGTTGCGGGGTGATCGCACAAGGCCACGGGCGCATGGTGGTGGAAGTGATTGACGCGCCCTGGGCCGGGATTCCGACAAGGATCCGGTGGCACAAGCGCCGATGGATATGCCGCGAAACCACCTGCCAGACGGTGACATTCCTGGAACATGACGAGCGGGTGTGCGCACCCCGGGCGCGTCTGGGCGCCCGGGCGATCCGCTGGGCGATCCGACAGTTGCGCTTCGAAGGGGCCACCATCGCTGGCCTGGCCCGACAACTGGCAACCACGTGGAATACCGTGTGGTCCCATATCAAGCCGTGTCTGCAAGCCGCATCTGATGACCCTGCCCGTTTCGCAGGCGTGCGGGTGCTGGGGGTTGATGAGCATGTGTGGCATCACCAGGACCGACGCCGACGAGGGCCCCGTGAGTTCACCGGCATCGTGGACCTGACACGCGGGGAGGATCATCCCACGGCCCGCTTGTTGGACCTGGTCCCGGGAAGGTCTGGCACTGTGTACAAGAACTGGCTAGAAGAGCGCGGCGAACAGTTTCGCTCCGGTATCCAGATCGCGACGCTGGATCCCTTCCAGGGATACAAGAACGCCATTGACGATCAACTCCAAGACGCCACCAGCGTCCTCGATGCCTTCCATATTGTCAAGCTCGCTGGCGACGCCCCAGGTGAGGTGCGTCGCCGCGTCCAGCAAGACACGACCGGTCACCGCGGGCGCAAGGGTGATCCCCTCTATCAGATCCGGCTTCTTTTGCGCGCCTCGCGTGATCGGCTCACGAAGCGTCAAAAGGAACGCCTCCGTGAGGCCTTCGTGGCAGATGAGGCGCATATCAGTGTTGAAGTCGCCTACCTGCTCACCCAGCAAGTGCGCGAGGTCTTCCATCAAGACACACCCGCCCAAGGCCAACGCCTGGCCGTTCGTCTCATCGAGAGCCTACCAGCCTGTCCCATCCCCGAGATCGCTCGCCTGGGCCGGACCCTACGCAAGTGGAAGGACGCATTCTTGGCCTACTTTGATACCGGCGGAGCCAGCAACGGGCCCACCGAAGCCATCAACGGAATCATCGAACTAGGCAGACGCACCGCCAGAGGCTACCGCAACCCCACCAACTACCAACTCCGAATGCTCCTCATCGCAGGAGGCCTAGACGCCTCCACCCACACTCAACTATGAAGAGCCGGATATCGAGCCGAATACGGTGGCATCACTCTTGAGTTTACCGACCACGTGGCCGACTCTATTCGCCAGATGAAAGTCGATATTGGCCTTGGCGATACGAGCGCAACGGTCGATGTTGAACTAATGATGGCGCTTCTGTCAATGAAACAGTTCCGGTTACTCTCTGCCTACGGCGGCAAGCCAGCTATTCGTCAGGCGCAGCAAGCAATTAACCGTGGGTACAAGAACTACACAGGGATCATCCCCACTGATGGCTTGTACGGTCGTGAAATGAACACGGCTTTAATCCAGGTCCTCCAAGCAATCGAAGGATACACACCTGCCGAAGCCACCGGGAATTTTGGTGCAGGCACTCGCGCCAAACTACGGACAATTAGTAGCGGCACTAACCAGTGGGTATGGCTAGCCACTGTGAATCTAGTCTGCAACGGCTACTCCATTTTGCCGACCAGCACGTGGAACAGCGGAATCAGCAACACGCTGTGGCAGTTCCAGCAAGCACACGCCTTGCCAGTGACCGGGGTGGTCGACCCAACCACATGGATGAGCCTGCTCACTTCAAAGGCGACCCCAATCGGCCATGTGTGGCTTGCGATACGCGCTTTGAGATCACTGACGAGCTTGCTGGACATCTTAAGGCTGATGGTTATCAGATCGTAGGCCGCTATCTCAGTGAACCCAACCAAAGCAGTAAGTCTGAGGCAGACTATTTCAAGGCGCTCCGGACAGGCGAGCTAGAGCGAATCGTTGGTCATGGGCTGAAGTATTTCCCAATTTTTCAAGAGTACTCAACTGAACTTAAGTACTTTAGTGTCGAAAATGGGCACCGTCATGCGAAAGAGGCCCAATACGCTGCCCAACGACTTGGTGTTCCACCTACAGTGATCTACTTCGCCGTTGACTACGATGCCACGGATCCTCAGGTGACCAGCCACATCCTGCCCTACTTCAAGGCAGTAACGCAAAGCCTCGGCGGCGGCTACCGAGTGGGTATCTACGCCTCACGAAACATCTGCACCCGGATAGCTCAGGCTGGATACGCGGTAGCATCATTCGTCTCTGACATGTCTACCGGATTCTCAGGTAATCTCGGTTTCCCGATCCCCGACAACTGGGTATTTGATCAGTTCCACGAAATCAGTGGATATCGAGGGAAATGGGATCTTGACCGCGTGGCATATTCGGGTCTCATGTCAGCCGATTCGTCGGTGCGCCCCGCGCAGCCAGTGAATTACGACGCTCTAGATTTTCTCGATCTGATCGAAGCGCTTGAGAGCCGGTTCGAGGAATTGCGCGTGGTCTATAAGGACTACGCTTTCGGAGAGGATCCGATCACATCCGGCAGCTACGTTACTTGGGTCAAAGTGGCTCTTCAGAGTTGAGTGTGGGTGGAGGCATCTAGGCCTCCTGCGATGAGGAGCATTCGGAGTTTGTAGTTGGTGGGGTTGCGGTAGCCTCTGGCGGTGCGTCTGCCTAGTTCGATGATTCCGTTGATGGCTTCTGTGGGGCCGTTGCTGGCTCCACCGGTGTCGAAGTAGGCCAAGAATGCGTCCTTCCACTTGCGTAGGGTCCGCCCCAGACGAGCGATTTCGGGGATGGGACACGTTGGTAGGCGCTCAATGAGGTGTGCGGCCAGGCGTCGGCCTTGGGCGGGTGTGGCTTGATGGAAGACGTCGCGGACTTGCTGGGCGCAGTGGTAGGCGACTTCCACACTGATATGCGCCTCATCTGCCGTGAAGGCCTCACGGAGTCGTTCTTGTTGACGCTTCGTGAGCCGATCACGCGAGGCGCGCAAAAGATTGCGGATCTGATAGAGGGGGATCGCCCTTGCGCCCGCGGTGACCGGTCGTGTCTTGCTGGACGCGGCGGCGTACCTCATCAAGGGCATCGCCGGCGAGCTTGACGATATGGAAGGCATCGAGGACGCTGGTTGCGTCTTGGAGCTGGTCGTCGATGGCGTTCTTGTATCCTTTGGAAGGGATCCAGCGTCGCGATCTGGATACCGGAGCGAAAGTCTTCGCCGCGCTCTTCTAGCCAGTTCTTGTACACGGTGCCAGACCTACCCGGAACCAGGTCCAACAAGCGGGCCGTGGGATGCTCCTCCCCGCAAGTCAGGTCCACGATGCCGGTGAGTTCACGTGGGCCCCGGTGGCGTCGGTCCTGGTGGTGCCACACGTGCTCGTCAACCCCCAGCACCCGAATCCCTGTGAAGCGGGCGGGGTCATCAGATGCGGCTTGCAGGCACGGCTTGATATGGGACCACACGGTATTCCACGTGGTTCCTAACTGTCGGGCCAGCCCCAAGATAGTGGCTCCCTCGAAGCGCAACTGTCGGATCGCCCAGCGGATCGCCCGCACACCCAGACGCGCCCGAGGTGCGCACATTGAGTGGTTCTGCTCGCTAAAGGTCGCGATCTGGCAGTGGTTTCGCGGCATATCCATCGGCGCTTAAACCATCGGATCCGCACTGGAACCCCGGCCCAGGGCGCGTCGATCACCTCCACCACCACGCGCCCGTGGCCTTGTGCGATCACCCCACAACCCGGGCAGCCAGCGCGGCGATCACAGGACTCTATGTCGAGCATCAGACCGTACTCACGCCGAGCGGCAGCAACCAGATGGAAGCCCTCCAAACCGACGAGCAGATCACACCGATCACAACGATTAAGCGACACGGAGCAGCAGCAGGTAGGGTGAGACATTGTCGAGGTCCTTTGAAGATCGCGGGGGTTGAAGTCCGCTCATCATCAAGGACCTCGACCTCTACCCGCAACCCCCGCTCAACACCCGGTCACCCACACTCAACTCGGAAGAGCCGTCAAAGTTCCGACTTGGCGATGTGTCCTGAACTACCTATCAACGGTCTACCTCAAGGGAAGCGCAAAGTGGTCCGCGGCAGCTGAAGCATATCGGGAGACGGACGCGAAAAGGCTGGAAGATGACACTCAAGCGTCCCAGATAATCTCTGCCTTGAATAAGTGGATTCGCTCCGATCGACAAGAATGGACGGACCCCGCAGGTGGTGCAGTAGATATCCCGCATATGAGTGTGACCACCCTGGGCTACATCAACCTCAATCCGCTCGTTCCTGATAAGTGGACGGGATGGGCGGGTGACTTAGCTTCAGCGCTCGGTCCGATTCAAAAGGTTGTTGAACTGAATCCCGGCTCAAACATTATTGCAGTAGCAAGGGCTCTTGTTGGCCAAGGGGATAACTATATGAATCACAGTGGACTTCAAGGTTTGACCATCCCCAATGATCTGCCGAACAGCTGCAACTACTCCGACCTGTGTAGCGACGGGGATGCGATCAAACTGGCTGCGATGCTGAAAGGCTCGGGAGCCGACGACCCCAACCTTCTGTCCCGAACGCTGAGGAGCTACTACAACAATCCAGTTTCGCTATTGCAGCGATTCAAGGCGATCTCTGAGAGTGTTGGTGCAAGCGACGGAGGAACCGCAAAGGACAAGTTCTTTGCAGAAATTGATGGCCCATTGGATGACAGATACGTTGGCCTTCTCACAGACGGTTCCAATGGGGCATACGGCTACTCGGGCGTTGAGCCTAGCGAAGAAACCAAGAGGGCAGCATGTCAAGCTCTAGCTGAATTCATCTACTGAGTTTGTCATCTGCTTCATGGCTGGGGCCAGGCGTAAGATACCTGGCCCCAGCCACTGCGGAATAAAGTGCCCAAGCACCCACGAAGAAGACCAGGTTTTCCTGCCAGTCCCCGACGAAAATCTCGTGTGTGCGAGTACTGCAATAGAACGAGTTCGTGACAACAAGTAGTAATGCTGCTGCCCCGCTTGATAAGAGTCGTATCCACAGTGCCTTCACTCGCGGTTGCGGCCATCGTCGTGGCGGGTCAACTATCAAAAGAACCAGGCCGGCGAGGAAGGTTCCATAAAGCGGAAGAACCATCAAAAGAGTGCCAGCTGCGGAGAGTCCCGCGGCGGGGATATAGAAAATCCCGAAGCAGATTCCTATCCATGTCGTGTAGGTACGGATCGCGTCCCTGATCGTGTGAGCAGGTGTGCCAAATCGGGCGGAGCTGCTCATGAGCATGTGTCCTGCTACTACCGTGAAGACAATCCAACCGAGACCGAAAGACAGGAGCGTCTCACTCCAGTGTTGAGATCCATAGTGGGTGGAAGCAACTGCATCAAACGCGATGAGCATGGTGGCTGCAAATCCTGCACCCAATACTCGGATCAGTAATGCTCGCCAGAGCGGTGGCCCCCATGTTGATGGCCGATCAATGACAAAAAGCAGCAGCCCGGCGAAAGGTGCAAGCCACAATGGAGTGTTCACCGGGGCGACTTCAGCAGTGAAGAGCAGAGAACCGGGCACTACCGCGAAGCCGAGGATGATCCCTACCCAATACACGTAGGTCCGAACGAATAGTTTTAAAGACTCAACCACTCACACCTCCCATGGACTTCAGTACCGATATCATGACGATACTACGGCGAGGAGGCGACCCATGGCCAAAGATGGCACCAACAGGGGCGGACGCTGCGTGCGTGCAAGCGCGAAGCCCGGCCCGCTGGGCGAGAAACTCGCCGCCGGACGCCCCGCCACCCGCCTGGAAGACCCGCTCAACGAACCCTTCGACTTCGCAGGTAATGACATTGGCGACGATGCGGTGCGTGCCGGGGAGACGATGCCCGAACCATCGGACTATCTGTCGGAGATTCAGCGTGACGGCAAACCGCTTGGCGCTGACCTCGTCTATCGGGAGACGTGGCAGTGGCTCGATCAACGTGGCTGTTCCCATTTCGTGGCGCCTCGCTTGATTGAGGCGTATGCGCAGGCGTTTGCCCGGTATGTGCAGTGCGAGCAGGCGATCTCCAAGTTCGGCCTGCTCGGCAAACACCCCACCACCGGTGCTGCCATCGCCAGCCCGTTTGTCGCCATGTCCCAGAGTTTCGGAAAGCAGGCGAATGTGTATTGGTACGAGATTTACGAGATCGTGCGCGCCACCTGCACCACCGACTACGCGGGCACCACGCCCGGCGAAGAGGTGACGGAGCAGCTGCTCAACGCCCGCTACTAACCGCCCCTCATGATCTTCGCGTCCATCCTCTAGTGGGGTGGACGCTTTCTTGTTCCCCTCCGATTCGTGGAAGCGAGTGTGCTTATGTATTCGATTTGTACTGCCGAGTCTGTGTGTGCTGGTCATCCGGACAAGTTGGCCGATCAGATCGCCGACCAGTTCCTCGACGACATCCTCTACGACGACAAGGCCGCACGGGTGGCGGTGGGGGTGATGGCAGCCGGTCGGCGGATCATCGTCACCGGCGAAATCACCACCAACCACCGCCCGCGTATCCGGGAGTCTGTGCGCCCTGCCCTCGCGCGTGCCGGATACAGTCCGCTCGGGATCCTGATCTACGTGTGGACGCGCCGCCAATCGAGCGACATCAACGCCGGGGTCACCACCTCGCTGGAGGCACGCGGTGGTGATAGTTCAGCGTTCGCGTTGCAGGGGGCTGGCGATCAGGGCACGGTCTACGGTTACGCCACCGCCGAGGCCCCTGAACGCCTCCCGCTCCCGCTCGTCCTGGCACATCGCACCTGCGAGCGTCTCGATACTGCCCAGGCCGAGGGGACGATCTGCGGGATCAACCCGGACGGCAAGGCCCAGGTGAGTGTGCGTTATGACGACACCGGTACCCCCGCCGCCGCCGAGACCGTCGGGTCTCGGTGCAGCATGAGGCGGGCAAGGATCTGGCCGTGTTGGAGCGTGAGGTGCGCTCGCTGATTGTGGCCCCGGCCTGCCAGACCTACCTACCCATAGACGAGCACACCGAAATTCTTGTGAATCCGTCGGGTCAGTTCGTTGAGGGCGGGCCGCGAGTCGATACCGGGCTGACGGGCCGGAAGCTCATGGTCGACACCTACGGCGGGCTCGGGTCTCATGGTGGGGGCGCGTTCTCCGGCAAGGACCCATCCAAGGTCGACCGGTCAGCGGCCTACATGGCTCGCCTGATCGCTCATATGATCGTTGACGCCGGGCTGGCCGCTGAGTGCGAGGTGGGCATCTCGTATGCGATTGGGAAGGCTGATCCGGTCGCGTTCGAGGTGGACACGCTCGGCACCGGCGAGTACTCCGACCGCATCTTGACCGCCGCCGCACGTGACGTGTTCGTGCTGCGGCCGGCGGGGATCATCGACGTCCTCAACCTGCGCACACCCCGTTACCGGGATCTCGCGGTCTACGGGCGCGTGGGCCGGGATTGGCCGCGCTGGGAACAAACCTGGCGTTTTGAGCGCGACCTGCGGAAGGCGTGGAGCCCCATGTCAAGTCCTGGGTTTTGTGGAGGCTTGTTTAGGCCGCTTCCTTTCGTGTTGTTGTGTGTTGGTTTTCTGCTTGTTGTGGTGTGATGCCGCCCAGGGCGAGGTGGGGCGGCGAGTGTTGTACCAGTGGACCCAGGCGGGGTTTCGCGTTCGACCTCTCCGATCGCGCCAGGGGCCGGCGTAGCCGGGGCGCGCCTCGTTGTAGATGAGTTCTGCTTTGTACAAGGAGTTCAACGCTTCGGCCAGGGCGTTATCGTAGGAGTCACCGGTCGAACCCACCGACGCTACTGCCTGGCAACGGGCGAGAGCTTGCCCATAGCGCACGTCGCGGTATTGGACGCCTCGGTCGGAGTGGTGCACGAGCCCACGAGTGTCTATATCATCGCGGCGACGTTGGTAGATCGCCATGTTCAACGCGTCCAGGGCCACGTCGGTATGCAGCGAGGACGCAACTTTCCAGCCCAAGATTTTACGCGAGCACACGTCGGTGACGAAGGAGACGTAGACCCAGCCAGCCTGGGTTGGCACGTAGGTGATGTCCGCAACCCACAACTCGTTGAGATCATGGGCCCCGAAATGCCGATTGACCAGGTCCAAGGGGCATGCATGGCGCGGTGCTAAGGCTGACATGGCGGGTCCGACGCCGACTCACGCCACGAATGCCCATACGCCGCATCAGTCTCTCGACCGTGCACCGCGCCACGTGTCCCACGCCCAACTCGTGAGTGTTGAGGAAGGCGTGCATTTTACGCACCCCGAACACACAGTAGTTCTCCTTCCACACCTGCCTCATCACACGCATCAGCGCCTCGTTGCGCACGCTGCGCGCCGACAAGGCACGAGTCCGGGCAGCGCAATAGGCACTGGGAGCAACCCGCACCCCAAACTGGGATAAAGCAGTGCAGATCGGCGCAGCTCCCCACCGATGCCGGTTGGCCTCGATGAAATCGCAGACTAGCGTCCGAGGCGACCTGGCTCCGCCCCGAAAAAAGCCGATGCCGCCTTCAAAATTTCGTTGGCGCGCCATACCTCACGATTCTCAGCTTCCAGCGCTCGGATATGGGCCTCTTGATCACTGATCTCGCCACGCTCATTGCGCCCGCCCTGCTCCACGGCGCGCACCCACGTACGCAGCGCCTCAGGATCGATCCCCAACTGGCCGCTAATGCGCTTAATAGCACCCCTACGCCGCCCGGGATCAGCACGAGCCTCCAACGCCATACGCGTCGCACGCTCACGCAACTCCATCGAATACTGGCGCTGACCAAACATCCCAAACCTTCAATCCGGCCTAAGACACTCTCCACAATACCCGGGACAGCTCAGCCCCTCCATGTCCACTCCGACCGCCAGGTGAGAGGCCCGGTTCTCCACCCTGTGATCGCATCGGACTTTGATGCGGATCGCGTCCAGGTAGATCACCGGGTAGAACGCTTCTAAGGGGCGGTGCTGCCACTCCAAGAGAGGATGTCTGAAGCAGCTGGCGTTCCATGTCCGACCTGCTGGCGTACGCCCTCAAGTCACCTAGCTCCCCCTAGGCGAGCCCCATGATGCCGCGCGCGTAAAAGTCGTCCCACATGGATGTGCGGTGGCCCGGCACGTAGAGCCAGTAGCGCACGGTCTGAACGCCGTCATCCCCGAGAGCTGCTCCCTGCATTGTTACCTCCTTGAGAAGCGCGGTCATAAGTACCGGCTATCCGTCATCATGGCCACACCCTACCACCCGGGTGATCGACGACACGATTCACACTCGCACTCAACCGACAGCAAAGCAGAGCCACGCTCTCGCGCGACCCGACCACAACCTCGCTCAGAGTTCCCCTATCTCACTCAAAGTCTGCCGACACGCCCACGTCGCACGCCGCCTGACGCAGGCGCTTATCGCGTGTCCACAGCGAGACACCGGGGGTTACGACAGCACTTGCCAGGAGTGCCACGTCGACCGCGCTGAGTCCTCTACCCCACAGCCTCCGTTCCTCGACGAGGTGCCGCACGCCTTGGTCGTCGACGTTGCGAACGATCATGAGGCGCTCAAGCGCTTTCAAAAAGATCGAGCGGTTCTTGAGATTCCCCAACGCGAGTTCCGTGATGACACTCTGATGCACGCACACCTGATCGCGCTCGAGCAGATCAACCAGAACCGGCTCACTTTTCCGCAGGTGATCGATCCAGATGTTCGTGTCAACGAGGACTCTCATGCGTGCTCGCGACTCCGAGGCGCAGCCTCCGCCCCCGGATCACTGCCGCCGAGCGCAGCGAGCTGCCGTCCAGTCTCAATGCGGACGAGGAGCTCAACCGCGTCCCTAATCAAAGCGGATCGCTCACTGACCCCTGTCAGCTCCTCGGCGCGCTCAAGCAGGTCATCATCGAGTGTCACTGTGGTTCTCATGCTTACCTCCACCCTCAGCATAGCACCGCAGGCATCATCAGTTGATTCGGATTTTGATGCAGCTTCTAGTCCACCCAGCTCACATAACAGCACAGCCGGGCCACGGCCTCGCGCGACCCGGCCATGGCCTCGTCAGGCTGAGGTGGTTTAGGCGACTTCAACCGTCGCGAGGGGAACGATTCCGCTCAACGTATCCCCCAGCGCATCTTCGGCGCGATCGAGCTCGTAGCGCATCTGCAGGTTCATCCAGAAACCCGGGGTCGTACCAAAGTAGCGGGAGAGACGCATTGCGGTGTCCGCCGTGATTCTCCGCTTCCCATGAACAATTTCATTGATACGGCGGGGCGGAACACCGATAGCGACGGCGAGCTTATGCTGCGTAATTCCGAAGCCCTCGATGAAGTCTTCCATGAGGACTTCACCCGGGTGAATCGGAGCAATTTTAGTGGTAGTCAACGATCTCAACCCCTTCTGGACCAGCATCATCCAGGCCGTCACCCATCACGACTGCGCTTGAAAAGGCACCGCCGTTGAACGGAGCACCCTTTGGTTCTCAACGACCCAGTGCTACCATCCTACTAATCGCATCGGGCTTGGACCGGCG
>BNJU01001168.1_pt1 | contig 34530 bp, 49 predicted proteins | sample 8539281 | NCBI WGS metagenome assembly BNJU01 (sample SAMD00202456, study PRJDB9452) | human saliva metagenome | isolation source: human saliva | place: Japan
GTAGCCGCTTGGGAATACTTCATCCTTCACCTTTTGTGGGGCATCAAATCCCAGAGATTTGTAGATAACTTCTCCGCCTCGTCCCCAGTTGTTACCGAAGAGGTTGATTTCCTTTTCATATAGTCCGACAACGGTGAAAGTGACATCTTGTCCCAGCTTTTCTTTTAACTGCTTGCCAATATCAGCTGTTTTACTCTTCCAATCAGCAATCCATTGGTCAGCTTCTTTTTCCTTACCAAAGATTTGGCCAAAGCGATTCAGGATTTCTAAATGAGTCATTTTTCCATAATCAATGGCAATAGTTGGAGCGATAGTTCATCGACATTTTTTGTCACTGGCATCTACCACGATAAGGTCTGGCTTTTTGCTTGGCGATAGACTCCAAATCTTCTGGCATCAGGACCTTGGCATTTTTGACTTTTTCTTTGAGGACAGGGTTTTTAGCATCATAGGATGTTACAGTGACAGGGTCGAAACCAAGTTGCAGCAAATAGCCAGTGTAGGTAGAGGAGAGGCTGGCGATTCGTTTTGGATTTTTAGGAATATCGCCGTAGTAGTGAAATCCATCAATTTTGGGCTTGCTGGATAGCTCGACCTTGTCTGCAGAGGCAGAGTTTTCGGATTTAGATGAGCTGCCGCAGGCAACTAAAAGGAAGATGGTGACAGTAAGGATGGCAAATGATAAAAACTTTTTCATCTCCAATTCATAAAACTCTGTAAAGCTGTATCCATGAAAGATATGGAAAACTTATCTATGAATACATGACTTATTTAACGAGCTGATAGCTGAGGCAGAGCGGCTTATCCTGAATAGGATCTCGAATAATTTGGGCTTCAATCTGAAAAATGTCTCTCAGAATATCCGAAGTCATGACCTGCTCAACACTTCCTTGATATCGGATATGCCCATTTTTCATAGCGATCAGCTGATGGGAGAAGCGGGCAGCCAAGTTGATGTCATGCAGAACCATGATAATGGTTTTTCCGCTGAGTCGGTTGAGGTCATTCAGCAACTCCAAGATTTCCAGCTGATGATTCATGTCCAGATGGGTGGTCGGCTCGTCCAGAAAAAATAGTCTCTGTTCTTGAGCTAAAAGCGCATAGATCCAGACGCGCTGGCGCGACCTCCAGACAAATCATCCACCCGCCAGTCCGAAAATTCGCTGACCTGAGTTGCTCCCATGGCCCAGCAGATCCCGATCTTCGTACTGAGCCGGCCCAAGCCAGTTTGATGCGGAAAGCGTCATAGAGACCAGATCATAGACAGTGATGCCATCGGTCGCATCCATGGTTTCAGGGCAGCAGGCACTCTTTGCGCCACCTCCTTGGTCGGCAGTAGGGCGATGGATCGTCCATCAAGGGTTATGCTGCCGGCTTTTTATCGGCAAAATACGGGTAAAAGCCTTGAGAAGAGTGGATTTACCGCAGCCATTGCTACCGATAATAGTTGCAATCTTTCCCTCGGCTGAGTTGGCAGTCCAGTCCGTCAATAATAACCTTTTGATCGTAGGCGACCTGGATACTTGCTGCAGAGATAGTGGACATAGACTCTTTCTGGCTGATTCTTCTATCAGAATTACGCCTTTTATTATACCATAAAAATTTTTCTAAAGAGTTTTCTGACAATTTAATAAAAATAAATAAAAAGTTTTATAAAATTGTAAATAATAAAAATTTAAGCTTTTTCATGTTAAGATAGAAATATAAAAAGAACCCTGCAATGATGATATAAATTTACAGGTGGTGAAAGGAGAAATGATGAAATTATTGACAAACCTACGCCCCTCTACGCCTTTGAAAGAGCTGAGGTGGTTTGATATTGCTGTGATTACCCTGCTCATGTTTGGGCAGTTTATTTACCGCTCAACGGAGCTTTATTTAGCTAGCTTTGCACCAGCTTCCATCACAGGAGCGACTGAAACGGTGACCAATACAGCCACTGAAGGAGCGGCTTTTTCTAGCAATTTCAATTTTCAGCTACTGATGCTGTTTTTGACCATTCTTTATCTATTGCTTCGGCGCTTTGACTTTAAGCAGCTTCCTATTCGTCTGAGCTGGTCGGTTCTCCTCTGGACTCCTCTTATTTTTGTAGTGGTAGGGTTCTTTGGTGACATTGTGACGACACTGAGCGGCGAGTATAATTACTTTGATCCAACTCTCTGGTCTTATGTAGATGTTCTAGAAATCTTCCGGAAATTTGCTGAACTGACACCTATGGCCATCCTCTACGGACTTCTAAATGGCTTCTATGAGGAATTCTTCTTTCTGGGGCTTATGACCTCTGTTAAGGATAAGTATAAGTGGTGGGCTCTGGCCTACTCTACTATCATTCGGATTTCTTTCCACACCTATCAGGGCATGCTGTGGGCCTTGGTTATCGGAGTGGTATATGGTCTCTTTTACTATTTCCTTTACAAGTATAAGGTCAAGAACCTCCTACCTTTCTTTCTCATGCACGCCTTGGCGGATATGTTTGGCTCCAGCTTGATGTATGTGCTGATTAAATGGCGGTAATTTTTACCAAACGACAATAAAAAGGCGATATGCTCGCCTTTTTTCTTATAAATACTTTTCAGCAAGAGCATAGTCCCCTGGATAGGTTACTTTTTCTCCTTCTACGATTTGGTAAGCATCTGCTCCTTTGCCAGCTAGAATGACGATCTCCCTCTCGCTCAGTCAGACTGAGAGCTTTTTTGATGGCTTCTTCACGGTCGGCTATTTTTTCCACTGGATAGGAGATGTAGGATGTGATTTCCTCCGCAATGGCTAGAGGATCTTCATAGTTGGGGTCATCCGCGGTTAAGATAACGGTTAGCTCAGGATGCTGATTAAGTAGGAGACCGAAGTCTTTGCGGCGGCTTTCACCCTTGTTGCCGGTAGCACCCAAGAGGAGGATAATCTTACCCTTCTGGTGTTCCTCTACCACAGACAGCAGGTTGCTCAGGCTGACGCCATTGTGAGCATAGTCAACGAAGACCTTGGCGCCATTTTTCTGAGTCAGAACTTCCATACGGCCTGGGACTCGGGTTGCAGCAATTCCTTTTTTGATGTCTTCGAGGCTAGCACCCAGACGCAGACAGGCAAGACCAGCCGCTACTGCATTTTCTTGATTGAAGCGGCCGATGAGCTGGATATCGTAGTGGCCAGCTAACTTGCCAGCAGCTTCAAAGCTGAAAGCCTGAGAATCTATGATAGTATTGTTAGAGCCTGTTCCATAGAAATCGTGTTCCATAGAAGCGACTTGCTCATTCACGATTTGGAAATGATCCATGCAGCTATTTACGATAACTGCTCGGCTATTGTCCATCAATAGTCGCTTATTGTAGAAATAATCCTCAAAAGTAGGATGCTCAATAGGGCCGATATGGTCTGGGCTGATATTAAGAAAGACACCGACATCAAAGGTTAGGCCATAGACCCTTTTCTTGAGATAAGCCTGACTGGAAACTTCCATGATGAGATGAGTCCGATCATTAGCAAGGGCTTGGGCCATCATTTTAATAAGATCCAGACTCTCTGGTGTTGTCAGAGTTGACTTGAAGAAAGTCTCGCCATCCAAAGTAGTGTTCATAGTCGAGAGCAGGGCAGGGCGATGACTTTGGGAAAGGATTTGATAGGCAAAATAAGCTGTAGTTGTCTTGCCCTTGGTGCCAGTAAAGGCCAGCAGTTTGAGCTTTTTCTCAGGATGGCCGTAAAATTCCATGGCTAAGAGACTCATGGCCTGCTTGACATCGTTGACTAAGAGGACCGGAATGCCCACTTGAAAGTCTGTCTCGCTGATATAAAAGCGCAGGCCAGCTGATGACGGCTTTTTCTAGAAATTCTTTCTTAAAAGCCTCACCCTTGACAAAAAAGAGGGTAGAGGCATCCGCTTCCCTGCTGTCATAGCTGATACTATCGAAAGTCAAGCCGCTATAGGAGAAGAAGTATTCTCCGTCTTTGACAATATCACGAAAATTATGGTCTTCTTTTAAAATATCTAATACGGTTTCAATTTTAATCATAAATCTATTGTAAACCTTATGGCTGGGTTTTACAAGAGGCAAGGAAAAGTTTATAATAAAAGAAGAATAAATAGAAGAGGTTTTCTATGAGCCAAGAAACAACAAGCCAGCAGCAGCAGATGCTGCGGGGAACTGCCTGGCTAACTGCCAGCAATTTTATCAGTCGTCTTCTGGGGGCCATCTATATCATTCCTTGGTATATTTGGATGGGCAAGCACGGCGCCGAGGCCAACGGCCTTTTTACTATGGGCTACAATATCTATGCCTGGTTTTTACTGATTTCGACAGCCGGCGTGCCAGTGGCAGTAGCCAAACAGGTAGCTAAGCACAATACCATTGACAAGGAAGAGCACAGTTTCACTCTCATCCGAGAGTTTCTCAAGTTTATGCTGCTTTTGGGAGCTGTCTTTGCAGTGATGATGTACCTGCTCTCACCAGTTTTCGCTTCTATGTCTGGCGGTGGTTCAGACTTGGTGCCAGTCATGCAGAGTCTGTCTCTGGCCGTTTTGATATTCCCATCCATGAGTGTTATCCGAGGTTTTTTCCAAGGTTTTAACAATCTCAAGCCTTATGCCATCAGTCAGATTGCGGAGCAGGTCATTCGGGTTATCTGGATGCTGCTGACAGCCTTTTTCATCATGAAAATCGGTTCTGGCAACTATGTAGAAGCGGTTACCCAGTCAACATTTGCAGCATTTATCGGTATGCTGGCTAGCATGGCTGTCTTAGCCTTCTATCTCTGGAAGACAGGTATGCTGACTTCCATCCTTCATAAGTCTGCCAATGCAGGGGAGATCAATAGCCGTGCCCTCCTCTGGGATACAATCCGAGAAGCCATTCCTTTCATTATCACAGGATCTGCCATTCAGCTTTTTCAGATTATTGACCAAAATACCTTTATCCATGTCATGGGCTGGATCAGCAAGTACAGCAAGTCCGAGCTGCTGGTTCAGTTTGCCTATTTCTCAGCCAATCCTAATAAAATTACCATGATTTTAATTGCAGTGGCTACCTCTATCGGCGGTGTCGGGATTCCTCTCTTGACTGAGAACTATGTCAAAGGTGATTTCCGATCGGCTGCACGCTTGGTGCAGGATAATCTCAGCATGCTGATTTTCTTTATCTTGCCAGCAACCATTGGTGCTGTTTTGGTAGCGGAACCTCTGTATACCGTTTTCTATGGCAAGCCAGATGGTCTAGCACTAGGGCTTTTCATCTTTGCTATGCTGCAGACCATTATCCTCAGTCTATATACGGTGTTGGCTCCGATGATTCAAGCCCTCTTCCAAAATAGAAAGGCAATTATCTATTTCCTCTATGGAGTGGGAGTCAAGTTGGTGCTGCAAGTGCCGTTGATTTATATTTTTAAAGCTTATGGTCCTCTTCTTGCGACGACAGTCGGCTTGATTATCCCAATCCTGCTCATGTACCAGGAAATTCGCAAGGTAACAGGCCTGAATCCTAAGAATCTCTTTAAAGCGGAGCCTCCTGTCAGTGATTCTGACAGTTCTGATGACCATCTTTGTCTTGGTGGCAGAGCTTCTTATCGGTCTCTTCCTTCATCCAGCGGTCGGATTTCCAGCTTTGTCTATATCACTCTGATTGGCGGTATCGGTCTTGCTGTCTATGGCGGTCTGGCGCTCAAAGTTCGCCTTATGGATCGCTTTATCGGTTCAAAAGCGGCTAGTCTGCGTCGACGCTTTCATATCTATTAAAAAGCCATATGGCTTTTTAATTTTTAGCTTTGTTTTTCTAAAACATCAACATTATAGTTTCAAACTATAGCTAGCTCTTGAAAAGAAAAAGATAAATGTTTTCAAAAGATGTTACAATAGAGGGTGAAATATTAGCGAAGGATTGGAAGGTTAATATGAGTAAGGACGTAAAATTAAATACACTACTGGCTCAGGCTGGGGTTAAAAAAGATGAAACAACCGGTGCTTTAACAACACCCCTGCATTTTTCAACGACCTACCAGCACCCTGAGTTTGGTCAGTCAACAGGTTATGACTATACTCGAACCAAGAATCCAACAAGGGTTAGCTTGGAAGAGACTCTGGCTGCTATCGAAAGTGCAAATTATGCTCTAGCGACTAGCTCTGGTATGTCAGCTATTGTGCTGGCCTTTAGTGCCTTTCCGGTCGGCAGCAAGGTTTTGGCTGTTCGGGATCTCTATGGCGGCTCTTTCCGCTGGTTTGCCCAGGCTGAAGCAGAAGGGCGCTTTGCTTTACCTATGCCAATACAGAAGAAGAACTACTCAATAATCTGACAGAGGATATAGATATTGTCTATATCGAGACACCGACCAATCCTCTTATGGTAGAGTTTGACATTGCCCGCATTTCCCAAGCGGCTCATGAGCGAGGAGCAGCTGTCATTGTGGACAATACCTTCTACAGTCCTATTTACCAAAGACCGCTGGAGGATGGAGCTGATATTGTTCTGCACTCTGCGACCAAGTATCTGGGTGGGCACAATGATGTCTTGGCTGGAGCCATCATGACCAATGATGCTGCTATTTATGACAAGCTATTCTATAACCTCAATACAACTGGGCCAGTCCTGTCTCCTTTTGACAGCTATCTGCTTTTGCGCGGTCTCAAGACATTGGCTCTTCGTATGGAGCGCTCTACTCAGAATGCGCAAGAAGTAGTCGCTTTTCTGAAGCAATCTCCTGCGGTAAAAGAGGTTCTCTATCCAGGCAAGGGTGGTATGATTTCCTTTAAAGTTGTGGACGAAGGCAAGATTCCTCATCTCCTAAATAGCCTGAAAGTCTTTACCTTTGCGGAAAGTTTAGGAGGAGTGGAGAGCTTGATTACCTATCCGACGACCCAGACTCACGCAGACATTCCAGTGGAAGTGCGTCATTCTTATGGCTTAACTGATGATTTGCTACGCCTGTCGATTGGAATTGAGGATAGTCGAGATTTGGTAGACGATTTACGTGCAGCCTTGGAGAATGAATAATATGGGAAGATATAATTTTGAAAAAGCACCCTGTCGTGTAGGGCATCATACTTATAAATGGAAAGAAGCGGAGAAGGACAAAGAGGTTCTGCCAGCCTGGATTGCAGATATGGATTTTGAAGTCCTGCCTGAAATCCAGCAAGCTGTTCATGACTATGCTAATCAGCTAGTTTATGGCTATACCTATGCCAGTGAAGAGCTGATTAATGCCGTGCTAGATTGGGAGCGAGATGAGCACGACTATACCTTTGATCGAGATGCTTTGGTATTTATCGAGGGGGTTGTTCCTGCTATTTCGACAGCTATCCAAGCCTTTACCAAGGAAGGTGATGCCGTTCTAATCAACACTCCTGTTTACCCACCTTTTGCCCGCAGTGTCAAGCTCAATAATCGTCGGCTTATTACCAATTCTTTGATAGAGAAGGACGGCCTTTTTCAGATTGACTTTGAGCAGTTAGAGCGGGACATTGCAGACAATGAAGTCAAGATTTATGTTTATGTAATCCGCACAATCCCGGAGGTCGAGTTTGGGAACGGGAAGTTTTAGAGAAAATCGGCCGCCTCTGTCAAAAGTACGGCGTTCTCCTGGTCTCAGACGAAATCCACCAAGATTTGACGCTGTTTGGCCATGAGCACCAGTCTTTCAATACTGTCTCGCCTGACTTTAAGGACTTTAGCTTGATTTTAGCCAGTGCAACTAAGACTTTTAATATTGCTGGAACTAAAAATTCCTATGCTGTGATTGAGAATCCTAGCTTGCGACATCAGTTTAAAAAACGCCAGCTGGCCAACAACCAGCATGAAATTCCTGGTCTTGGATTTTTAGCGACAGAAGCAGCCTATCGTTACGGTTGGTCTTGGTTGATGGAGCTTAAGGAAGTTCTTGAGAAGAATGTGAATTTTGTAGTTGATTATTTTGCCAAGGAAGCACCGCGCCTGCGGGTCATGAAGCCTCAAGGGACTTATCTGATTTGGCTGGACTTTTCAGATTATGGCCTGACAGATGACCAGCTCTTTCAGCTGCTACGAGAAGAGGCAAAGGTCGTCCTGAATAGAGGAAGTGATTTTGGTCAAGAAGGCAAAGGCCATGCCCGCCTAAATGTTGCTGCTCCAGAGACCATGGTTGAAGAAATCTGCTCCCGTATTGCAGAGGTACTGCCAAAATAAATCAAAAATTTTTTGAAATTTGTTTCAAGTGAGAAAAATGATTGACAATCCTTTGAAAGAGGAGTATAGTAAGAGTGGAAAATCGGTAGGTGAGGCTACCATAAGGATACGGATGACTACCGCAAAGCAGTGGAGACACTACTCGTTGGTCAACAGTCCTGATCGCCAAGGTCAAGACTAAGCTCATTTCATCGCCTTATGGAGTTAAAGCTTGAACGGTGAATGCTTGTTTTATCTGTGCTTAAAACAATGAAGCGAATAACCTGACATGCAAACAACCCTGCTGAGAAATTGGCAGGGTATTCTTTTTGCTGAAAATATTTCAAGAGAGTAAATAGTTGATTGCCTGCCAATCAAGACATAGAAGAAAGGAGACACGCGATGCAAATTGACGATTATCCGGAACCGCACATACACAGCCAATCGCTGATTTGTGTCGTTCTGTCCTTATAAAGTGATTGGTCCCTGTGTATGAAAATTATCAATCATACATCAAGGAGAAACCAATGAAAAACAGTAAAAAGAAAGATTTGTTGCTGCTCTGCAGCTTCCTGTAAAAGAAACTCTGGCTTTTTACAAGAGTTCTTTTCGCGGCCTGACAGAAGAGCAGGTCGAAGAAAAATCGTGACCTCTATGGTGAAAAATATCATCACAAAGGGTCAGGAAGACTCTATTCTAAAGAAAATTTACGAGTCTATCATTAACCCCTTTACAGTCATCTTATTGGTGATTGCCCTCGTGTCCTTAGTGACCAATGTTTGGCTGGCTAAGCCTGATGAGGAAGATCCGACAACTTCTATCATTATTGTCGTTCTGGTCTTGATTTCTGGAGGCATTCGTTTTGTTCAGGAATTGCGGAGTGACCGCGCTGCTAGCAATCTGTCTCGGTTGATTGTCAACACTGCTACGGTTATCCGTGAAGGAGCAGAGCAGGAACTTCCGATTGATGAGCTTGTTGTAGGAGACATCATCAAGCTTAGTGCCGGAGACATGATTCCTGCAGATGTCTTGCTGCTGGACTCGCGTGATTTCTTTGTTCAGCAGTCCGGCCTGACAGGCGAAAGCGATGCAGTAGAAAAGGTCTGTCTGGCCAAGTCAGATGAACAAAAACTTGATAGCCTTTTAGAAACAGAGTCGCTGGCCTTTATGGGAACAAACGTTATTTCCGGAAGAGCTACAGCTCTGGTGCTGGTGGTTGGCGATGAGACCATGATGGGAGCCATTGAGCAGACGCTGAACACCTACGATGAGCCGACCTCTTTTGAGCGCGAGATGAATAGCATTTCCTGGCTCTTGATTCGTCTGATGCTCGTCATGGTGCCAGTTGTATTCTTTATCAACGGTTTGACAGACGGTGACTGGCTGGAAGCAGGTGTCTTTGCCCTCAGCGTTGGGGTCGGCCTGACTCCAGAAATGCTGCCTATGATTATCACAGCGAGCCTGGCTAAAGGTTCTATTATCATGGCTCAGGAAAAGGTCGTGATTAAGAAGCTGAATGCCATCCAAGACCTAGGAGCTATTGATATCCTTTGTACGGATAAGACGGGCACACTGACCCAAGACGAGATTGTGTTAGAATACCCGCTGGATATTCATGGAGATTTGGACTTAGCAGTGCTCTGTCGTGCTTTTCTCAATTCCTACTATCAAACTGGTCTCAAAAATCTTATGGACCGGGCCATTATCAATCGGACGGAGAAAGAAGCAGAAAAGCATGAGATTGTCCGTAATCTAGACCAAACCTTTAAGAAAATTGATGAACTGCCCTTTGATTTCGAGCGTCGTCGTATGAGTGTCATCGTCAAGGATGATGAGGATGTTATCAGCATGGTGACCAAGGGGGGCCTTGGAGGAAATGCTGGCTATCTCTAGCCATGTAGAATACAAGAAACGCATTACAGTACTGACTGAGGAGATTCGTCAGGAAATCCTTGCGGAAGTGGCTCAACTCAATGAGCAAGGGCTGCGTGTGCTTGGTGTTAGCTACAAGTCAAACTTAGAAGAAGATTACGACTATGAAGTCAAGGATGAATCTAACATGATTTTGACGGGCTATCTGGCCTTTCTAGATCCACCTAAGTCATCTGCGGCTCCAGCTATTGAAATCTTGGCTGAGTACGGCGTTGCTACTAAGATTTTGACCGGTGATAATGATAAGGTGACCCAGGCAGTTTGTGAAAAGGTTGGGTTAGATGTAGATAATATCTTACTAGGTGTAGAGGTGGATGCCTTATCTGATGAAGAATTGAGTCAGGCAGTGGAGCATACAACGGTTTTTGCCAAGCTCTCACCTGACCAAAAAGCTCGGATCATTCTCCAACTCAAGGCTAATGGCCACAAGGTTGGCTACATGGGTGATGGTATCAATGATGCACCTTCTATGAAGGTAGCAGATGTGGGTATTTCTGTTGATACAGCTGTCGATATTGCCAAGGAAACAGCAGATGTCATTCTGCTGGACAAGGACCTTATGGTTCTGGAGAAAGGGCTGGTAGAAGGGACGCAAGGTCTATGCCAACATGACCAAGTACATTAAGATGACGGTCAGTTCCAATTTTGGGAATATCTTTTCTCTCCTCTTTGCCAGTATCTTTTTGCCATTTTCTTCCTATGGCACCAGTTCATCTGATTGTCCTCAATCTGGTTTATGACCTGTCCTGTATCGCTCTGCCCTTTGATAACGTAGACAGTGAATTTCTCAAGAGACCACGGATTTGGTCTGCTAACTCTATTACCCGCTTTATGTCTTGGATTGGGCCTATCTCATCCATTTTTGATGTTTTGACTTACTTGGCCCTTTACTTTATCATTGTGCCTATGATAACAGGAGGTAGCTATCAAGCAGGTAGTGGGCAGGCAGAGACCTTTATCACTCTTTTTCAAACAGGCTGGTTCATTGAGTCTATGTGGACCCAGACCATGGTCATCTACATGCTGCGCTCACCTAAGCTGCCATTTGTGCAAAGCCGTCCTGCTTTGTCTGTCATTGTGACGACCATGGCAGCAGCCCTCTTTGTTACTTCCCTGCCATACAGCCTCTTTGCGTCAGTTCTGAAGACAGCTCCGCTGATGGCACTTATTTCCTTTTCCTTTTCTTGATTATTGCGCTTTATATGGTTAGTGTAACCCTTGTTAAACACCTTTATATCAAGCGCTATAGAGAATGGCTGTAAGGTGAAGAAAATCTTTGAAAAGGCTTGCTTATGGCAAGCCTTTTCACACTTTTTTTGATATAATAAGAAGAATAAATTGAAAGAAGGAAATCCAATCATGGGAAAACTTGAAGTTATCGCTCATCCACTAATTCAGCATAAATTGTCTATCTTGCGTCGTACAGATACCTCTACCAAGGCTTTTCGTGAATTAGTTGATGAAATCGCAATGCTCATGGGATATGAAGTTTTGCGCGATTTACCACTTGAAGATGTAGAAATTGAAACACCGATTACGAAAACAGTTCAAAAGCAGATTGCAGGGAAAAAATTAGCTATTGTACCAATCCTGCGGGCTGGTATTGGCATGGTGGATGGACTTCTGAGCTTGGTTCCAGCAGCTAAGGTCGGCCATATCGGAATGTACCGTGATGAGGAAACCTTGAAGCCGGTTGAATATCTGGTCAAGCTGCCAGAAGATATTGACCAACGTCAGATTTTCGTTGTTGATCCAATGTTGGCTACGGGTGGTTCTGCTATCTTGGCTGTGGATTCTCTCAAGAAACGTGGTGCTAGCCACATTACATTTGTGTGTTTGGTTTCTGCACCTGAAGGAGTAAAAGCCTTGCAGGAAGCTCATCCAGATGTTGATATTTTCACAGCTGCTCTGGATGACCATCTCAATGACCATGGTTATATCGTACCAGGACTGGGAGATGCAGGAGATCGTCTTTTCGGAACCAAGTAAAAGTTTCTATTTGACCTTTTTTGACCAAAAGGATATAATAGTTCCGTAATTTGAAATTCTATTCCCTAGTTTGATAGAAAATTTTAAAAAGAGAAAGAGAGAAAACTATGATTCCTGTAGTTATTGAACAAACCAGCCGAGGGGAGCGCTCCTATGATATTTACTCTCGGCTATTAAAAGATCGGATTATCATGCTGACTGGCCCAGTAGAGGATAATATGGCTAATTCAGTCATTGCCCAGCTCCTTTTCTTGGATGCACAGGACAATACTAAAGATATTTATCTCTATGTGAATACGCCGGGTGGATCTGTTTCAGCAGGTCTGGCCATTGTGGACACTATGAACTTCATCAAGTCTGATGTTCAGACCATTGTTATGGGTGTAGCTGCTAGCATGGGAACGATCATTGCTTCCAGTGGTGCCAAGGGCAAACGCTTCATGCTGCCAAATGCAGAATATCTGATTCACCAGCCAATGGGCGGAGCTGGAAGTGGTACTCAGCAAACGGATATGGCCATTGTAGCTGAGCACTTGCTTAGAACTCGTAATACCTTGGAAAAAATCTTGGCTGAAAACTCTGGTAAGTCCGTTGAGCAAATCCACAAGGATGCGGAACGCGATTACTGGATGAGTGCTCAGGAAACCTTGGAATACGGCTTTATTGACGAAATCATGGAAAATAGCAATCTGAGCTAACAGAGGAGGAGCCAAAAGCGGCTCCTTTTTTGCGGTTTTGAATCTGACAAGCTAGCAAGTTCAGGTGTTTTAAGCTAATCATAAAGCTTTTCAGGGCTAGTTTTTTTGCCCTATCTTTGCTATAATCATCTAAGAACTACATGGACCGGAAAGGAGTTTTATGATAGAGAGAGAAGAAAGGGTGGGCTTGATTGTCTATCTTTACTATAATCGAGATGCCAAAAAGCTGGCAAACTTTGGGGATATTATTTATCATTCTAAGAAGCATCGCTATCTGCATCTCTATGTCAATCAAGAGGACGCCCAGAACTTACAGGAGAATCTGCCCAAGGAGCGCTATGTTAAGCAAGTTCGGATTTCTCACATAAAAGAACTGGATCAAAACTTTGTTGGAAGCCTGTATAGAGAGCAAGAAAACGTTATCATTTGATAAAATTTCTATAAAGGGTTGACAATTGTCAGATAATTCGATATATTCTTACTATATCATCAATCAAATCACTTAAGGAGATTTCCGAATGAAGAAAAAATTTGCACTATCCCTAGTAGCTTTTGCTAGTGCGGCCCTTCTCGCAGCTTGTGGAGAAGTATCCAATAACAACTCAACAGCAACTGGTACAGAAATTGGCGATACGATTAAATTTGGTTTTAACTTTGAAGAATCAGGTGAAGTAGCAGCCTACGGTACAGCTGAACAACATGGTGCTCAGTTGGCAGTTGATGAAATCAACGCTGCTGGCGGCGTGGATGGCAAGAAGATTGAAGTTACTGATAAGGATAACAAATCAGAAACAGCTGAAGCCTCTACCATCACTACTAGCTTGGTTACCCAAAAGCAAGGTAAATGCAATCATTGGCCCTGCGACTTCTGGAGCTACAGCTTCAGCTACTGCAAATGCTGCTAAAGCAGGTGTACCAATCATTACACCAAGTGCGACACAGGATGATCTGACCAACAAGCAAGATTATCTTTTACCGTGCAACCTTTATTGATAGCTACCAAGGTAAAATCATTTCTAAGTATGTCACTGACAACTTGAAAGCTAAGAAAGTCGTTCTTTACTACGACCAATCCAGTGACTACGCTAAAGGAATGGCGGATGCCTTTCAAGAAGGAATTCAAGGGTGAGATTGTAGCAACAGAAACCTTCCAATCTAAGGATACAGACTTCCAAGCTGCTTTGACAAAGATTAAAGGGCAAAGAATTTGACGCTCTGGTTGTTCCAGGTTACTATACAGAAGCTGGTAAAATTGTCAATCAAGCGCGTGGTTTGGGTATTGACCAAACAATCGTTGGTCCTGATGGCTTTGGTGATGCTAAGTTCGTTGAGCAAGCAACTCCTGCTGCAGCTACAAATGTTTACTATGTATCTGGCTTTACAACTTCTGGTGAAATGTCAGAAAAAGCTAAGAAGTTTATTGAAGCATACAAAGCTAAGTACAAAGAAGAGCCATCTATGTTTGCAGCTCTGGCATATGACTCTGTTTATATGGCAGCAGAAGCAGCTAAAGGTGCTAAAACTTCTGTAGATATCAAAGACAACTTGGCTAAGCTTAAAGATTTCGATGGAGTGACCGGTTCAATCACTATTGATAAAGATCACAATCCAGTGAAAACAGCTCTGATGATTGGCTTGAAAGACGGTCAAGTAGATACTGTAGAAACAGTTAAAGCGGAATAAGAGTTATGAGGCTGGGGCTATCCCAGTCTTTGACTTGTTTTTCTATTTTCTAGTTGCTTGAGCAAGTTTAGTAGATGATTTCTTTCTTTATAAATCTACGGATTTGAAAGAGTATTGTTTTATAATCTATTCTTCTTCGTTTCTCAATCAACTATTATTCGTATTTTTGGGAGTGGGATGATAAAATCACGACCTAGTCTGCTGATTTTTGTCCCATTCCTTATTTTTATTATAGAAAGAGTGGTGTCTAATGCTCCAACAATTAGTCAACGGTCTAATCCTGGGTAGTGTTTATGCGCTTCTGGCTTTGGGTTATACCATGGTTTATGGGATTATTAAGCTGATTAACTTTGCCCATGGCGATATCTATATGATTGGTGCCTTTATGGGTTATTACTTGATTAATATCCTGAAGTTTAATTTCTTCCTTTCTCTCATTTTAGCGATGATTGGGACAGCGATTCTCGGTGTGCTTATTGAGTTTTTAGCCTATCGTCCTCTGCGAAATTCGACTCGGATTGCGGCTTTGATTACAGCCATTGGGGTCTCTTTTCTCCTCGAGTATGGCATGATTTTCTTTGTCGGTGCCAATACCCGTTCCTTCCCGCAGGTTATTAAAACAGTACGCTTTAACTTAGGACCGATTTCTATCTCAAATATTCAGCTGCTGATTTTGGGAATTTCGATTTTCCTCATGGTTGCTCTGCAGTTTATCGTGCAGAAGACAAAGATGGGTAAGGCTATGCGAGCTGTATCTGTAGATAGTGATGCTGCTCAGCTGATGGGAATCAATGTCAATCGGACAATCAGCTTCACCTTTGCGTTGGGGTCAGCTCTTGCAGGAGCTGCTGGTGTTCTAATTGCCCTTTATTATAATTCATTGGAGCCTTTAATGGGGATGACTCCAGGTATTAAGTCCTTTGTAGCGGCCGTTCTCGGTGGTATTGGAATCATTCCTGGTGCCGCGCTTGGTGGCTTTGTTATCGGTCTTTTGGAAACTTTTGCGACAGCGCTTGGACTATCTGATTTCCGTGATGCCATTGTCTATGCGATTTTGATTGTCATTCTTCTGATTCGTCCAGCTGGTATCCTCGGTAAAAATGTGAAAGAGAAGGTGTAAGGTATGAAAAAGAATTTAAAGATAAATATTTTTTGGCTTGGCCTTGTCTTAATCGGCTACCTGCTGATGACAGTATTGGTTAGTGCCGGTGTTCTCAATGCTTTTTACATTCAAATCTTAGAGCAGATTGGGATTAATATTATTCTGGCTGTGGGGCTTAATCTCATCGTCGGATTCTCAGGCCAATTCTCTCTTGGCCATGCTGGCTTTATGGCTATCGGTGCCTACGCAGTAGCCATTATTGGCTCTAAATCGCCAACATATGGAGCTTTCTTCATTGCTATGCTGGCTGGAGCTATCATTGCTGGTATTGTGGCTTTAGTAGTGGGTTTGCCGACCCTGCGACTTAAAGGGGACTATCTCGCGATTGCAACTCTTGGTGTCTCAGAGATTATCCGTATTCTGATTATTAATGGCGGTACTTTGACGAATGGCGCAGCTGGTATCCTATCCATTCCGCCCTTTACTTCTTGGCAGATGGTCTATGTCTTTGTTGTTATCACAACTATTTTGACCTTGAATTTCCTGCGCAGTCCTATTGGCCGCAGTACTCTGTCTGTCCGTGAGGATGAGATTGCTGCCGAGTCTGTTGGTGTTAATACTACTAGAATCAAAGTGACAGCCTTTGTCTTGGGAGCTATCACGGCTTCTATTGCTGGTTCTCTTCAAGCTGGCTTTGTTGGATCAGTTGTTCCTAAGGACTATTCCTTTACCAACACTATCAATATCTTGATTATTGTCGTTTTTGGTGGTCTAGGATCGATGACTGGAACCATTGTGGCTGCAGTAGTATTGGGAGTTCTCAATATGTTGCTGCAGGATGTATCCAGCATTCGGATGATTGTCTATTCTTTGGCCCTTGATCTTGGTCATGATTTTTCCGTCCAGGCGGACTTTTTAGGAACTTGGGAGCTCAGCCTGTCTAAGCTCTTCAAAAAGAATAAGGAGGTCAAAGAATAATGGCACTTCTTGATGTGAAAAATCTAACTAAAAACTTTGGTGGTTTGACTGCTGTCAGCGATGTGACCTTGGAACTCAACGAGGGCGAGCTGGTTGGTCTGATTGGCCCTAATGGTGCAGGGAAAAACGACCCTTTTTCAACCTCTTGACTGGTGTTTATGAGCCTAGTGAAGGGAACAGTGACACTAGATGGTCATTTGCTCAATGGTAAGGTACCTTACAAGATTGCTTCTTTAGGTCTAGGGCGGACTTTCCAGAACATCCGGCTCTTTAAGGACCTTAGTGTTTTGGATAATGTTTTGATTGCCTTTGGTAATCATCATAAGGCTCATGTGTTAGCTTCTTTCCTCCGCCTGCCAGCTTACTACAAAAACGAAGAAGAACTCAAAGCTAAGGCTTTGGAGTTGCTGAAAAATTTTTTTGACTTGGACAAGGAAGCAGAAACCTTTAGCTAAGAACTTAGCTTATGGTCAGCAGCGCCGCTTGGAGATTGTTCGGGCCTTGGCAACGGAGCCTAAGATCCTCTTCTTGGATGAGCCGGCTGCAGGGATGAACCCTCAGGAGACAGCAGAGCTGACTGCATTGATTCGACGGATTAAAAACGAATTTAACATTACCATCATGCTAATTGAGCATGATATGAGTCTGGTAATGGAAGTCACTGAGCGCATCTATGTGCTGGAGTACGGCCGCTTGATTGCGCACGGAACACCTGATGAAATCAAGAATGACAAACGCGTTATTGAAGCTTATCTAGGAGGTGAAGCCTAATGTCCATGCTTAAAGTTGAGAATCTCTCTGTCCATTATGGCATGATTCAGGCTGTCCGTGATGTCAGCTTTGAAGTAAATGAAGGAGAAGTTGTTTCCCTGATTGGTGCAAATGGCGCTGGGAAAACGACCATTCTCCGGACTATTTCAGGCTTGGTTCGTCCAAGTGCTGGTAAAATTGAATTTGTCGGCAATGAAATTCAAAAAGTTCCTGCTCAAAAAATCGTAGCAGCTGGACTTTCGCAAGTACCAGAAGGCCGCCATGTCTTTCCAGGTTTGACCGTTTTGGAGAATTTGGAAATGGGCGCCTTTCTCAAAACAAACCGTGAAGAAAATCAAGCCAATCTCAAAAAAGTCTTCTCTCGTTTCCCACGCTTGGAAGAGCGTAAAAACCAAGATGCTGCAACCCTTTCAGGTGGTGAGCAGCAGATGCTGGCCATGGGACGGGCTCTGATGTCTACACCTAAGCTTTTGCTCTTAGATGAGCCTTCTATGGGCTTGGCGCCAATCTTTATTCAGGAAATCTTTGATATTATCCAAGATATTCAGCGACAAGGGACTACAGTTCTTTTGATTGAGCAAAATGCAAACAAGGCTCTCTCTATCGCCGACCGTGGTTATGTTCTTGAAACAGGTAAAATCGTTCTGTCTGGAACAGGACAAGAACTCCTCGCTTCTGACGAAGTCCGCAAAGCATATCTAGGTGGTTAAAAAGGTCCAATGGACCTTTTTAAGTTGCAGATAAAGAAAACAAGGTTTTCGTCAAAAACTGGGAAATTGTTTCAGGTTGCAGATGGGAATTCGCGAGAGCGAGTTTTCTTCAAAATGTCTGGGAGACATTTTTAGGTTGTTGATAGAAAGTTATGGTAGTAACTTAACATTTAGAAAAGGTCCAATGGACCTTTTTCCTATCTTAGATGCTTAACATAGTATAGCTAGTCATTGTCTATCTTCAATTTTCCCAATAGCTGGATTTTTCTAAATTTTGAAAACTTAGGTAAAGGCATTGGAAGCGTTTGAAATCAGCTGCAAAATAAAGTATAATAAGTATAAGAATTATGGATAGGAAGTAGAGGGAACTTTTATGGCAGTTAAAGATTTTATGACGCGTAAGGTGGTTTATATCAGCCCAAATACTACGATTGCTCATGCGGCAGATATGATGCGTGAGCAAAAACTCCACCGTCTGCCAGTGATTGAGAATGACCAACTAGTGGGACTGGTGACAGAAGGAACGATTGCAGAAGCTAGTCCATCTAAGGCAACGAGTCTGTCCATTTATGAGATGAACTATCTTCTCAACAAAACAAAAGTTGGTGATGTTATGATTCGTGATGTGGTCACGATTTCTCAGTTTGCCAGTCTGGAAGATGCAACCTATCTAATGCTGAAAAATAAGATTGGTATCCTGCCTGTCGTGGATAATGAGCAGCTTTACGGGGTTATTACTGACCGTGATATTTTCAAGGCTTTCTTAGAAGTATCTGGCTATGGTGAAGAGGGAGTCCGTCTGCGCTTTGTCACTGAGAATAAGGTAGGGGTTCTTGAGCAGATTATCCGTCTTCTGGTGGAAGAAAATCTCAACATCTCCAATACCGTCAATATCCCACGCAAGGATGGCAAAGTCGTCATTGAAGTACAATTAGCTGGTAATATAGATACGGCGCTTCTCAAGAAAAAATTTGAGGAGCATGCTATTGAGCTGGCTGAGATTACACATACTGCTGCAAAAGCTTTATAAGCGATAAAAAAGCCTCATCGTTAGATGAGGTTTTTAACGTACAATAGGCTGTTTGTTGGCATCTAAAGTAAAGCCTTCGCCCAAAATCTCATGGGCTTCGGTAATAGTTGTAAAGGCAAATGGATCGACTTGGTTAATGAGTTTCTTCATCTGTTGCATTTCATTACGGGAAACAACACAGTAGACAATCTGGAGATCCTGCTTGCTATAGAAGCCTTGCCCCTTGAGGTAGGTCACTCCACGATCCAGCTTGTTATTGATAGCTTCAGCCAGTTCTGCCGGTTTGCTGGTAACGATAAGGAATCCCTTGCCGGCAAAACCTCCTTCTGCGATCAGGTCAATGACGCGCGAGGTGATAAAGACAAACATCAGGGTATAAGACACCATGCGTAGGTCTTTGAAAACAAGGAGAACCAAGGTAATGACTACAAAATCAACAGTCAGCATGAGTTTGCCCATGGAAATGCTAGTGTATTTATTAAAGATGCGGGCTACAATGTCAGTACCGCCCGTCGTTCCGCCAGCATTGAAGATGATGCCTAGTCCAATCCCCAAAACAATCCCTGTTCCAAGACAGGCCAGTAAAACATCCCCGTCCAGAGCTGAGAGGAAAATAGTTTTGCAGGTGTTTGGAGGCAGGTAGGATTTCAAAAATCTTGAGCCAAGCAGACACGGAGAAGGTCCCTAGAATGCTGAGGTAGAGGGTTCGCGAGCCCAGTAGCTTCCAAGCAATAATAAAGAGAGGAATGTTAATAATCAGGTTGGTCGTCGAGACAGGGATTTTAAATAGATAGTAGGCAATCAAGGTCAGACCCGTCGCGCCACCTTCATATAAATGAAAAAGGAATGACCAAATAATGAATCCCAAAAGAAAAAAATTCCAGCCCCCAAAAAAATGATGGCCAGTACGTTTTTTTAATTTAAACATAACATCCTCCTAAATCTATTTCCAGAAATTTATTCTGAATATATTTTTACCAAAAAAATTTAGCCTTTGTGAAAACACTTTGAAAAAAATTTTTAAAGTCTTTTTCTTATGATGGGCTTTTAGCTTTTTGGTAAAAATAAACAATAGATAAAAAAAGAGTAGGGATGAAAATAATGAGCTGACGGAATCTGCTCTTATCAGCCTGCACAGTAATGTGGACGGACTCTGAAAAGTAGATTATATCAAGCTTTAGGGCAAGTCTTATCTGCATTTTTCTTATAAAGATCAAAAAAATAGAAGTTAGAGATTAAAAGGTAAAGATGAAAAATGGTATTTTGATTTCGCTGGAAGGTCCAGAAGGGCTGGAAAGTCGAGTGTGTTGGAAGCCTTGCTTCCTTTTTTGAAAAATTATGGTACTGGTCTGATTACGACGCGGGAGCCGGGTGGCGTCCAGATTGCGGAGACCATTCGCGAAGTGATTTTGGAACCTAGTCATACGGCTATGGATGCTAAGACTGAGCTCTTGCTGTACATTGCCAGCCGCCGTCAGCACTTGGCTGAGCGGGTTTTTGCCAGCTTTAACGCAAGGAAAGCTTGTCTTGATGGACCGTTTTATCGATAGTTCAGTGGCCTATCAGGGCTACGGACGGGGTCTGGATGTGGCAGATATTGAATGGCTCAATCAGTTTGCGACAGATGGACTCAAGCCTGATTTGACCCTCTATTTTGATATTGATGTGGAAGAAGGGCTGGCGCGGATTGCTAGGAGCGAGAGTCGAGAGGTGAATCGGCTTGATCTGGAGGGTTTAGACTTGCACCAGCGGGTTCGCCAGGGCTATTTGGCGATTCTTGACAAGGAGCCCTGAGCGCTTTGTCAAGGTGGATGCCAGCCAACCTTTGGATAAGGTGGTGGCTGATAGTTTGGCCATCATTCAGGAACGATTTGGGAATCCGTCATGAAGATAAAAGATTTACAGCAAAGCCAGCCCAGCTTGTTTGAGCAGTTTCAGCATATTTTGGAACAGGGGCGGCTTAGTCATGCCTACTTGTTTACCGGAGCTTTTGGCAGTTTTGAAATGGCCCAAATCCTGTCCCAGAGTCTCTTTTGTGAGAATAAGCAAGGCGTCTGGCCTTGTCAGTCCTGTCGTTCTTGCCGTTTGATTGCAGAAGAAGATTTTTCTGATGTAACGGTGGTGCGACCAGTTAATAACATTATCAAAACAGACCGGGTTCGGGAGCTGGTCCGAAACTTCTCTCAAAGTGGTTTAGAAGGCAGTCGGCAGGTTTTCATTATCTGCGATGCGGATCGGATGCACATCAATGCAGCCAATTCCTTGCTCAAAGTCATTGAGGAACCACAGAGCGAGATTTATATCTTTCTTCTGACTGCTGATGAACAGCTGATTCTGCCGACGATTCGAAGTCGGACTCAGGTTTATCATTTCTTGAAAAATACAGCTGCTCTGCAGCACAGTTTGGAACAGGATGGCTTGATTAAAAGTCGAGCGGAGCTACTAGCTGCTTATAGTCAGACTCAGTCAGAAGCGGCTAGCTTGGCTCATAATAATGCCTTTTTTGAATTAGTCAGCGAATGCGAGCGCTTTGTCAAGGATTTTCAAACTCGTCCAAGTCAGGCATTTCTGCAGGTTTCGCGTCTGGCAAAGCTGGCTGATGATAAGGAGAAGCAGGAACAGGTCTTCAAGCTCTTGGAAGTATTATTTTATAAAGAGATAGCAACAGAAAGCGGTCGACAGGCCTTGGAGCAGCTTTTGCTGGCTCGGAAGATGTGGCGGGCCAATGTATCTTTTCAAAACGCTTTAGAATATATGACTTTGAAGGGAAAGTAAAAAGAGGCAGCACAGGAGTATAAAATGGATAAAAAAGACTTATTTGACGCCTTGGATGATTTTTCACAGACGCTTTTAGTGACCCTTGCTGAGGTGGAGGCTGTCAAGAAAAATCTCAAGAGTGTGGTAGAGGAAAATATTGCTCTGCATCTGGAAAATGACAAGTTGAGGGAGCGCTTGGGAGAGGTGGAGAAGGAAGCTCCGACCAAGACCAAGAAAAACCGAGATAATCTGCGTAAGCTTTACTATGACGGCTTTCATGTCTGTACGGATTTCTATGGTCAGCGCCGGGAGAATGACGCAGAGTGCATGTTCTGCGATGAATTGTTATTTAGGGAGTAGTGATGCAGGTTCAAAAAAGTTTTAAGGGCGAAACTGCCTACGGCAAACTCTATCTGGTCGCGACTCCTATCGGCAATCTGGATGATATGAGCCTCCGCATGGTCAATACCTTGAAAGAGGTTGACAGGATTGCGGCTGAAGATACGAGAAATACGGGCCTTCTGCTCAAGCATTTTGGGATTGAGACCAAGCAGATCAGCTTTTCATGAGCACAATGCCAAGGAGAAAATTCCAGTTCTCTTGGACATGCTTCAAAGTGGAAATGATATAGCTCAGGTTTCAGATGCTGGTCTGCCCAGTATTTCTGATCCTGGACATGATTTGGTTCAGGCAGCGCTAGAAGCTGGAATTACTGTAGTGCCGATTCCTGGTCCTAGTGCTGGAATAACAGCCTTGATTGCCAGCGGATTGGCTCCCCAACCGCATATTTTCTATGGCTTTCTGCCTAGAAAGGCTGGCCAGCAGAAGGAATTTTTCACTAGCAAAAATCCTATCCTGAGACCCAGATTTTCTACGAATCCCCTCATCGGGTTCGGGCTACGCTGGAAAATATGCTGGCGGTTTATGGTGACCGCCAAGTCGTCTTGGTGCGCGAGCTGACTAAGATTCACGAGGAGTATCAGCGAGGGCTGATTTCAGAGCTGTTGGCCTATACAGCTGAACATCCGCCCAAAGGAGAGTGTCTCTTGATTGTAGCTGGGGCGGCAGAAGATGCTCTTCAAGACATATCTCAAGAGCAGATCCTAGCTGAAATTGATCTTTTAGTTGAAGCCGGCAGCAAAAAAAATCAGGCCATCAAGGAAGTGGCCAAGAAATACGGCAGGAACAAGAGCGAGCTCTATGCGGTTTATCATGAACTAAGAGAAAGTTGAAATCTGATTTCAACTTTTCTTTTTAGCGGTTCTTTGTATTTTATAACATAAAAAGCAAATTCTTTGTTTGGTATGTGTTATAATAATTTCATTACACTTAAAAGGAATAATCATGTCTTTAGACACTAATGTAAAATTAAAATATTATAATCTCCAACCGTTTACTAAATGGACTGGGGAAAACGCCAACTTTTAGGAGAGTTAAGGAGCTATATGCCGGAGACTTATGGTCGCTATTTTTGAGCCATTTGTTGGCGGCGGAGCTTTATTTTTTTGATTTGGCTCCAGAACAAGCGGTCATTAATGACTTTTAACGAGGAACTGATAAATGCCTATCGCCAGATAAAAATAATCCAGCTGAATTGATTAATTTACTGATAAAGCATAAAGAGAATAATAGTAAAGATTATTATTTAGAATTGCGTTCGGCAGATCGCGATGGCCGAATTAGTAGGATGACAGGGTAGAGAGCGGCGCGAATTCTCTACATGCTTCGGGTTGATTTCAATGGATTGTATCGAGTCAATTCTAAAAATCAGTTTAATGTTCCTTACGTCGCTACAAAAATCCCAAAAATAGTGGATGTAGATTTACTTTTATCAAATCAGTGAATATCTAAATGAGAATGATATAGAAATTTTTGCAAACGGATTTTGCGGAGGCAGTTAAGGATGCTCAAACAGGCGATTTTTGTATATTTTGATCCGCCCTATATTCCGTTAAACGAAACTAGCTCATTTACCTCTTATACCCACGAGGGCTTTTTCTTATGAGGAACAGGTTCGGTTACGCGATACTTTTTAAGGAATTGACGGAGCGAGGAGTCTATGCTATGTTGTCAAATTCCTCGAATCCTTTGGTAGAAGAATTATACAAGGATTTTAATATTTATTTTGTAGAAGCTCAGCGAACTAATGGTGCAAAGAGCTCAAGTCGTGGAAAAATCTCAGAAATTATAGTAACAAATTATGACTAATTACGAATATAAGTATGGGGGTATTTTTAATGACAAAAACCATACTATAATAAGGAAAGGGCTATTCTGGTTCATGCAGATACCTTTGACTTCTTATCACAAATGAAGCCAGAAAGTATGGATATGATCTTTGCTGATCCACCATACTTTTTGAGTAACGGTGGTTTTTCAAATTCTGGCGGTAACATTGTCTCTGTTGATAAAGGTGATTGGGATAAGGTTTCTGGCCTTGAGGAGAAACATGACTTTAATCGACGGTGGTTACGATTAGTCAGACCTATTTTAAAGCCTAATGGTACTATCTGGATTTCAGGCAGCTTACATAATATTTACTCTGTGGGTATGGCCTTGGAACAAGAAGGTTTTAAAATTTTAAATAATATTACTTGGCAAAAGAGCAACCCAGCTCCGAATCTATCTTGCCGCTATTTTACTCATTCCACGGAAACGATTTTGTGGGCTCGTAAAGATGATAAAAAGGCTAAGCATTACTATAATTATGATTTAATGAAAGATATTAATGGCGGTAAACAGATGAAGGATGTGGATAGGGCCACTAACTAAAAAAGCAGAGAAGTGGGCCGGAAAACATCCAACGCAAAAGCCAGAATATTTATTAGAACGGATCATTTTAGCTAGCACTAAAGAAAATGATTATATACTAGATCCTTTTGTTGGCAGTGGAACAACAGGAGTTGTAGCTAAGCGGTTAGGTCGTAAATTTATTGGTATTGATGCGGAGAAAGATTATTTAGAAATAGCCAAGAGAAGATTGGAGGAAGAGGGATGAAAAAGGTGGTGGTGGTGCAAAATACGAAAAACAGGGCTAGCTTTTGAATTGAAAACAGACTTGCCAAATTTTATTTCAAAACAAAGTGGATATGAAGTTGTGGAAAATGATTTTGATATTAAACTTGTGAAACGAACAGGCGAGGTAAGAAAAATAAAAAGGAGCTCCACAGCACGGTGGATAGTAAATTTTGAAGGGGAAAAAGTAGCAGAAATTTTTCAAAAACATGGTATATATCGTTAGTTTTGATGAAGTAGACCTGAACTATAAAGCGATTATTTCCAAAAATTGTTACCAGATGATTCCATTTTTGTAATGGATAATAATACAGTTTTTATCATTGAAAAGAAAACGCAAAAACTCAAGGAAGTGTTGATGAAAAATTACAAACATGTGATTTTTAAGTTGAAGCAATATAAAAAGTTATTTTCACCTTTTAAATAAAGAAGTTAAATATTATTATTTACTTGATGAATGGTTTTTAAATTCAAATTATAAAGATGTCTTAGATTATATTATAAGTGTAGGATGTTACTATCGCTTTAATTATATTCCTTTAAAGGAGTTTGGTTTACCTATACCAAAGGAGGAAATATGAAATTAGAGAATTATATTCAACTATTATCAGACGAAAGATTACAATATTTCCTCTCAACTCTTTCAGTTACCAACCGTACACCAGAGTACTATGTAAATTGGAGTAAGGTTAGACGGGAGACAAAGGAGTTTGAACTTGAATTAAACACTCTAAACTATTTAATTGGGAAAAGATAATATTTATGAAGAGGCCTTTAATTTATTTTTCAAAACAGCCTGATTTACTGAGGGCTGTTCCTAGTTTGATTGCCAGTCGTGATAAAGTTTTAGATATTCTTTCCTTGGATGAAGATGATAATATGAGCTTTTCATCAATTAGATTTTAAGAAGATTGACAAAAGTGATATAAAAAGTTTATGTAGATTTTATTGAGCAAGCCGGTTTGTTGTACTTTTACAAAAGGAAGCTAGCCGATCGCTTGTCGATTATGTGTATGGTGTAGAAGCGGGATTAGATAGTAATGCTCGTAAAAATCGAAGTGGAACAACTATGGAAGGAATCCTAGAACGAAGTGTTGCTAAAGTTTGTCAGCAGCATGATTTAGAGTTTAAATCCCAAGCCACGCCATCTTTCATAAAAGAAAAGTGGAATATAGAAGTACCAGTTGATAAATCACAACGCCGTTTTGATGTAGCTGTTTATTCAAAGGAAAAACATAAAATTTGGTTGATTGAAACAAACTACTATGGCGGAGGCGGCAGCAAACTGAAGGCTGTTGCTGGAGAGTTTACTGAATTGAGCCAGTTCGTTGTCAATTCACCAGATGATGTAGAGTTTGTGTGGGTGACAGATGGGTGGGCTGGAAAACGGCTCGTTTGCCATTAGCAGAGGCATTTGCTCATATTCCATATGTGTTTAATGGACATGCTTAAACATGGTTATTTGTATGATTTATTGATGCCAAAAATTGATTAGAAAACCAAACATTTATCAGCGGTAGTTTTTGTATTGATATAGTTGCTTTATTTAAAACTAGATCTAAAAATGATTAGAAGCTTTCATAGCTTCTTTTATTATTTTTCTTTATTTTGTTCGTGTTTTCTTAAAAATTTCTTCTTTAAGAAAAATAGATATTTTCTAAACTTTGTGATATGATATACAAAAATAAATTTTGAGGTAGGATATGACGATTTACAATTTTTCTGCTGGACCGGCAGTATTGCCCAAGGAAGTCTTGAAAAAAGCTCAGGCTGAGTTTTTAGACTATGCCCAAAGTGGCATGAGTGTGATGGAGCTGTCCCACCGATCCAAGGAATTTGACGATATTATCAAAGAAGCTGAGAGCTTGCTGCGTGAGCTCATGGATATTCCGGACAATTACCGCGTACTCTTCCTGCAGGGAGGGGCATCTACTCAGTTTAGTATGATTCCCTTAATCTAGCCCAAGGCGGCAAGGCCTATTACCTAGTGGCTGGATCTTGGGGAAAGAAAGCTTACACTGAAGCAGTCAAGCTGTCTAAGTTCATTCCATTTGAGCCTATTCTTTTGGCTTCGTCAGAGGATTTAAATTACACGGAAATTCCTTCTTTTGATGAAAAGGATATTGATCCGCAGGCGGCTTATGTGCATCTGACAACCAATAATACCATCGAAGGAACGGCTATTTATGACCTTCCTGCGACTAATGGCGTGCCGATTGTGGCGGACATGTCTTCTAATATCCTTGCTGCTCAGTACCGAGTAGAGGATTTCGGTTTGATTTATGCTGGGGCTCAGAAGAATATCGGACCTGCCGGCGTGACAGTTGTCATCATCCGAGAAGACCTGCTGGATGACGAACCAGTTCTATCTAGCATGTTGGATTACCGCATTCAGGCGGACAATGGCTCTCTTTACAATACACCACCGACTTTTGCCATCTATATGGCCAAACTGGTCTTTGAGTGGGTTAAGGAGCTAGGTGGCGTAGCAGAAATGGAAAAGCGTAATCGTGAAAAATCTGGCCTTTTGTACGACTTCATTGAGCAGTCAGACTTTTATCGCAGTCCAGTCCGTTATAAGGAGCAGCGCTCAGTAGCCAATATTCCCTTTGTGTCTCCTAGCCCAGAGCTGGATGCCAAGTTTAACAAAGAGGCTGCAGCAGCGGGATTCAAGAATATCAAGGGGCACCGCAGCGTAGGCGGCATGAGAGCTAGTCTCTACAATGCCTTTCCGCTCCAAGGTGTCAAGGACTTGATTACCTTTATGCAGAAATTTGAAGAAGAAAATTCTTAAGAGAGGGAAACTATGGTCTTTAGTGTCAAAACCTTTAACAACATCAATCAAATCGGGCTCAAGGAGCTGGGCAATGCTTTTCAGATTGACGGAGATAAGTCGGACAATCCAGATGCTTATATCCTGCGCAGTCAAAACCTGCATGGACAGGAATTTCCAAGCAAGCTCAAAGCCATTGCGCGGGCAGGTGCAGGAACCAATAATATTCCTGTCGACCAGGCAACGGCTCAGGGAATTGTGGTCTTCAACACGCCAGGAGCTAATGCCAATGCGGTGAAAGAAGCAGTCTTGGCTTCCATTCTCCTGTCTGCGCGTGACTATATCGCGGCTAACAGTTGGGCTAACGGCCTTTCTGGAGATGATGTTCCCAAGCAAGTGGAAGCTGGTAAGAAGCAGTTTGCTGGGACAGAGATTGCAGAGAAGACTTTGGGAGTCATTGGGTTAGGAGCTATCGGCGGCCGTATTGCTAACGATGCCTATCGTCTGGGGATGAACGTCTTAGGCTATGATCCTTATGTATCCATTGAAACGGCTTGGAATATCTCTAGCCATGTCAAGCGGGTAGCAGACATTAAGGAAATCTTTGAGAAGAGTGATTATATCACTATTCATGTGCCCCTGACTGAGGATACACGAGCTACTTTTGATCAGGCTGCTTTTGGTCTCATGCAAAAAGGAACGACTCTTATCAACTTTGCCCGCGGCGAGCTGGTGGACAACGCTGCCCTCTTTGAAGCTATAGAAGCTGGTGTAGTCAAGCGCTATATCACAGACTTTGGTGTAGATGAGCTGCTCCGTCATCCGCAGATTACAGTCTTTCCGCATCTGGGTGATCGACCGAAGAAGCTGAGCTCAACTGTGCCATTATGGCCTGCAAGACTATTCGTCGCTTCATGGAAACAGGCGAGATTATCAATTCTGTGAATTTCCCTAATGTCCGTCAGGCACTCTCAGCGCCTTATCGGATTACCCTGATTAACAAAAATGTACCGAATATTGTGGCTCGAATTTCAACAGCGGTTAGTGATTTGAATATCAATATTGACAATATCATCAATCGTTCCAAGGGTGATTATGCCTATACTTTGCTGGATCTGGATGAGTCGGACGAAAGCAAGATTCAGGAGCTGGTTGATAAATTTGAGAATAGCGACAATATTGTGCGCGTGCGTTTGATTAAGAAATAACAGAAAAACAGACTGTACTTCCCTAGGTGATAAGTCTGTACCAGCCGATGAGCCTTTCTCTTGTCGGCTTTTTCTAATGAGTCTCGGCTTGACAAGAAGGAGTTAGCTGGGCTATTATAGGGACGGAGGAAAAACAATGTTACAATTTATCGAATATTCAAAATGCTCTACCTGCCGCAAGGCCAAGGCTGAGCTCAATCAATTAGGAGTGGACTTTGAAGCAGTGGATATTGTCCGAAATACACCTAGCCGGGACCAGCTCCTAGACTGGATCCAGAAATCGGGCTTTGAGCTCAAGGCTTTTTTCAATACTAGCGGTCTCAAATACCGTGAGCTAGGGCTCAAAGAAAAGGTGCCACATTTCACAGCTCAGGAAGCTGCAGATTTACTGGCTACAGACGGCATGCTGATTAAACGACCGCTTCTGGTTCGAGATAACCAAATCTTGCAGATTGGCTACCGAAAGGCGTATGAAGAGTTAGGTTTGTAAAGTATTAGGAACAGCTGCATTCTCAATCATGGTTTTTGGATGCTTCTTCCTTTCATGATATAATAAATCTATCTCAATCTTAGAAAGAAGAATCATGGTTTTATCAAAAAACGGGCTCGTCATGTGATTGAAGAGATTATTGCTCTTTTCCTGACGCCAAGCCCAGTCTGGATTTTCGCAATCACTTTGAGCTTTTGGTAGCGGTCATGCTGTCGGCTCAGACGACAGATGCTGCGGTCAATAAGGCAACGCCAGCTCTGTTTGAAGCCTATCCAAGTCCTCAAGACATGGCTGCGGCTGGTGAAGCAGACATTGCTAAATACATCTCCCGCCTAGGCCTCTACCGCAACAAGGCCAAGTTTTTGAAGAAATGCACCCAGCAGCTTTTGGACGACTTTGATGGCCAAGTACCACAAACGCGTGCGGAATTGGAAAGTCTAGCTGGTGTTGGTCGCAAGACGGCCAATGTGGTCATGAGTGTGGGCTTTGGTATTCCAGCCTTTGCTGTTGATACCCATGTGGAGCGCATCTGCAAGCACCATGATATCGTAAAAATCGGCAACGCCACTTGAGGTAGAAAAGCGAGTTATGGATGTCCTTCCACCGGAACGTTGGCTGCCAGCCCATCAGGCAATGATTTACTTTGGACGTGCCATCTGCCATCCTAAAAATCCCGAGTGCGAACACTATCCGCAACTCTATCACTTTAAAGACATTTAAAAAGCGAGGTCAAATGACTTCGCTTTCTTATTCACTAAATCTTAAAAAATAACCATCTGGATCCAAAATCGCAAATTCATGAGGTAAATAAAGCTATCTCCCACTCGAAATTCTCTTTTGGTCAGCGGACGATGGATAGGATAGTCAGCTTCCAGCAGTTTTTGGTGGAGCTGAGGGACATCTTCAATGCCAAAGGAAATATTGACACCGCGCCCGAAAGGATAGGTTAGTTGGGCTAATTCTTCTGTGCTGCCTTCTTCTAGCATAAGTTGGCAGTCTTCAAGCGAGAGGAAGAGAAATTTCTCCTCTGGACGCTCGTATTCGACAGAGAATCCTAGCAGGTCGCAGTAGAAGTGGCGTGATTTTTCGATGTCAGATACTACAAATTCAGGAATGACAGCTTGATAGTCCATTCGTTTTCTCCTTAGAGTTCAATCTCCATGACAATGGGTGTGTGGTCTTGGCGCGCACCGGAGTCAATCATATCAGACTTGGTCACCTTGTCAGCCACGCGGTTGCTTGTCAGCCAGTAGTCGATTCTCCAGCCTGTATTGTTGATTTTAGAAGTCTTGCTGCGTTGCGCCCACCAAGTGTATTGGTTAGGGATATCGCCGTGCAAGTGGCGGAAAGGTATCGGTAAAGCCTTTAGCCAGCAGGTTGGTGAAGCCAGCGCGCTCTTCGTCAGTAAAGCCTGGTGAACGGCGGTTGCTGGCTGGATTGGCCAAGTCAATTTCTTGTGGGCCACATTGTAGTCGCCAGTAGCGAGGACTGGTTTTTGTTCATCTAGTGTTGCCAAGTATTCAGCGTATTTGGCATCCCAGACTTGACGGTCATCCAAGCGTTTGAGGCCATCGCCAGCATTAGGCGTATAAACTTGAGTGACAAAGAAACCGTCAAATTCCAGCGTAATGATGCGGCCTTCGACATCCATGGTTGACGGAGCGCCGATTTCTGGGAAGGTTACGGTTGGCGTCAGTTCTTTTTTGTAGAGGAACATGGTTCCAGCATAGCCCTTGCGGGCCGGCTCTGGGAGGAGCGCCAAGTGTTTTCATAGTCTGGGAAAAGATTTGTCAAAATCTCCAAGTGTCTTTTAGTCGGACCTGTCGCAGACAGTTTTGTTTCCTGAATGGCGATAATATCTGCATTTTCTGCTTGCAAGGTTTGAAGGACAGCCTGAGAAAGCTGAGCACGGGCAGAATCACTAGTCAATGCAGCGTTGAGAGAGTCAATATTCCAAGAGATGAGTTTCATAAAATTTCCTTTTCTAGTAGAAGTTTACTGAGTTTATTATAACAAAATTTGGAACTGATTTATAGCAAAGTGACTGCAAGGGGCTTGAAAAAGTAGGAAAGATTTTCTATAATAGAGCGAGAAAAATAGGGGAAGCCATGAAATTCTATTCTTATGATTATGTTTTGAGTCAGATTAGTCAGCAAAACTGGGTGACAGTTGCACTTTCTGTCTTGTTGCTGCTTGTGACAGGATTTTTTGCTTTTAAGGCCTATCGCAATAAGCGTGATTCAAAATTCCGAGAACTAGCCATCATCTCTGTTTTGGCCTTGGTGGCCATGGTCTTGATTGGCATTAGCAATTTTCAGACTGACCAAGACTCTAACAACCAGTTTCAAACCTCTCTGCATTTTATTGAGGTCATTTCAGAAGACTTGGGCGTGGATAAGTCGGAGGTCTATGTCAATACTTCAGCCGCGACGGATGGAGCGATTTTGAAGGTCGGAAAGAACTTTTATCGGGCTATGAGCGGCAGTGAGCCGGATAAATATCTGCTTGAAAAAATTGACTTGCATAAGACGACAGATATCGAAATAGTGGAGGTTGAAAAATGACATTGAATTTTCTTGAAATCCTAATTAAGCTAGCACTAGGGCTTTTCTCACTGGTTTTTGTCATCAACGTGACGGGAAAAGGAAATCTGGCGCCCAATTCAGCGATTGACCAGATTCAAAACTATGTTCTTGGTGGTATTATCGGTCGGGTGATTTACAATAGCTCCATTAACATTCTTCAGTATGCAGTCATTCTCATCATGTGGACTATCTTGGTCTTGACCCTAAAGTGGCTCAATAACAATGTCCGTGCGGTTAAGCATTTGATTGATGGCAAGCCGACAACGTTGATTCAGCATGGAGAACTGAGTCCTGAAGCCTGCCGTTCTGTTGGTCTTTCAGCAGCAGATGTAGCTTTGAAGCTGCGCAGCCAAGGTATTTTCCAGCTCAAGCAGGTCAAACGGGCGGTTATAGAGCAAAACGGCCAGCTGATTATTGTACAGGCTGGTGAAGAGAATCCCTAAATATCCCCTTATCACAGATGGTGTTGTCCAAATTGATATTCTGGAGTCTATTGACAAAACAGAAGAGTGGCTGGTGGAGAGACTGGCTAAAGACGGTTACACTGATATTTCGAATGTCTTCATCGCAGAATATGAAAGCGGCAACTTGAATGTTGTGACCTATTAAACCTAGAGTATTTTCTAGGTTTTTTAATTGATTTTATTGTAAATGAATGTCTTTTCGCAAACTTAACAAAATATGATATAATGAAGTGCTATTAAAAAAGGTTTCATTAGCCTTGAAAGGATTAAAAAATGACTGAGAAACAATCGTTTTATATTACAACCCCTATCTACTATCCGAGCGGTAAGCTCCATATTGGGTCTGCCTATACGACCATTGCTTGTGATGTTCTGGCTCGCTACAAACGTCTCATGGGCTACGATGTTTTCTATTTGACAGGTCTTGATGAGCACGGTCAAAAAATTCAGCAAAAAGCTGAGGAAGCTGGTATCAGTCCTCAAGCTTATGTCGATGGTATGGCAGTTGGGGTCAAGGAACTCTGGAAATTACTGGACATTTCTTATGATAAATTTATCCGGACGACCGATGACTACCATGAAAAGGTTGTAGCCGACGTCTTTGAACGACTTTTAGCACAAGATGATATCTACTTGGGTGAATATTCAGGCTGGTATTCTGTATCAGATGAGGAATTCTTCACAGAAAGCCAGCTGGCAGAAGTCTTCCGTGATGAAAACGGGAAAGTAATTGGCGGAATCGCACCATCTGGACATGAAGTTGAGTGGGTATCAGAAGAGTCTTATTTCCTCCGTCTCAGCAAGTACCAAGACCGCTTGGTAGAATTTTTCAAATCTCATCCAGACTTTATTACGCCGGACGGTCGTCTCAATGAAATGCTGAAAAACTTCATTGAGCCAGGTCTCGAAGACTTGGCTGTATCTCGGACGACCTTTACTTGGGGCGTGCCAGTGCCATCTAATCCTAAACACGTTATCTATGTCTGGATTGATGCCCTGCTTAACTATGCGACTGCTCTTGGCTACGGTCAGGATGATCACGCTAACTACGATAAATTCTGGAATGGAACAGTCTTCCACATGGTGGGCAAGGACATTCTGCGTTTCCACTCTATCTACTGGCCAATCTTGCTCATGATGCTGGATATCAAGCTGCCTGACCGCCTGATTGCCCACGGCTGGTTTGTCATGAAGGATGGCAAGATGTCCAAGTCTAAGGGCAATGTGGTCTATCCCGAAATGCTGGTAGAACGCTATGGTTTGGATGCATTGCGTTATTACCTTATGCGCAGTCTTCCTGTTGGTTCAGACGGAACCTTCACTCCTGAGGACTATATAGGTCGGATCAACTATGAATTGGCCAATGACCTTGGAAACTTGCTTAACCGTACTGTTTCCATGGTTAACAAGTACTTTGACGGTCAAATACCAGCCTACGAAGAAAATGTAACGGATTTTGACGGAGCTCTAGCTCAGGTAGCAGCTCAATCTATCGCTGACTACTACAAACACATGGACGCAGTTGACTACCCACGTGCCCTGGAAGCAGTCTGGACGCTCATCTCCCGCACTAATAAATATATCGATGAAACTGCTCCTTGGGTTCTTGGCTAAGGATGATTCCAAGGTCAAAGAACTGGCAGCAGTCATGAGCCACTTAGCAGCCAGCCTTCGTGTTGTGGCCCACATGATTGAGCCTTTCATGATGGAAACCAGCAAGTCTGTCCTCAGCCAACTTGGCTTGCCTCAAGCAGCTTCGCTGGAAAACCTAGCAATTGACCAGCTCCCAGCAGGTCTGACAGTTGTAGAAAAAGGAACACCAATCTTCCCACGTCTGGATATGGAAGAAGAAATTGCCTATATCAAGGGACAAATGGAAGGCAACAAAACCTGAGGTTGAAAAAGAATGGAATCCAGAAGAAGTCGAGCTCAAACTTAACCGCAAGAAAAATCAAGTTTGACGACTTTGATAAGGTAGAAATCCGTGTCGCAGAAGTCAAAGAAGTTTCTAAAGTTGAAGGCTCTGACAAGCTTCTTCAGTTCCGCTTGGATGCAGGAGACGGTGAGGACCGCCAAATCCTCTCTGGTATTGCGAAATACTATCCAAACGAGCAAGAACTGGTCGGTAAGAAAGTCCAAATCGTAGCCAATCTCAAACCGCGCAAAATGATGGCCGCATCAGCCATAGGATGATTCTATCAGCTGAGCATGGCACCAACTGACTCTCC
>BNJU01001646.1_pt1 | contig 34525 bp, 46 predicted proteins | sample 8539281 | NCBI WGS metagenome assembly BNJU01 (sample SAMD00202456, study PRJDB9452) | human saliva metagenome | isolation source: human saliva | place: Japan
TCCAATGTTAATATTATTTTTCGCCAACAACTTGGAAATTGAAATAGATAAAGTTAATTCATATTAGAATGCCTGAAAAACGAGCATATTTAAATAGGAAGTATAATTTAACAAAAAGATAGCAAGAAGTCTCCGACTTCTACAAGTGGGAGATGAATTGCTTTTTTTGTAAAAATTGAAAAAAAAGGATACATCCATGATACAATTTTTTTGTATGAAATATCGAAGAGAAGTTATAAATAATAAAAATTTCTAAAGAAATAATTAAAAAAATAGTATTCAAAATCAAAAGGAGGTGTAATTTTTATGAAATATAATTTAGCATTCAAATACAGAATTTATCCAAATAAGGAACAAGAATTGTTGATAAACAAGACTTTTTGGATGTGTTCGTTTTGTTTACAATACGATTTTTGTACACTGCGAATAAAAATTTATGAAGAAACTGGAAAAAAATAAAATAATTACACCTGCCAGTTTGAAAAAAATGAAAAATCAATTTCTAAAAGAAGTAGACAGTCTGGCACTTTCAAATGCTCAATTAAATGTAAGACGATCGTTTACGAACTTTTTTTCAGAAGAGAGCGAAATTTCCAAGGTTCAAATCTAAAAAAAGAATAATGTTAAAAAGTTATACAACAAATTGTGTGAATAATTCGATACGAATTGAGGAAAATAAATATTTGGTCTTGCCAAAATTGAAAAAGAATAAAATTAAAATATCATAGAGAAATACCAAAGAATTATAGAATAAAGTCGGTAACATTGACAAACTGTAATGGAAATTACTATGTTTCTATTTTGACGGAATTTGAAAAAGAAATTCAAAAAATCCAAGTAATAATAAAGTGATTGGACTTGATTTTTTTCGATGTCTGAACTATTTATCAGTTCTGAAAACCAAAGGGCTGATTATCCAAAATATTTTAGAATGTTGGAAGAAGAATTGAAAAAATTACAGAAATCATTATCGAGAAAAGTGAAGTTTTCTAAAAATTGGTATAAGCAAAAAGCGAAAATATCAAAATTGCATGAGTATATTAAAAATTGCCGAAGAGATTTTTTGCATAAATTATCGAAAAAATTGTCTGAAGATTATAATGCTGTGGTTGTTGAAGATTTGAATATGAAAGGGATGAGCCAGGCATTAAATTTTTGGAAAAGTGTAGGAGATAATGGATGGGGAATGTTTTTGAGAATGCTTGAGTATAAACTGATGTTTTTAGGAAAGCAATTTTTGAAGATAGATAAGTGGTTTCCATCGTCGAAAACTTGTAGTAAATGTGGAAATGTTAAAGAGAAACTGGAATTATCAGAAAGAAGTTATAAATGTGAGTGCTGCGGGATTGAAATTGATAGAGATTACAATGCGGCATTGAATATAAAAAACATTGGAAAAGCAATGTTGAAATATTAAGAAAATAAAAGAAGACAGGGTAGGAACTACCCGAAGAGCTTGGTAAATATATTTGGCTAGCAAAAGCAGATACTTCCCAAGAAGCTCCCGCTTCTAAAAGCGGGAGTAGTTCACTATATTGTGTAAAAGCAAGGGGTTTTAGTGCTCCCTTGTTAAGTAAAAATAATTATTCTATTCTAGATTTGATCTTAATTATATATGCTTTTTTTATATAACTTTTTAGAAAAAAATTTAAAAAAAGTTATTGACAAATAATAACAATGTATGTTATACTAATTAAGTAGTTTACGGGTGGATGTCCGAACGGCTAAGGGACCGGTCTTGAAAACCGGCGAAATCGCAAGATGTCTGGGTTCGAATCCCAGTTCACCCGCCATTTAAATAATTTTGGAGAAGTGGCAGAGAGGCCGAATGCGCTCCCCTGCTAAGGGAGTATCCGGGCTAAAACTTGGATCGAGGGTTCAAATCCCTCCTTCTCCGCCATTTTTTTTTAACAAAAAGATAGTAAGAAGTCGTAGGCTTTCTATAAATGGGAGATGAATTGCATTTTTGATTGATATTTATAGCAAAATGTATTACACTAAATACATCAGGGTAGGAACTACCCGAAGAGTTTGGTAAATATATTTGGCTAACGAAAGCAGATACTTCCCAAGAAGTTCCTGTTTCTAAAAGCGGGAGTAGTTCACTAAAAAAATTGGAAAATAAATATGCATCTGTAGCTCAATTGGATAGAGCGTCTGACTACGGATCAGAAGGCTATGGGTTCAACTCCTGTCAGGTGCGCCATTTTATAAAAATAATACAGTATTTACATAGTTTGAAGAGATTTAAAAATACCTTTGGAGACAATTTGGGGACGTTTTTAAAACTCTTCATTTTTTTCTAATTTCTCAAGCATTTCTATTAATTTATCTCCATTTTTGTCATTTTCTACTGTATTTTTTTGTATCTGAAATTTAGTTACATATTTTTTTAAAAAATTAAAGATATTTATTTTTTTCTTATTTACAAATACATCGTAACTTATTTTTTTGGCTACTAAGTAAAGTATTTTTTTAAAATTTTTTTCTAGAAAATACAAAAAAATGTGGTAAAAATAATAATGTGAAACATTTCTTCAAATTGGACATAAAAAGAAAAACTAAAACTAGATTAAAGAAATGATAGCATAGAATACTAAATACATAATAAATTTAAAGAGGGTTAATTTTGGTTTCAAAAAAATAAAAAGATGGAGGAATCAAAAATGAAAAAAATTATTTGTAATTTTAACGTTAGCGTTTGTCAGTGCTAATACATTTGCTGAAACATTGCATTTCAAAAAAATTGTAAGGAAGCTAGATCGAAAGGGTATAGAAACATCAAAAAGGGTGAACCTGGATATGCAAGACATTTAGACAGGGATAGAGATGGAGTTGCCTGAGAAAGCAGATAATTTATAAAATATAAATGGAGGAAAATTATGAAAAAAATTTTATTAGTTTTATCAATGTTATTACTTGTGTGCAGTTGTGGAACTCCGCAAGCGCAAAAAAAGACTTTGAAAGTATGTTTAAAGCGCTCCAAAGCGGAGATGTAAAAAAATGAATCAAATAAATCCTGATGCAAAAGATCTCAGAAAATGATGAAAATGTAAAAGATTTTTTTAGATGGATATAAAAAAATAAGCTATAAAATTAATAAAACAGAAGTGGAAGGCGACAAAGCAACTATAAATCTTGATATAAAAGCCCCAGATTTAAGTTCTTATTTTCCTGAATTTTTACAGCAAGCAATGGCATTAGCTTTTTGCAAACATTGGAAAAAAAGTGAAGAAGAAATAAAGAAACTTGGTGAAGATTTCACAATAAAATATTTTAAAGATAAATTGTCATCAAAAGATTTGAAATTTACTGAAAAAAATATAAATGTGATAATGAAAAAAAGATGGAAAAAAATGGAAAGTCGATGATCAAAATAAAGATTTATTTGAAATACTTACTTTTTGGGTTTTTCAAAATTAGCGGATAGTATGAATGGAATATCTGAACAAAAAAATAATCATCTAATTGTTGAATAGAAATTTTTTTATATTATAAAAAAATCAAGAATAGGAGGCTGTCTCATAATTCAAAAAAATAATTTTACTAACATAAATATTATATATTTTTTAAAAAAATATAAATTTATGATTTAGGAATTTTATTTGTTTTGTGAAACAGCCCCTTTTTACTCTGTCTATAATTTTATTTTTCTTTGACAATATATTTTTTTGTAGTAAAAATTTATGCATTGAAAAAAAGTTTTGATTATTTTTAGAAGAAATTTTAATTTGGAATTTAGGAGGAAGAATGAAAAAAAGGACATTAGTTTTAGTGTCGCTAGTATTGACAATTTTAATATTTTTTACAGCTTGTGGAAAAAAAGATGCAAAAAATCCAAATGCAAAGACAGGTAAAAAATATATTATTGCAGTAGATCTGATTTATCCGCCGTTTTCTTTTAAGGAGAATAATGTGGATAAGGGAATTGATGTGATTTGATGAAGGCGGTGGCGAAAAACTCAAGGATTTGAAGTGGAAATTCAGCCGATGGATTTTGGAGGAATTATTCCTGCGATGGAATCTGGACAAATTGATGGTGCGATTGCGGGAGCGAATATTACTGAGGAGAGAAAAAAGGTTGTAGATTTTTCTGATCCATATTACGATACAGGAATTGTTGCGATAGTTCATAAAGATAATAATACGATAAAAACTGGAAAAGATTTGGTTGGAAAAAGACTTGCGGTTAAAAGTGGAACTGCAGGAGAAAGATATGTTCAAGAAAATTTGAAAGGGAAATCTGAAGTAAGAATTTATGATGATACAGTTTCAATGTTAAAAGCGGTTGAAAATAAACAGGCTGATGCGGGATTTGAAGATTTGCCAGTAGTTTTATATACTTTGAATCAAGATCCAGATACGCAGTTAAAAGTTGGAACTGGAAAGTTGACAAATGTTGGAAATGGATTTATGGTAAAAAAGGGGACTCACAAAGAGTTGCTGGAAGAGTTTAACAAAGGTTTGAAGACTTTAAGACAAAATGGTGAATATCAAAAAATTGTGGATAGATACACTAAAGGTGGAAAAACTGTGGAAAAAGGCGGAATTGCTGGAGTTATTGATTCCTACAAGGGAATTTTGACTGGTTACGGACTAAAATTTTTAAGAGGACTTGCAGTTACCATTTATATCACAGTTGTTTCGTTATTTTTTGCAACATTGATTGGTTTAGGGAATAGGATATTTAAATTTTGTGCCCAACAGATAAAAAAGGTTTTCACTCGAAAATGATAAAAATTTCGCAATTTTTAGGAAAAGAATATATTGATTTAATAAGAGGAACGCCACTTATGGTTCAGACAATATTCTTTTATTTCGGAGTTGTGCCATTACTTCCAAAACTTTTAAAATTGACATTTCATTTGAGCAGTGAGCCAGGAATGCTGTCTCCTGAAGTTTCTGGAATAATTATAATTGCATTAAATGCTGGAGCATTTTTAGCTGAAATTTTTAGAGGCGGAATACAGGCGATTGACAAAGGACAAATGGAAGCGGCTAGAAGTTTGGGGCTTTCTTTTAACAAGTCGATGACCAAAGTAATTTTGCCACAGGCTATTAAAAATATGATTCCTGCCATTTTAAATCAGTTTATAAGTTCACTAAAAGATACTTCCTTATTAGTTGTAATTGGAGTGGCAGATTTGATGAAAGAAGGGCAAGTTGCTTATAAAACTAATTTTAAAACATTTGAAACGATGCTTATAGTTGCGGCAATTTACTATATAGTAATTAAATTATTGTCTAAATTGTTCAAGAAAGTGGAGGATAAGTTAAAAGTATGATTAAAGTAGAAAATTTGAAAAAACAGTATGGAGATAATGTTGTTTTAAAAGATATAAGCCTTTATGTAGAAAAAGGGGAAGCGATAAGTGTGATTGGACCGTCAGGTTCGGGGAAAAGTACATTTTTGAGATGTATAAATGGGCTTGAAGAATTATCTGGCGGACATATTTGCGTGGATGAATTTGACCTTGCGGATAAAAATTTGAACATTGACAAATTTCGTGAAAAAGTTGGAATGGTTTTTCAAAATTTTAATTTATTTCCACATTTAACAGTTTTGCAAAATATAACTTTTAGCTCCAGTAACGCTAAAAAAAGTGACAAAGCCAGAAGCTATAAAATTGGGAAAAGAACTGCTTGAAAAAGTTGGACTTTTAGATAAAGCTGATGTTTATCCATCAAGTTTGTCTGGTGGGCAAAAACAAAGAGTGGCAATTGCAAGAGCTCTCGCTATGAAACCAGAAGCATTACTGTTTGATGAGCCGACAAGTGCGTTAGATCCTGAAATGGTTGGAGAAGTTTTGAAAGTTATGAAGGATTTGGCTAAAGAAGGAATGACAATGATTGTCGTGACGCATGAAATGGGATTTGCAAGGGAAGTTTGTGACAGAGTCATTTTTATGGCTGATGGTGAAATTGTGGAGCAGGGAAAACCTGAAGAAGTGTTTTTGAATCCAAAAAATGAGAGAACTCAGAATTTTTTAAAAGTGTTGTAAGAGCATGTTATTATATAAATATTAGTTTATTTTTTATTAATATTGCTTCTTAATCAATAAAGAAATTATTATGTGTTATTTTTGATAAAAAAATTTTTTTCAAATATCAAACATAGTTTTCATTTTTTTATGTATTTTTTTATTGTTATAAAGTAATTAGAATATAATTTTTGTCATTTTAAATTAATATTATTATTAATTTTTTTAAAAAGAATAAAATAAATAAAGTTAATTATTGGTAAATCCAAAATAAAAATTATGAAAAGTTTGGGTACAATATTACTAAGTATTTTTTTAAGAATAATAAATGGCAGATATATGTTAATATAACTTTTTTTAAGAAAAATATAAAATAAAAATTAAATAGGAAAGGACATCTGAAATGGAACAGGGGAATAATAATAGGGTGAGAAATATTCTGATAGCAGTTATAATTGTTTTTAATAACAGGGACAATTTTTTTAGTATCGGATTCTATATTTTTTTCTACTCAAAGTAAAATGGCGAGATTGGAAAAAGAAAGGGAACAAAAGCCAAATATAGTGCAAGATCCAAATATGATTTCAATAAAGTCGGTAAAACCAGAAGTTGCTAACAGTCAAAAAAAGGACTCATATAACAATACTCAAAGTAGACCGAAAACTATGTATGAAAAAAAGCAATGATAAATAGAATGGCATCAGTTGAAAATGAATTAAATAGTTATACGCCTGATAATACTTCTTCTTGTGATGAATATGTAGGCTATCGTGTATCTTTACATAATAAATGGGATAATGAATTAAATCAAATATATAAAATGTTAATGGCAAGCTATCCAGATTCACAAAAGAAATCCCTTAAAAATGAAGAAATAGCTTGGATAAAGGAACGGGAAAGAACAATAGATGGAATAAGAAGCGAGGCATCTGATGACTGTTCGGCAAATATAGAAATTGAGAACAGGGAAATTGATACGATAAAGGCTAGGGCAATAGAATTGGCAGAAAAATACGATAGATTGAATTAATGGAGTGATAGAGATGAAATTTTTTTGGAATTCAGATGAAAAAGGTAAATCGGAGGGGAAAAGAGAATCTGAAGAAAAGGATGAGTTAGAAAAAACAGACAATTCAGAAGAAGAAATGAAACTGGAAAATGAACCTGGACAGGCGGAAGAAATTAAAAGTGATGAAGTGGATAAACCTGTAGAAGAAAAAGTCGAAAAGGAAGAAAACGGAGAAGAATTAGAATCAGAAACTGCTGAACAAGAAGAAGCAGATAAGAACGATGATAGTAAAAATGATGAAAATAAATTAGAAAAGATTTTGAGAAACATTGAAGATATTGATGGAAAAGTTGAAGTGCTAAATGATTTATTTTTGAAAAAGATTCAAAGTATTGAATTTGAAAAAAAGACGACAGATAGACTTTACAAGGAACTTCAGGAATATAAAAATGATATGTATTTTCAGCTCATAAAACCTATTGTGATGAGTTTGGTAAGTTTGAGAGAAAGTATGAAGAAAAAAATTTGAAGAGTTTTTGGTGTGATGTCAGAAGAGGAAAAAAATCAGAAATACTTCAAAAGTTATATTGAAGAAGTGGAAATTATCTTGGAAAACAATGATATAGAGATTTATGAAACTAATATAGAAAAATGACAGTTATGTGGATGTAAAAAAACAAAAAAAATAATAAAGAAAAATTGAAACACCTTATGAACAGCTGCATGGAAAAATAGAAAATGTTTTTGAGCAGCGGTTATAAATATAAGGATAAAAATTATTTCGCCAGAAAAAAAGTTGAAGTAAATATTTATAAAAAAACCAGAAGAAGATTTGAAGGGAGAATAAAATGTCAAAAATATGTATTCGGAATTGATTTGGGAACAACTTATTCGTGTATAGCTCGTGTGGATGATACTGCAAGAGCGGAAGTAATTAAAAAAATAATGAAGGTGAAAAATATTACACCATCTGTAGTTGCATTTGAAGGGATAATGTAATTGTTGGAAATGATGCAAAGGCTGAAGCAGTTTTGAATCCTGAAACGACAGCAATGCTAGTAAAGACTCTAATGGGGAAAACAGACTTTGCTATTAGCTATAATGGCGAAGATAAGACACCAGAAGAAATATCATCGTATATTTTGAGAAAATTGGCTAAAGATGCTTCAGAACAGCTAGGAGTTGAAGTTAAAGACGTGGTAATAACTTGTCCAGCTTATTTTGGAACAGCAGAACGTACAGCAACTAAAAATGCAGGAATAATAGCCGGACTTAATGTATTGGAAATTATAAGCGAACCTACAGCGGCAGCTTTGTACTATGGATGTGCAAAGGAGCAAAATGAAAAGACAATTTTAATATATGACCTTGGTGGAGGAACATTTGATGTAACGATTATGAGAATAAGTTCTGATAAGATTGAAGTTATCTGTTCAGATGGTGATCATGACTTGGGTGGAAGAAACTGGGATGAAGTTTTAATAAGATATTTGGCTAATCAATTTACAGAAAATGTAGGAACTGAAATTGAATTTGATGAATATGCAACACAGGATTTGAGATTAAAGGCTGAAAAGATGAAAAAACAGCTGACTTCAAAAAATCAGGCTAGTGATATGCTGGAAGTAAACGGAAAGAGATCAAAAATTACTGTAACAAGGGAAAAATTTGATGAAATAACTTCTACATTGCTCGATGAAACTTTGAAAAAAACGCAGGAAGCTATTGAAGTGGCTAAAAATAAAGGATATGGAAAAATTGATGAAATACTTTTGGTTGGTGGTTCTACAAGAATGCCTCAAGTAAAAAGCATGTTGACAGAAAAACTTTAAAGAATCTGAAATAAAAATTCTTGAGCCAGATGAAGCTGTGGCTAAAAGGAGCTGCTATTCATGCTGTAAATGTTTATGTAAATAATCAAAAAGAGTCTTGCAGGACAAGATTTTTAATTCTAATGAAGAAGTAAAAAGTATCGGTTAATGGAGATGAAAAGGAATTAAATGCAAGCGATTATAAGGAAGATTTGTCAGTATCGCCTGAAATGATGAGCATTGGTGGAGCTGCCAGACAAATTGTAATAGCTACAACAAAAAAAGTTTTTGCATTAAAGATAATTCATAATAATGAAGAAAAAAATGTTACAATATGATAGTAAAAAAATGAGCCTATGAATAATGGTTTTGTAGATGTGTCAAAAGTTTTTGGAACACTTTACTATGATCAAGGTTCAGTAAATATAGAAATTTATGAAAAATGACTATATGGATGAATATTTTTAATGTTGATGATGATTTAAAAATTGGAGAAGCAATATTGGAACTTCCAGCAAGACTTCCAGAAGGAGCACCAATCGAAGTTACTCTGAAATTAAATAAAGAAGGAATCTTGGATGTTAAGGGAGTAGACAAAACTGGAAATAGAGAAGTAAATGTAAGAATGGAAACAAAAGGTGTAATGTCAGAAGAAGAATTGGAAAAAAATAAAACGACGTTCACAAGGAATAGTAGTTCTATAAGTTCCAGTTAATTAATGGCTTATTCAATAATTTTATAATTTTTAAAAAAATTTGGTAAAAGGGTCTTTTGTTTCTGAAAATAGAAGTAGTTTTTGAATATTATTAAAAAAAATATTTCAATAATCAGAATCTTTTTATAAAAGTTCAATACTCCCTTGCTTTTAGAAAAATTTTTTGATAAACTTTAAATATATAGTTTTTTTGAATAAGTTAAATTTATAAGTTACAACTAAACGTAATTAAAATTACTCAAATTTCTTTTATTAATTCTGTTTTATATTTTTTTGAAAAAAATTATAAATGTAATTTAGAGAAGTTTGAGTATATTTTAATTGGGGAAAAAAATATTTTCAAGAAATCATGGGAGAAAAGAAATGGCAGATAGAAATAGAATTGAATATAACTGGTATGAAATACTTGGCTTGGAGTATTATCCAGTTCCTGAAGAGAATGAGGAGAAAATAAAGGCTAAAATAGAAGAAAAAAGAAAAGAATGGCTAAGAAAAGAAAACAGATCCGTTAAATGGTACAAAAATATAAGAATTATGGTGAACTTTTAAAAACATGGTGTTATAGAAAGCGAGATGCTTAATAGCACAAAAAAAGAAAAAGAATTGATTAGAGATGCGCAAAATAAGCTGTTTGAGCCAATAGATAAATTTTTGAAGTATTTTTGAAGGAAGTATAATTACGTCGAAAAAGATAAAAAGAGATAGCTGAAAAGACTAAAAGAAAAGAAGATTTGATTAAAAAAAGCGAATTGAAGAAAATGGTAAAAATAGAATTGTATGATGAAAAAAATTTATAAAAACTATTGCGAATATATTAACAGAAAATATGAATTTTTTTAACAGTTGAGCAAAAATTTAAAAATATTGGATAAGAAAGATTTATATGAGTTTTTAAATTCTGAAAAATATAAATGTGAATAGGTTGGATGCAAGAGGAATTATTGAGAATATCAAAGAAAAGAGAAAAGATTTGATTAAATCTGATAATGAAACTTCTGCCAAGAAAAAAATTATTTACTGAATGTGAAAAGATATTTGGAGATGTAGCAAAAAGGAAAGAATACGATGAATATTTGAAATATTTAAAATATATAAATGTAAAAAAAGGAACTGGAAGAAATAAAAACTATCTATGAAGTTACTGATAAACAAGTATCGAATAAGGAAAATGATAATTTTAATAATATAAAAAAAATATTGAACAGTGAAAAGGAAGCTAAAAAATATATTTATAGGATTTTTGTGAAGCAAATAAGATACCTTATAATATCTCAAATAGTTCAAATGATACAAATAGACCGCAAAATACATATAAAAATGATAATAATGAATTAAAAAAATTAAGTGAAGCTGCTTGTGAAAGGGCTTTGAATGCCATAGAGAATTTTAGATTTAATGAAGCTGTAAAATGTTTGAATGAGGCAAGGAATTATTGGCCAGGAAATCCACGGATAGAGATGATAAGAAAAAGAATGAATGAAAAAGCTGGAGCAAAATTCTAATAATAATTACAGTAATAATAGTCAAAACAGAAATAATAACAGTAATAATTATTACAACAGTCAAAATGGAAATGCTGCTACTAATGGCAATAGCGGGACTAATGTTATATTAATAGTTATCGGAGTAATACTTTTTATAATAATGGCAGTTATGATATTTTTAACAGCGAAAAATTTATCACCAAATTTTTCTAATAATAAAAAAAGAACAACTCAGGATGCAAATAATTTTTCAGACGGGCCTGATTCAACTCCAGAAACAACTTACGAAAATACACAGCCTGTAGATCCTGATCACGAAACAAGAAATGGATACACTTATTTAAAGGATGATGGGAAAGGTTCAACATTTTCAAAAAGAGATCTTGGATATGAAGAAGGAATGATGGGTGTAAGTGATAACTCATCTGCTTATGAAAATATTAAAACAGAATATTGCAATGCAGTAAATGAAATTGTAAAAGTAGATGATGGAATTGTTCCAGGAACAAATACTCCATTTAGACAGGCTACATATACAGAAGTTGATGATGCATACAAGGAATATTTACAGAAAATAGCACAAATGAGACAAGTCGTTTTCTTGTTAAAGTAATGGAAATGATAGTGTAATAGAGCCGGAATCTGGATGCTTTTTATAAAGGAACTCGTTGGAATACGGCAAATTCCCAAGTACAAGGCAAGAGAATTTGAGAGAAAGGAAATAGATGATTATTATAATAATTATGGGAATTAATATTAAATTAGAATGTTCATAATCTCAAATGAATGTATATACAAATATAGTGTAGGAATGTATAAAAATTTTTGCGCAAATAGAACAGCAAAGTATTAAATTTACGGGATTTATCTATTAGTGTACACAAATTATAGATACACTCTGTAGATTTATTATTGTACCAGCATCCTAAAATTATATTCTCTCGAATTTATAATTTTTTTAAATTATTATAATTTAATAAGAGGTTAGTTCAAAACCCCTTGTTTTTAAATAGAAATTCTTAAACATAATATTTTTTTCTCCATAATTTTGCATAAGTTCCAAAATAGGCAGCAAATCTTTTTCCTTTTTCTGTGAGAACGTATTCTGTCTTTTTGGATAAACATCATATTCCCTTTTTTTCGATGAGTTTTTTTCTTCAATTAAATAGTTTAAATGCTCGATAATCATTTTTTTCGTTGCTGCCTTTTATTTGATTTTTGAAATCTTTTGTTCTGACTTTTCCGTGTCTTAAAAGCCATAATATGATGACTGTCCATTTTTGATAATATTTTTTTGAGTTAATTCCAGTGGACAAGTGTAAATTTTTTTCTTCCATATAAATTTTTCCTTTCGATGAAATTATTTGAAATTTTAAAAAAACACCAAATAATCTTGATTTTTACTATAATTTTTTTATTTTTTTCTATATTTTTTTAGAAATTTTTATAAAATACCACACTCGAATTAGCAGTCCTCCTGTCCAGCCTATTGGTGCGGCAATCCAAATTCCGTTATAACCCTAACGATGTTTTGGAAAGTAAAATGGCTAGAGGTACTTGAAACATACAAAATGAAGTAATGGAGGCTATTAATGGAACTAAGGATTTTCCATAGCCTAGTAGCAATCCATTTAGTATTTGCATTGTGCAGAAAAATTACGTAAAATGCTGAAATTATACGTAAATATTGATTTCTATAAAAAAATTACTTCAGGATTTCGGTTAAATATTGAAATAAAGAATGCTGGGAAAAATAAAAAAATAATAATTGAAATTATAACGGAAAAATGAGATTCCTAAAAATTAGGCTATCTTTTTCCACCTTTAATTATTCTATCCATTTTTTTAGCTCCATAGTTTTGAGCTGTAAAAGTCATCATCGCCTGTCCTAAATTTATGGATGGCAATTCTGCAAAGGAGTCAATTCGGGAAGCAGAAATAAAAGCTGCAATACAGTCTGTTCCAAATCCATTTACGAGAATTTGAATGACAATAAATCCTAGGCTGATTAAAAACTTGCTGTAACATTGCTGGCATTCCAATAATCAGTATTTCTTTTTAAAAATATTAAAATTTAAGTTGAAATAATGTTTTTGAAAAAAATTAGATTCGGATATTTAAATTTTATGTAAAGTAAGCAAAGAAAAAAAGAAATAAACTGTGAAATAACAGTTGCAATTGCCGCTCCTGCAACTCCAGAGTTTAGTACTGCTACAAAAAAATATATCTAGGATAATATTTAAAAATCACTGCGGTAATTAAGATGTAAGTCAGCGTTTTTTTGAATCACCCTACGCCTTTTTAGCGTGTTTGTAAGGGAATTGTAGCCAAAAGTTGGGACAACTCCAATAAAAAAATAATTTTTTTAAATAGATATTTGCCTCCAGTAACAATTTTTTTCGGAACATTAATTAAAAATTAAAAATATTGTTTGACAGTAAAAAAACCTAATGTTGTAACAATAAGAGATAAAACTATGGAAAAAAATAAATCCTGTATTTGCAGTAATTTTCAAATTTTTCCATATCTTTTGCACCAAAAATATTGGGAAATTAGAATGCTTTGTCCCTAGTGAAATTCCTATCGAAACAGCTATTATAAGTACATTAATCTGATAACTTGAGCCTACAGCCGCAAGGCTTTCCTTTCCTAAAAAAATTTCCCACAATGATTGTATCTGAAATATTGTAAATCTGCTGAAATAAATTTCCTATCAAAAATTGGTAAAGAAAAAAATAAATTATTGTTTTTTTAATTCGTTTCCTTTTGTTAAGTCTTTCATTTTATCTTCTCCTGATTTTTTTATATGTTTCTTAATTGTTATTTTTAACATTTATTTTATCTAATATGAATAACGTACTTTTTTTGTAAGTAAGTTTTTTTATTAGTTAGCTCAAAGATACTTGTGATTTAGGTTGTGAAAAAAATTGTATTATCTTATTATTTTTAAAAAAAGAAAAAAAGGATAAAGAAATTTTTTTATTTGACTTATATTTTCTAGCATTGTATAATAAACTTATAGTTATAAAAAGTGGAGAGTGGAAAAACTGAGCCATAAGAAAGATATGAAAAAGAAAGAGGTAAGGATTTATGGAAAAATGAAGGGACTTATTTATAAATTTTCAGGAAGCAATTTGATAAAGAAAGATCCTGATATGCTTCATCATTTCCAAATGGAGGACTTCGTAGCACATTTGAAGCAAAAAGTAATTTAAGTCCTTGCCTTTGTTTAGTTTGTAAATTTGGCTTTTTAATAAATTTAATAGAGAGAAAGGAATTAAAAAAATGATTTTTTTGAAAATCGCTGGGAAGTATTTTTTTCCCATCATTGTTATGATTGCAATTGGATATATTTTGAAAAAAAGACACTGGTTTCATCATACATTTAGTGAAAATGTGTCAAAACTTATAACAAATGTGGCCTTGCCTTGTTCAATATTTTATTCAGTTTTAAAATATTTAAATATGGATGCCCTGAAGGAAGTGTCAAACCGTTTAATTTTTACATTTGCTTCAGTGATTATTGGATATGTTGCAGCCTTTGTAGTTATAAAGATAGTGAAAATGCGAGATGGAAGACGTGGAGTATTCTATAATGCTGTAGTCAATGCAAATACGATATTTATTGGACTTCCTTTGAATATGGCTCTTTTTGGGGAAGCGGCTTCAAAGTATTATTTGATGTATTATATTACTAATACAGTGTCAATATGGACTTTGGGATATATGCTTTTGGCAAATGATCCAATGGATGCAGGAAGTGGAGATGGGAAAGGCGGATTTAACCTGAAAAAGTTATTGTCACCACCGCTTATTGCTTTTGTTATCGCATTCGTTGTGCTTCTTTCAGGAATAAAAGTTATGACGCCGATTGTGGAAACTACTAAGTATCTTGGAAGTATTGTAACGCCGCTTGCTTTGCTGTATATTGGGATTGTGTTGGCGGATGCAGGGCTTCATAGTATTAGATTTGATTTGGATACAAATTTGGCTTTGCTTGGGAGATTTGTATTTTCTTCAATTGTCATGATTGTGCTTTTGAAAATTGCAGGACATTATGTGCATTTGAATGACCTGGAAATAAAAACCTTTGTAATTCAGTCGGCAGCGCCAGTATTTGCAGCATTGCCTATTTTAGTAAATGAAACTGATGGAGATATTGGATATTCTACGAATGTCGTTACTACAAGTACGATTTTATTTATATTAGTTGTACCGATTCTTATGAGTATACTTAATATAATTCATATTTAATTTAAAAATTTAGAAAAATCATTAATTTGATTTTTCTTTTTTTAGTGATTAAAGTATTAATTAAACTCGATTATATGGCTCATAATTATTAATCTTGAAATTAACAAAGAAATATGATAAACTTTTTAATGTATACTTGAGATATGTTCAAATATTTAATATTTATATTTAAATTAGTTAGAATAAAAAAATAAAGTTTGAATAGAGTAATTATAATCTTTGAGTTTAATTTTTAAAAAAATTTTAGTATAATAATTGCAGTTTTAGGAGGAAAAGTGAAAAAAATTAATAGTATTGCTTTGCTTTTATTAGTGTCAGGAATTTCATTTTCAAATACAAATACAAATGTAAGCAAAAAGTAAAAGTTTATGTAAATGGATTAAGAATCCAAATATCTACGTATCTAAAGAAATTGATTTGATAAATCATTCGCAATTAAAGGGAGATATTTATTGTGATGTTGAAAATGATTATATGACATATTATGTTGGAATAGGAAATATAGAAATTGGACTGCTTTTATAATTTAAGAGAAAAAAAGAATTAACTTATGAAAATATTTTTTTAATATATTGGCTGATTTTTCAGTCTGATATTTTTAAAATTGCTTCCAACGAAATATACCAGAAAAGGATGAAAAAAACAAACCAAGATATTATACTTACAGACTATATGTTTATGATGCCAAGAGGGAGATACCTATATGCTGTTTAAATATATTTATGATACAGCAAAAGCCTGATGGAGATTGGAAAATTTATTATAACAATGAAATTTTTTTCAAAAAAACAAGTGAAAAATATGCAACGGGTTTTGAAAAATGCCGGTTATCTTCCAACAGAAGATATAGTGTATTAATTAAGGGGATCTATGAAATTAATTTTTAGAAGAAGACATAAACTATAAGACCAAAATAAATGATTTTTGGCGTTGAACCTGTAAATAAGAGAATTATAACAACGGGAGAAAAAAATTAATATACTTTAACAAGGGAAAATTTGAAAAAGGAAAGTGGAGGGAAAGTAAAAATTGTGAAATTATAAAATATATAAAGGAAAAAAATCAATTATTTGTTTCCAGCATATTTTTTTGTTTCTACTCCAAGCAGGGAAAAGTATATAAATGTGATGGAAATAAAAAAAGAATAGTAGAACTTGTATTTGACATGGGAGATATAATTCAAGTTATGAATTTTTATAACAAGTGGAAGGATTGTCTATATTAAAGATAATATTCTTTTTTTCCTATGATGTCGATACAAGAGAATTAATTTTCACAAAACTTTCAAAATGCAGAAAAAAATGGGAGTTATAAAATATTCACAAGTGGAGAAAAATGTTATAATAAAAATTTAGGGAAGATCATAAGCAAATAAATACAATAAGTATTTTTTGAAAACAGATTAAAAAAAATATTTGAAGTAAAAAAACAGAAAATAATCATGCCTATTCAAAAAAATAGTTGGACTCCAATACTTTTGCAGGAACAGAAGATGGCGAGGTTGAAATATGGAATATTCTGGATCAGGAACTTTATAATTCGATAAAAAAATTTCAGATAGAAAAAAATAACATACATTGAAGAGTTTGAAGGAAATATTTTATCGGACTTGAAAATGGAGAATTAATAATTACAGATGTAAAGTTTAATATTTTAATGCAGGAAAAAAAATATTAAAGGAAAGAATTGTAAAAAAATTTGCGTGATTGAAAATGAGATTTATGTAATGGGATGCGAGAATAGAATAGTTAAGTATAGGATGGTTTTATAAAGTTAATAGATATAAAAAAATAAGTTGTCTTAAAATCTAAATTCACAGTTATTAATTTAGCTGTGATTTTTTTAGTTGTAAGAGGAAAAATCATTTTATAATTTTAACAAAAGATAGCAAGAAGTCTCCGACTTCTATAAGTGGGAGATGAATTGCTTTTTTTGTAAAAAAATTGAAAAAAAGGGTATATCCATGATACAATTTTTTTGTATAAAATATCGAAGAGAAATAATTAAAAAAATAATATTCAAAAATCAAAAAGGAGGTGTAATTTTATGAAATATAATTTAGCATTCAGATACAGAATTTATCCAAATAAAGAGCAGGAATTGTTGATAAATAAGACTTTTTGGATGTGTTCGTTTTGTCTACAATACGATTTTTGTATATTGCTAATAAAAATTTATGAAGAAACTGGAAAAAAATAAAATAATTACACCTGCCAGTTTGAAAAGTGAAAATCAATTTTTTTGAAAAGAAGTGGACAGTTTGGCACTTTCAAATGCTCAATTGAATGTGAGACGATCGTTTACGAATTTTTTTCAAAAGAGAGCAAAGTTTCCAAAGTTCAAATCTAAAAAGAATAATGTTAAAAGTTACACGACAAATTGTGTGAATAATTCAATACGAATTGAGGAAAATAAATATTTAGTTTTACCAAAATTGAAAAGAGTAAAATTAAAATATCATAGAGAAATACCGAAGGATTACAAGATAAAGTCAGTAACATTGACAAACAGTAATGGAAATTACTATGTTTCCATCTTAACAGAATTTGAAAAAGAAATTCAAAAAATCCCAAGTAATGATAAAGTAATTGGACTTGATTTTTCAATGTCTGAATTATTTGTCAGCTCTGAAAACCAAAGGGCTGATTATCCAAAAATACTTTTAGGATGTTGGAAGAAGAATTGAAAAAAATTACAGAAATCATTATCGAGAAAAAGTGAAATTTTTCTAAAAAAATTGGTATAAGCAAAAAAATTGAAAATATCAAAATTACATGAATATATCAAAAATTGTCGAAGAGATTTTTTGCATAAATTGTCGAAAAAATTGTCTGAAACATATAATGCTGTGGTTGTTGAGGATTTGAATATGAAAGGGATGAGCCAGTCATTAAATTTTGGGAAAAGTGTAGGAGATAATGGATGGGGAATGTTTTTGAGAATGCTTGAGTATAAACTGATGTTTTTAGGGAAACAATTTTTGAAGATAGATAAGTGGTTTCCGTCATCGAAAACTTGCAGTAAATGTGGAAACGTTAAAGAGGAACTGAAATTATCAGAAAGAAGTTATAAATGTGAGTGCTGTGGAATTGAGATTGATAGAGATTACAATGCGGCACTGAATATAAAAAACATTGGAAAAGCGATGTTGGAATATTAGGAAAATAAAAAAAATAGGGCAGGGACTGCCCGAAGAGCTTGGTAAATATATTTGGCTAGCAAAAGCAGATACTTCCCAAGAAGCTCCTGTTTCTAAAAGTGGGAGTAGTTCACTTGTAAAAATTGTGTATAAATGTTATAATTTGGCGGAAAAAAATATATTACAAATTGTAAAGCAAAAATATAGGGGAATATATGGATTTTTTTGACATTATAACTAATTTTCTTGTATCGTTGCAAAGGAAATTCATGAGAGAATAAGAGAGGAAGTGATGAATGAGTTGGAAAGAAATAAAAATTAAGCTGTATGGATTTAATAATTTAACGAAAACGTTAAGTTTTAATATTTATGATATTTGTTATGCCGAAACAGAAAGAGAGCAAAAAGGATTATATTGCATATATTGATGAACAGTATAATTCAGAGAGGCTTACAAAAATACTTATTCGTGTGGCAGAAATGATAGGAGCGCAGGTTCTAAACATTTCAAAGCAGGATTATGAGCCGCAAGGGCATCTGTAAATGTTTTTAATTGCAGAGGAAAGAATAAATCCTGAAAAATATTGACAAGTCTTGTAATAGAGGAAAAGCCATTCTTTGAGGAAATTGGGAAAGATAAGGAAACTGAAAAAAATTGAGGGAAAAATAAAAAAATAGTAAAGAAGAAGGAGAAAAATGCAAGCCAGGATACAGATACAGTTCATGCTCATTTGGATAAAAAGCCATATAACAGTGCATACTTTTCCAGAATACCATCCAGATAATTCAATTTCCACTTTTCAGGGTAGATATTGACATTGCAACTTGCGGGGAAATTTCACCATTAAATACGCTAAATTATCTAATAGACAGCTTTTGATTCTGATATAATCACAATTGATTACAGAATACGAGGTTTTACAAGGGATATTTCAGGAAAGAAATTTTTTTACAGATCATAATATAACTTCTATTCAGGATTATATTGAGCCTGAAAAGTTAAAAAAATTTACGATGCAATTGATGTAAATGTTTATCAGTCAAACATTTTTTTCATACAAAAAAATGCTTATAAAGGAAATCGAATTGCAAAACTATCTTTTTAATCAGGATGTTTATGAAATTGCACCGAAAAAAAGACTGGAAAATTACAGATAGACTTAGAAAGGAAATGATTGAAATTTATAGCGGAATGAATATTTATTAAAAATTATTTTTATACTTGAATCATGTATTCAAAAAATATGGAAGGAGTTGAAAAAATGGGCAAAAATATTGATAAAGATAGACAGAATAAGACTGTTCTTTTTGATGCATTGAAAAATCATCTTTCCAACAGGGTTGTGAGATTTGATGTGCCTGGACATAAAGGAGGTCGTGGAAATAAGGAGTTTAGGGATTTTATTGGGCTGGAAGCAATGCAGATGGATGTTAATTCGATGAAGCCGCTGGATAATTTATGCCATCCGACCTCAGTTATTAAAGAGGCGCAGGAAATAGCGGCGGAGGCTTTTGGAGCGAAAGAGGCTTATTTTATGGTGAGCGGGACTACCGGGGCGGTACAGGCTATGATTATGGCGACTTGTAAGGCCGGGGATAAAATTATTATTCCGAGAAATGTTCATAGAAGCGCTATTAATGCGATGGTAATCTGTGGAGCAATTCCAGTTTATATTAATCCTGGACTTAATAAAAAATTGGGAATATCGCTTGGAATGTCGATTAACGATGTAAAAAAGGCAATTAGTGAAAATCCTGATGCTAAGGCAATTTTAGTAAATAATCCAACTTATTATGGAATTTGCTCGGATTTAAAATCTATTGTGAAATTAGCGCATGAGAATAATATGCTTGTGCTGGTTGATGAAGCGCACGGAGCACATTTTTCCTTTGATGAAAACTTGCCCATTTCAGGGATGGCGGCTGGTGCAGATATGGCAGCGATTAGTATGCATAAGACAGGTGGTTCTTTAACGCAAAGTTCAATTTTATTAAGTGGTGAGCGAATAAATGCCGATTATGTGCGGCAAGTTATAAATTTAACTCAAACTACAAGCGCCTCATATTTACTTATGACTTCGCTTGATGTAGCAAGAAAAAATTTGGCGATAAACGGAAGAGAACTTTTTGAAAAGACAGTTAGATTTGCAGAATATGCTAGAAGTGAAATTAATAAACTGGGCGGATATTATGCCTATGGGAAGGAATTAATTGACGGAGATTCGGTTTATGACTTTGATACGACAAAATTGTCTGTATATACAAAGGATATAGGGCTTGCTGGAATTGAAGTATATGATATTCTACGTGATGATTATGAAATTCAAATTGAATTTGGAGATTTGGGAAATATTTTGGCAATAATTTCAGCTGGAGATAGAGGATTGGAAATAGAACGGCTAATTTCATCACTTGCCGAAATTAAGAGGCTTTACTCAAAAGATTCAACGGGAATGTTCGATCATGAATATATAAATCCTGATGTTGTGCTTCCGCCACAAAAAAAGCCTTTTTACTCAGAAAAAGGAAATGATTCCTATAAAAGACAGTGCTGGGAAAATAAGTGGTGAATTTGTTATGGCTTATCCGCCTGGTATACCGATTTTAGCGCCAGGAGAGAGAATTACGGAGGAAATTATAAATTATATTGAATATGCGAAGGAAAAGGGATGTTTGCTTACGGGAACTGAAGATATGCATGTTGAAAAGATAAATGTTGTTTTGGAGTGAGAATTCTAGACATAAAAATAATTATTATTTCCTGTTAAATAGCAGGCTAATTAGAATTAAGATCTTTTTTTATTAAATGATATAAAATAAAAACTCCTGTTTTTTAAGTGGGATTTAGTATTAAGATAGAGAAATTGATGAAAGAAGGAAATAAAAAAATGGCTGATAGCAGATTTTTTTGAAAATTTTTTTAATTATATTTTTGCTAGTTGAAGGCAGTTATTCTAATGACAGAAATGATAAAGGCGGAGAAACAAAATATGGAATTACTAAAGAGAAGGCTAGAGAATGTGGCTATAAGGGAAGTATGAAGGATTTTACGAAGGCAATGGCTGAAAAAATTTATGAGGAAAAATATTATAAGGCAAAAAAATTAGATAAGATAAAAAATGATAAAATAGCGCTTAGTATATTTGATTTTTCAGTAAATGCTGGAAGATATGGGATTAAAAAGGCTCAGGAAGTTGTAATAAAGTTTATGGAAAGAATGTAGTCAGTGTAGATGGAGCAGTTGGGCCTATGACGTTAAAATATTTAAATGAAGTTAATCCAGCTAAATTTTTAACGGTTTATCATAATTTACAACGTGAATACTATAAGTCCCTTGCCAAAAAGTAATCCAACTCAAAAGTGATTTTTTTAGCTGGATGGCTAAATAGAGTTAAAACTAAGGAAAATTATTTGAAAAATGTTTAATTTAATGTAAGAAATAGAATAAAATTATAAAAAGTAGGTAATATAAATTGAAAGGAGTGTAGCAGATGGAATTATGGTATACAGAAGAGCATACAAAAAATGTTCGGTTTTCTATAAAGGTTGATAAGCAGTTAGTCAGTGTGAAAAGTGATTTTTCAGCGGATTGATATTTTTTTGAGTCGCAGGAATTTGGGCGGTTTTTTTGACGCTGGATGGATTTATGATGCTGACAGAAAAGGATGAGTTTATTTACCATGAGATGATAACACATGTTCCGATGGCGGTAAATCCTAAAGCTAAGAAAATATTGGTAATTGGCGCTGGAGATGGTGGAACTGTCCGTGAGCTTGTAAAGTATGAACATATCGAGAGAATTGATATGGTGGAAATTGATAAGATGGTTGTTGATGTCTGTCGTGAATATTTGCCTAAGACTGCGAATAAATTGAATGATGAAAGAGTTCGCATTTATTATGAGGATGGATTGAAATTTGTACGTTCTAAAACAAATGAATACGATATTGTAATTGTGGATTCGACAGATCCGTTTGGGCCTGGAGAAGATTTATTTACGAGGGAATTTTATGGAAACTGCTTTAATGCGCTAAAAGATGACGGAATTCTTGTGAATCAGCACGAAAGTCCCTATTATGAGGCGGATGCTAAAGCAACAGCAAGAGCGAATAAACAGTTAAGAGCAGTTTTTCCGTTTGCAACAGTTTATCAGCTGCATATACCGACATATCCGTCAGGACATTGGCTATTTGGATTTGCTTCAAAAAAATATAATCCTGTAAAAGACTTGAAGGCTGATGAATGGAATGAGTTTGGGATAAAAACTAGATATTATAATACGGAATTGCATAAAGGAGCGTTTGCGTTGCCAAATTATGTGAAAGATTTAATAAAATAATTAGAATAAAAACTAGAAGGAGAGTTTATATATGAGAAATAAAAATATACATACATTTATAGGGTGTGACAATGAATATAATGAGAGCAAAATTGTTATTTTTGGAGCACCATTTGACAGCACAACTTCATTTAGGCCAGGGACTAGGTTTGCTTCGGCGGTTATGAGAAATGAGAGTTTTGGGATAGAAACTTATAGTCCTTATCAGGATAAGGATTTGGAAGATATAAATGTTTTTGATGGGGGAGATTTGGAGCTTTCATTTGGAAATTCGGAAAGTACGCTGCAGGATATTCAAGATGAAACGGCAAAAATTTTGAAGGATGGGAAAATTCCATTTATGATTGGTGGAGAACATTCGGTAACATTGGGTTCTGTGAAGGCGGTTGCTGAGAAATATCCAGATTTGCATATTATCCAGTTTGATGCGCATACTGACTTGCGAGATGAATATTTAGGGCAGTATTATTCGCATGCTTCTGTAATTAGAAGATGCTGGGATATTGTTGGAGATGGTAAGATTTTTCAATTTGGAATAAGAAGTGGAGAAAGAGATGAATGGAAGTTTGCAAAGGAACATCTTCACACGACAAAATTTAATTTTGATGGACTTGATGAAGTTGTGGAAAAACTAAAGGGGAAACCTGTGTATTTTACGTTGGACTTGGATGTGCTTGATCCATCGGAATTTCCAGGAACTGGAACGCCTGAAGCGGGAGGAGTCACTTTTGTAGAACTTCATAAGGCAATAGAAAAAATTTCTCAGTTAAATATTGTTGGACTTGATATGAATGAATTGTCGCCTGTGTATGATCAATCTGGGCAATCTACGGCATTAGCTTGTAAATTATTAAGAGAAATCTTGTTATTTATTTATAAATAGTTTTTGATTTAGCAAGGGGTTTTAACCCCTTGTGTACACAAAACTTAAAATGTAATTTAAAAATTTATAACATTAAATAAACTAAATAAATTGCCGAAAAACAGCAGATTGAGATAAAACTTGTCATATACATTAATAATATATTTTTTTATATCATCTAATCTAAATTCTTTTTAATTTATCTCCAATTGTCGGCTTTTTTTACTTCTTTTTCCAAAAATAGGAAACTTTTCCACCAAACTGAACTCCCAGTGCTCCAGCTACAGCGCTTTCTGGATGAGCAGAATTTGGACTTGCGTGATTTTTTTCTATCTCTTTTGAATATTTTTCCAGGCATTTTTTTATAATTATATCTTAAAATATAACTTGCCATCGTTATGAAAAATTCCAGAAATTCTGGCAGGAATAAAATTTGCCACATCGTCTAATTTTGCTGAAAAACATGCCAAATCTCGCATATCTTTCATTTTTTTATATCCAACCATTGAATCAAGAGTATTTATTGCCTTATAAGTCATTGCCAGCGGAGTCCGCCTAAAAAAACATATAAAAACATTGGTGCAATCACTCCATCCACCATATTTTTCCGAAATAGTTTCCATCGTACTTCTAATAATCATTAATTTATCCATTTTTTTCAGTATCTCTTGAAACAAGGTAAGATAACTTTTTCTCTTGCCACTTTTTAGATTTCCAAGTTTTGCAAATCCCATAAACTCTTTTTCCCTTCACGAGCCAATGATTTTACAGAAAACACCGTATACATCAAATAAATTTCAATTATTTCAAAAACTTTGTTAATTTTTTTGTTAATTTTACTAGAAAAATACATAGCAAAAAACGTACTTGTAACTACTAAAATATTTAAAATTGTCCCACCAATAAAACTTCCTTTTTTTCCATATAATCTTTTTTTCCAAAAATGTAATCATTTTTCCCAATAATTTGAACTGGATGTGTAATTTTCTCTGGATCTCCAAAAAAATTAAATCTAAAATGAATGAAATCCATATTTTTTTACTAGAAAATTCATTATTTATCTCCTATTATTCATTATTGTGTAACTCTTCTATAAACTATTTTTACTTAAAAAAATCACTTTTTTTAATAAACTATATCATCTGTTGCCCTTGCTCCCACTTTTTTTCCATAATTTCTATCATTTCAACAGCATTCTCATCATTTTTATTCCAAAAATCTTTACTATAAAAAAACGCTTCCATTCACCATTTATTGTATCATAAAGAATCATATAAATCATAAATTCATCCTTATTTTTCAGGACTGTAAATATACATTCTGTATTTATAATATTCTGGAGAATTACTATATTCTAACTCTGTCAAATTTTTTTCCAAGGATATAATTTAATTACATCCTTTTCAAATTCATCCAAATAATTAGCAATTTCAATATAGGTAAGCTCCTTTTTTTGCTTCCTTTGTTATAAATTAACCCTACTTCCATAAAAACTATCATTATTTTTTTATCCTCTGTTTCATATACCATTTTTATTTTTTTCTACATCACAATAAATTTTATCTGTTAATTTTGTATTTTTTTAACCAGTTCTACCATTTTTGCTTGCAGATTCTGTATTCCCTGTATACCAATTGCAATTAACTGAAAAATCCTATTGCTTCTATCATTAAAAAAATACTAAAAAAATAAAAATTTTTTTCATAAATTTGTCTCCTCCCTTTTTTTATTTAAAAACTAATCATAGCTGTAGCCCTTCCAGCGTTTTTTCTTTCCCTTCTATAAGAATGAAATTTTTCATCAAATGTACTTTCATCTGCTACAATCAAATTTTCCTGTTTTATCCCAAGTTTGAGTGCCATAAGTTCATTAAATTTTGTATTGTCAAAATGATATTTCCCTGTTTTATCATTAAACCAAAATGATTTTTCCACAATTTCTCTGTTACTTTTCCCAAATTTTTCCACAAACTTATCATAAAATTCATTTCCAACTTCATAATCCTTTTGACCAATCCCAATTCCTAACGCCATTACTACATTCTCAACTTGCGTCCCATATTTTTTTTGCATTTCCAAAAGCCCTGACTTCATCATTTCCTTAAACGTTCCTGGCCATCCCTGAATGCCATGCTCCTATAACCTGATTTTCCTTATCATAAACAAAAATCGGCAGACAATCTGCATAAAATGTAAAAATCGCAATATCCTTCCTTTTTGTCAAAAATCCGTCAATATCATCTTGTTTTTCATAATAATACTTTTCTGTATTTTCATCAATAATTTTTACATTGTTAGAATGAGTCTGAAAAGCCATAACTTCCTGTTTATTTGACAAACCTAATTCCTTTTAATAATTTTTTTCCCTGATTTTTTTCTGTATTCCTTCTTCCTGATTTTTCAATTGGACAATAATCAGACATATTTCCAGCATTTTTTTGTATAAACTGCCGTTATTCCATATTTTTCAAATTCTTTAATATAAAAAGTAATTTTCCTTTTCAAAAAAACATCTTTTTCTCCCGTTTAAATTATAATTTTCAATTTGTTTAACCATTTATTTTTTTCTATTTCCAAAATAATCTGTCAATTCCAAAAACAGCTGATTTTCATTAAAGTCATCAGAAATAATTTTTTTCTTGCTTTTTTTCTAAATATTCCTGAAGTAGCCTTTTTGCTCTCATCCAACCCAAAAATACTAGGATAAGTGGTTTTTTCATTTTCAACATCATTAGATTTTTTTCCAATTTCCTCAAAATCCCCTTCAATATCTAAAATATCATCCTTAATTTGAAAGGAAATTCCCAATAATTTTGAATATTCCACCATTTTTCTGATATTTTTTTCATTTTCAATATTTAAAAGCAATCATTGGAAGTTCAATCGCAGCAGTCAGCAGTTTCCCAGTCTTATGTGCATGAATATATTTTAACGTGTCAATTTCCACTTTTTTATGTTCAGATTCTATATCTACAAACTGTCCTCCGACCATTCCAAAAAATCCTGCATATTCAGACAATTTTGAAATAATCTGAACTTTGCTTTTGTCTTTCAGGTTTCTAGCGCTTGCAACTACTCCAAATGCTTCCGTCAAAAGCACATCTCCCACAAGAACCCCGATTGCCTCATTATATTTTTTATGAACAGTCAATTTACCACGTCTATAATCATCGTTATCTATCGCTGGCAAATCATCGTGAACAAGCGAATAGCAATGTATAAACTCAAGTGCAACAGCAATTTCCTTGATTTTATCATAACTTTTTTTATTTTCATCAAATAAATCACAAATCATATACATTAAAATAGGACGAATTCTTTTTCCGCCATTCATAACCGCATATTCCATAGCCTTTCGCCAATTTTTTTCAGGATATTTATCCCTATAATTCCCTAAGTAATTCCATCAGATTGTCTTCAACAACCTTCTTTTTTTCTTTTTAAATATTTCTGTAACATTTTATCTCCCAATCATTCAAATTCTTCCATTTCCATTTTCCCATTTTTTTCCAGTACTTTCATAACTTTTCCCTTCTCCAGCCTCAAGCAGCTTTTTCCGACTCCTTAATAAAGCTTTAATTGCCTTTTTCGTATTCTGAAATCGAATCATCCAGCGACAATTCCTCACTTTCCAATTTTTTTCCAAAATTTCATCAATTTGTGTAATATTTTTCCTCATAACTTTGCTTTTTTTGCTGCCATTTTTTTATTTTTCTCCTTTATATTTTTTTCTTTATTAGATATTAAGTTTTTTTATTTAATCCTCAAACTTATAAAAACTAACTACTTTCTTATTGTAATCTCTTTCATCATATTTTACAAAAATTTCCAATTTTATCTGCCATTTTTCTCATACGTGCTATGTTCTGAAATTATAATTCCATCTTTTTCCAAAAGATTTTTCTTCCGAAATTTTTTTCAATCGTTTTTTTGTTGAAATATTTTTCCTTGTAGGGAGGATCTAAAAAGATTATATCAAATTTTTCATTTTTTCTTGCCAAAATTTCCGCCGCACGAAAAACATCATTCTTATAAGCACGGCATTTATTCTCCACACCTAAATGATTTACATTTTCAATAATTACTCTAAGAGCGTCCTTATCCTCCCTCAATCATAATCGCTCTTTCTGCCCCACGGCTAAGTGCCTCAAAAGTGACATTCCCAGTTCCAGAATAAAAGTCCAAAAATTTTGCGCCTGCAACTTTTTCTCCAATTATGCTAAAAATCGCCTCTTTTATTCTTTCCAAAGTTGGTCTAGTCTCTCTTCCTTCCCTTGATTTTATTCGCCTATTTTTTTCAATGTTCCTGCTATAATTCTCATTTTTTTCCTCTTTTCCAATTTTTCATTCTTTTTAAATCAAATTAAATTAATCTTTACATATTTTACTACATTTCTGATAAAATTACCAACTCTTATCTACTTGAATTTTATAGCAATTTTTCCCATCCAGATTTACTCCACCTTCAAGCAGTTCATAATGCTCCTTTGAATGATCTTTGCTGACATTTTTTTAAATTCGTAGTCTTTAAAATTTATTTTGTCAATTTTTCAGATCCGACTTATTGTAAACATTTACATACAATATTTCCGCCTTATTTTTTTGTTAAAAAGAAAATTGTTAACTAACTCAAAACTGTACACAAAAATCCTTATTTCTTGAAAATTTTTGTATTTACTAAATCATAATAAACAGCGATTTTTCCCTTCTTCCATCGATGGAATAACCTTTGAAATGGCAAACCATTCACGCTGGATACTCATCTGTAAACTTGACTTTTCATAAATATTTTTCATCAAATTTTATAACTGCTCTCAAATTTTGTGCCTTTTTATAATCTGTCAAAAACTTTATATTTTTTTACAAAATTTCCCTCGATTATTCGTATTTTTTTATTACTAAAAATCCTCTTTTCAAAAGCTCTTCTCAATATTCGTATCCAGCCAGAAACATAAACGTCGATTTCACATTATAATTCCCAATATTCTCAAATGTATAAACACTCTCAACTTTAATTGTTTTATTTTTTTCTCAATTGTAATATTCAAATCCTCCCTTTTTATGACAAGCGGTTCCTGCCTTACAATTTTTAAGATTTCCAATTGCCAAAAAAATTCTGATTTTTTTCAGAAAAATGATGCAATATTTATTGTAAAAAAATACCGCCATTATGGCTATCGCCTGAAAAAAACCTTTTTCAATTTTTTTATTGTTTGCCAAAAAAACATATTTCACTCCTTATTTATTAATTATTTTTTTAAAAAAATTTGAAATTATCTCAATTTCACTCTTTTCAGCTCCCACCAATTTCCCAACTTTTTCTAACAAATTTCAGCGACAAATTCACATTATATTTTTTTCAGGCAATTTTACAACTTCCTTTTTTTCATCAGTTCTAAATGCTAAAAACACTTGATTATCACCTTTATTTTTTTAAAAAAATAAGCTGTTTTAACTCCTGATTTTTTTCCCTTCGTTTCCTCATCAATCAAAAATATACAATTTCAAATTCTTATTTTTCTTCCAGATTTTTCAATATTGCAAATACTGCTTAAAATAATCGAATTTTTTTCCTTGATCTGAATTTACAGATCCTTCTAGCACCATAATTTGACCCTTCTGTAATTTTTATATCCAAAAGTTATATATTCTCTTGGAAAACAAATAACCTCGATACTTTTTTTGAAAATCTTCCATTTCAAATTTTACCATTGGCTCTCGCCCGTTTCGTGTCACAAATTTTTTTATATTTTTTTACTATCCCAATAATTCTGACTCTTTTTAGATTTTTTTGATAAATTTCAGATATTTTTGCTATGGGAAATTATATTTATCAGTCTTTTTTTCTCATTTAACGGATGGCTTGAAACATAAATTCCAAGATACTCCTTTTTCATTTTTCAAGCAAAATTTTTTTGAGGAAATTCATCAGCCTTTTTCCATTTCAAATTTACCTTTAAATTCCTTTTTCGCCACTAAATAAGATCATTTGCAGATCCTCTTCAGATTCATATTTTTTTCTGGCTATATTCTAAAAATTTCATCGATAGACTTATATTTTTTTCAAATCTATTCCCATTTAACTTATCCAAGGCCCCTGATAAAATAAGTGATTCCAGCTGTTTTTTTCGTAATCCCGTTTTGCTTCATCCGATAAACAAAATCTTCATAGGAAGTAAATTTTTCCATTTTCCCCTTTCTTTTTTATTTCATTAATTAAAGCCGCTCCAATACCTTTTACCGCAAATAGTCCAAATCTAATCCCAATCTTTTTTTATTTCGTTATTATTTTTCAAAACTTTCTTCAATTTTTAAAAATCATAATCAGATAAAGTTCACATCTGGTAAAAAAATACATTAATTCCCTTTTCCCTAGCTTCATTTACAAAAACAACAAATCTATCCAGATTGTGCACTTCTGTCGTCATTATCGCCGCAAAAAAATTCCAATGGATAATTAGCCTTAAAATAAGCCGTCCAGTAAACAATTAAAGCATAAGCCGCCGAATGTGACTTATTAAATCCATAACCTCCAAATTTTTTTCTACCAAATCATAGATTTCATTTGCTTTTTTTATCAGAACTCCCTTTTTTTGAGCATTTTTTTACAAATTTTTTTCCCGATTTTTTTCATCAGTTCAGGAATTTTCTTTCCAATTGCCCGCCGCAGCTCATCAGCTTCTCCAAGCGAGTAATTTGCCATTTCGCTCACGATTTTTCATAACCTGCTCCTGATACAAAAATTATTCCGTAAGTTTCCTCAAGTATATATTTTAGAGAATTGTCAATATATTTTTATTTCAGTTTTATTATTTTTTTACATTTATAAAGTCATCTACCATTCCGCTTCGTAAAGGCCCAGGACGATAAAAGTGCAAGCAATGCGATTATATCCTCAAATTTTTTTCAATTTCTCATTTTTTTCATAAGACTTCTAATTCCAGCCGATTCACATTGGAAAACTCCCATTGTATCAGCCTTTGTCAGCAGTTCATAAGTCTTTTCATCATTTAATGGAATATCATTTAAAATAACTTTATCTTTCTGACCCTTCCGTTTTTTTTCAAGGTTTATATTTTCTACAGTTTTTCTCAAAATTGTCAAATTCTTTAAACCAAGAAAATCCATTTTTAAAATTCCCAGTTCTTCCAGTTCCTTCATCTGATACTGTGTCGAAACAATCTTAGTTTTCCCATCTGAGTAAGTTGGTATCTCATCACTTAACACATCTTTGGAAATAACGACTCCAGCCGCATGGACAGAGGCATGCCGCACTTTTCCTTCCAATTTGAGCGAATAGTCAATCACTTTTTTTATTTCCTCATCAGTTTCATACATTTTTTTAAATTCAGGAATATTATTCAAAGCCTCTTTAAGTTCTGTATTAAAGGGTATCATTTTAGCAATTTTGTCAACCTTTGCAAGTGAAACATTTAACACACGCCCAACATCACGAATAGCAAGCCTAGCCTTCAACGTTCCAAAAGTAATTATATGTGCCACATATTCTGTCCCGTATTTATTTACAACATAACCTATGACAATTTCCCGCTGTTCCTGGTCAAAATCTATATCAATATCAGGCATTGAAATACGCTCTGGGTTCAAAAACCGTTCAAAAATCAGATTATATTTAAGCGGATCGATTTCTGTAATATTTAAGGCATAGGAAACAATGCTCCCAGCTGCAGAACCCCGTCCAGGCCCCACATAAACTCCATTTTCCCGTGAAAATTTTATAAAATCCCAGACAATGATAAAATACCCGTTATATCCCATTTTATCAATAATTTCCAATTCATATTCTGCCCGCTCCAAAACATTTCTCTAAATTATTTTTTTAACAGTTCTTCCCTGAATTTTTTTATTTCTTTTTAATTTCTGCCCAGCAATTTCATCTTTAGCAAATTCTTTTTTTATTACTTCAAATTCTTTATCTAATCGCAATTTCTCAGCGTTTGAAATAGATTTCTTCAAATACTTCTGAAAAAAATCCCCTCAAATACAAGGTTTCGTAAAAACTCCCTTTCACTCACATTTTTCAGGCAATGAATATTTTTGGAAACTTAAAATGATGAAATTCAAAATCAACATTGCAGTTTTTCCACAATTTTTTTCAATATTTCCTATCCCAGTTTCATAAAACTCGCTATATTCTTTATTTTTCAAAAATTTTTTTATTTCATCCCCAGACTTTAAATACAGATCATCATACAAAATTTCATTATTTTCCGATTTCCCCCCTTCAATTTTACTTCCTTCCTTTATTGATTCCACAATTTTCTGCAAAACAGCATCCTCTTTATTCGGATAATAAATATCGTTAGTAATGACAAAATTTTCAGATTGATTTTTACGTACAATGTCAAATAACATTCTCCTAGCCTTTTCCAGCCTTCCTGCAGCAGGCACTTCAATAAAAAAATTATCCCCAAAATCTTTGCTCAATTTTTCAATAACTTTTCTAACCTGAGTATTTTCCAAATCCAAAATTCCCTTTACAGCTTCACTATTTATTCCACCTGACAAAATATACAAGTCATCCGAATATTTTTTCAATTCATCATACTTAATTTTATTCCGCTTCCGTGTAAATCTGCTATATGAAAGCGAAGACAGCTTAGACAAATTCTTATATCCATTCTGGTTTTTAGCAAGCAAAGTCAGCGAATATTCTCCAACTTTCTCCATTCCATCCAGAAAAATCTCAAGTCCAATAATCGGCTTTATCCCGGCATTTTTACATTTCTTAAAAAATTCAATTGCCCCAAACATTGAAGTATCCGTAATCGCAAGAGCATTAATCCCAAGTTCGCCAGCTCTTTTGACATATTCATCAATTTTTCCAACGCCTTCAAGCAATGAATACTCTGTATGTAATTTTAAATGTACAAATTTATTTCCCATAATTTCTACCTAATTTCTTTTTTTAACTTATTTAAAAAAATATTTCCCTTTTTAAACCTTCCACTTTAATATCTCAAAGTCCCTTTATCACTTCATAAATTCCATCTTCATCATTCGACAAAGTAATTCTGTCATCTGAAAATTTTTCTTTCAATTCTTCTGTCGCATTTCCCATAAGATACCCGTATTTAACAAATTTCAGCATTTCCAGGTCATTCCACTGATCTCCAAATGCCATTGTTTCTTCTGGAGAAATCCCATATTTTTTCAGCAGTTCCTTTATTGCCAGCCCTTTATTTACTTCCTTGTTCAAACATTCTAAATAATGCGGCTTTGAAAATACAAAATTAAGATGTGGCAATTTTTCTTCCAATTCCTTTTTTAATTCCAGCAAAATTGAATTTTCTGCGATAAATAATGCCTTTGTAGAAGATTTACCGATGAATTCATCAAAATTTCTCACATAATATGGAATTTCTACACTTTCTGAATATTTTTCCCCTTCTTCAGTTTCATGTTCAATATACAGCTTGTCATCCATATATAAATTCAGATGTATTCCCTTTTCTCTTGAAACTTTGATAAGTTCCTCCACATCCTGCGCCTCAACAGGCTTTTCAAAAATAACCTCACTATTCAAGGGATTTACAACTCTTCCCCCATTATAATTAATTACTGGATTTTTAATTCCCAGCATTTCCACAAAAGGCTTTGATGAAGAAAATGTTCTCCCAGTTGCAACAAATGTTTTCACTCCCTTTTCTTCCAGTTCTCTCAGTTTCTTAATCAAATTTTTTGAAACTTTATGCCCGCTTGTCAGCACAGTTCCATCTAAGTCCATAAATATTGCTTTTATATTATCCATTTTAACTTCCTTTCTTTAAACTGTTTCCACCAAATTTTCTACAAAATAATCTATTTCCTCAATAGTCGTATCCTTTCCGATACTAATTCTAAACGAACCTTTCAACTCCTCATCAGTAAGCCCCATAGCCTTCAAAACATGCGAACTTTCCAGCGACCCTGACATGCACGCAGATCCGCCGCTTACGCAAATTCCCCTCAAATCAAGAGCTACCAGCAGCATTTGAATATCTGCTCCTTCTATGTAGACATTTGTTGTAGTTTTTATTCTGTTTGCTTTTTTTCTCCATTTATTTTTTTATTTTTTTCCAAGTTTCCCAATTTCACTTTTTTAATTTTTGTTTCTAAATAATTTTGTAATTTTTCCTTCTTTTTGTTCTATTTCCTTCAAATTTTTCATATACTTCTTCAAGTGCAACTCCAAGTCCCAAAATTCCGTGAACATTTTCCGTTCCAGCTCTTCGGTTTCTTTCCTGTGAACCGCCCCAGATTTCCTTTTCAATCGAATACTTTTTATCAACAAACACAAACCCTGCCCCCTTAGGCCCATAAAATTTATGTGCAGTTCCTGTCAAAGCCCCTATTTTCAGTTCTTTTGGCAAAATTTTTATTTTTCCCATTGCTTGAACCGCATCCGTGTGAAAAAATATATTTTTTTCCGCTAAAATCTCTCCTATTTCCTTAATCGGCTGAATAACCCCAGTTTCATTATTTACAAACATTATCGAAACAATAGCCGTATCTTCCCTTAATTCCTGCTTTAATTCTTCAATATTGACAACTCCATTTTCATCAGCTCCAATATAAGAAACTTCATAACCTTCCTTTTCCAGCTGTTCAAAATCCTTTAAAATTGTCGAATGTTCTATTTTAGAAGTTATAATATGCTTCCCCTTATCTTTATTTGCCTTCAAAAATCCACGAATAGCAAGATTGTTTCCTTCAGCCCCGCCAGAAGTAAACACAATTTCAGTCGTTTCCACTTCCAAATTTTGAGAAACTATATGTCTTGCTTTTTCAACAGCTGACTTTGCACGTTGCCCCAAAGTATGTACAGATGATGGATTTCCATAATTTTCACTAAATGATTTTGTCATTTCATTTATGACTTTATCAGACATTTTAGTAGTCGCTGCATTATCTAAATATACTATTTTTCAT
>BNJU01000999.1_pt1 | contig 34479 bp, 35 predicted proteins | sample 8539281 | NCBI WGS metagenome assembly BNJU01 (sample SAMD00202456, study PRJDB9452) | human saliva metagenome | isolation source: human saliva | place: Japan
CTATTGATACTAGATATTATTGCTTAATACACCACCAAATGCCCACGAGACTGATTCGCTTTATTCGTAAATAAGCCTGTCATTTCTTTTTGCATTCTCCCTATGAAAACCACGCTGGGTTTTAATACCATTTACTTGCCAGCAAAGCTATGCCTGTAATTTTACTCGCGCTAAAATTCATACCTGGTACGGCATTAGCTCCGTAATATTAATATCAATAACTTTATTAGCAAAATCAGCTGCAGCTTCTATTTCACTGATTTCACTATAATTTTGGTTGCCATCTTTTATAAACAGCACCACCTTTTATACCTACTAATCCTGTTGTGAATTTGTCCATTGTCGTTTGGTAAGCCTTGCGCATAAAAATATTGGTTACCTGTTAATTTATCAACATAAGTACCAAAATGCACTTGATTGTAAATTACTATTACTTAAAATCGTTTGCCCTCCTTTCGAAGATTATATAAATCGTCATATTCTTTCATAAGTCCATGGGTCAATCTCTCCAACTCTTCTCAAGATATTAATGTCAAACTTCACTTTACGATTCTATCAATTATTGTCGATCCTGCATATCTCGAGTTAACGGACGATTAACATCTCTTCCTTCTGAGGCTAAAACGCCTCTGAAATAGCATCCTTCATCTCACATTAATGCCACGAAAGATCTTATCACCAATGGAATTCGTGCCTTTCACCGCTTTTAGATTTTCAGTTGCTTTAATCTTCCTCTGCAGCTGGCTTCCCTCTGCAGATTTTTGAGCCTCTGCAGCTTTTTCTATCAGCTTCAGCCGCTCTTTTATCGCAGCTTCAGTTGCTTTTTCTCTTCTTCAGTTTGATTGCCATCAGCTTTTGAGCCACCCTGATTGCTACTTCTGCTTTTTATAGATTCATCTGCCTTTTCACAGACTCTTCTGCTTTTTCAAAGAACTCGGCTGCAGCTGCCTCAGCTTTTTATTTGCTTCAGTGATTCTTTGATTTTAGTTCAATCTCTGCTGAGCAGAATCTGCTCAGAATTATCTGAGCCACCTTTCGAACTAGAAGAACAAGCTCCTAATGCCATAACACAAGAAAGCGCAATGATGGAAAGTTTAACTTTGTTCATAGATCCTTATTATCTTGTTTTTAGACTAAATGATGACTTCACATAATTTAAAATTAAATGAAAATGATTTTCAATGCTATTGTAAGATTTATTTATTTGTAAACTTTTGGCTCCGGATTCTCTACTAAATCAAAATAATATTTCAGGTAAAAATATGATTCATAAATTTTCACTTTCTTTAGGTGCACTTTGTGTCGCTTTTGCTGTGCACGCTTATGCAGAAGAGCAACCCTATTAGATACAATTACTGTTAATGCCAGTGTTTCTGAGGTCAAAAGCAAATCAAATACGCGAAAAGCAATTCAAGAAGAACTGATTTCTGATAACTATGACTTAGTTCGTTATGCCACTGATGTTGGCATTAGTGATATGTCACGTCGTAACAAAGGTTTTGCAATGCGTGGCGTTGAAGGAAATCGTGTAGGATCAGTGTTGATGGCGTCAATTTACCTGAATCAGAAGAAAATCTACTAGGTACGCACGTTACGGTAATTTTAATAGCTCCTGTTTAAGTATCGATCCAGAGTGGTGCAAAAGGTATTGAGACATATGCGTGGCTCAGATTCCTTCAATGCCAGTGAAGTGGATCATTAGGCGGTTCCAGTGAAAACTTCTCGCACTTAGGTGTGCTGATATTATTCTGCCAAATATGGGGTGTATTGCTTAAAAATGGTTATGCTAGTAAGAATAGTGCTGTAGTGGATCACATACTTTGGGTGTTGCTTATAAAGATGATAACATGTGATGCGACTTTACTCATTCCTATCGCCATGGATATGAAAATGAAAAAGCCGTGGAAAAGGTCAAGATATTGTAGGTAACGCTTGCGGCATCCCAGACCCATCCCAGCATCATAAAAACCATATAGCTACTAGCTCAAAATTGGCTATTTTATTACGCAGACACAACGTGAAGTGCATCATTTAATGCTCAAAAAGCAAATAGCTTTGTTGATGAAAAATCGTGCACCAGCTACTGTGGGCTCACGTGAATCTAGTGATATAAACACTGTACTGCCAACATTGACCTACGAATATTTTCCAGAAAATAGCCGATGGTTAAGTTTACCTAAAAACTGAATTAGATTTTCAGAAAACAAGTATTGGTTCAGAAAAACTACAAAATGGTGGATATCGCTATAATTCTAATTTTACTGCATATTCAGGAAAAGATTAATCGAAATTCAGGATACTAGCATGAATAGTCACGCTTTATGAGGGATCTTTGCGAGCTGATCTCATGTCATGGAAAACCAATTTGGTAGCCATCAATTTACGCTAGAACTGGTATTTCACAAAAAGATTTTGATAATCGTAATGACATGAATATCCAAATATAAATACTGACGCAGTAGGTGCAAGGTGGTGAATCTATTCAACACTCAGTCAGAACCCGTTCATTCTTTGCTCAATTACAAGACAATGTGATATGGGAATGATATCTTTTCAAGTCAATTAGGAATTCGTTATGATTGGGATGAATTAGTGCCACAAAGATTTAGCTTTTTGAGATTTGCTAGCAGTAAACCCACATCAAATACCTTCCAAAGTTTAAGTGGCTCATTTGGGATTAGATGCTCAAGCTTAATGAGTGTTTGGAAAATAGGCTATAACATTTCTACTGGTCTCTGCGTATTCCAACTGCTTCAGAGATGTATTTTCTCTCGAACATCAGCCGGTAACTGGATACAAACCCTGATTTAGCTGAACAAGCACTAAATCAATCTATTTATATTCAAGCAGAGCACCAGTTAGGGCTCATTTGGGTTAACGTTTTATCATACTCGTTATAAAAACTTCTTAACTGAGTAGAATCAACCTATAAAAACGTAACCCGTATTACAATGCGTAGAAAAGTGCAGTATGTCAACAAGCTTCATTACAACAATCGCTCAGAAAGCGTTAACATTGACTGAGCTCGTATTTCTGGTGTGGAATTCACGAGTAAAAGTTAATTTTAGATCAGATTATTTCAGCTATTCCAAGGTTGAAATTTTACAGCAAAATCTCGGTTATGCCAAAGGAAACTTGGTGGTACTGAAGCAAGCTTACTTTCCATTCAACCTATTAAAGTGATTTTTAGAATTGGTATAGAAGATCCAAAATGATCGCTGGGAATTAACGTCAAAGCTAGCTATCTTGGCGCTAAAAAGCCAAAGATGCCCAATAGTACAATACCTCACTACTTTTGTTAGAAGTAAAACTTACCCTTATCTTAATAATTCTCTAGTACTATTTGATTCATATGGTTTCTATAAAATCAATCAAAATATTACTCCGAGCAGGACTTTATAACTTATTTAATCGCAAATATCACACCTGGGATACCTACGCGGCATTAACATAGCGACGACTGATTCAGTTGATAAAGGCGAAAAGGTTTGGAGCGTTTTTATGCGCCAGGGCGTAATTTCGCAGCATCCGTTGAGATTCGTTTTTAATTGATTATATCTCAGAAAAGGGCGGAACATCATGTTCGCCCTTTTATTTACTCATGTATTCTCCTGTTTTCGAAAAGATCTTTCAAACGCCTCATCCGCTCGGCGGGATCTCACCTTTATGTTGAAGTTTATTTAATTGGCGTTCGGTACTATCTTCAACTTCATTGATCGCTTTGATACATATCATCTGCCGCCGCAGTGGCTAAACAGATTACCCTAATGGAGTTCCAATTGGCCTACAGAAAAGCCAGTTTGGCTACTTTACGAAACAAAGTGTGGGCTAATCAGTTGAGTGTGCCATTTCTCTAATTTGCAAGTCTTCCTCCACATGTTCACGGATTGCAGGGTGATTTCCATTTGTTTGCTTGTGATATTAGGTCGTAGCATTTACCTCTTTTTGGTTAAATGAACCCTTCGGTTCAGTCTATCTTTAACAGCATATCGACCTTGTATCGTTTTTCACAGCGCTTTTAGGCAAACTAAAACAAATGTTCAAAAATATGATCGGGATCTAATTTCTGTATATGATTTTCTTTCTGTGCAACTCGTATGATGTAAGCTCTGTAACAAAGCAAAGGGAAGCACTCGAACCCTTTTCTTTTTACGACATAGAATTGAGGCTAATCTCATCTTGATCATGTTGCGTCGCTTTTTAAACGTTCAGAAGTAATCTCGGTTTCTAAAATAATCTCTTTACGCAAACCAATTAATGCTATCAAGTTCGGAGGCCATTAAACCATTCACGATATCCGCTAAAATCAGATTGATCTAGGCGAGAATGAACCGCCCCGACCAAAACAATAAACATGAAACGATAAAATTTAATACCACGGATACCAACTAAGTAAAGGAAGCAACGCTCACCATAGTAACACCAACCTAAAATTGTGGTGAAAGCAAAGAATAATAAACCAACTGTTACAATAGTTGCACTGATTAATGTGCCCAAGCCCTGTGCAAAAAGCGTAGTTGGTAACACTCTGCGCCTGAAAGTTCAGGTTACTCCATGCTCCGTAATCACCAGCACCAAGCCCGTCAATCGTACACACGATGATGGTATCTAAAAATGTCCCTGTCATCGAAATTAAACCATCAGCGAACAGGCTCTTTCGTTTGTGCGCTGCCGCGCTGCAGATAGGCACTCCTAAACCAGATTCTATTTGAGAAAATACCGCGCGCAACACGCGATTGAATCGCTTTCATCAATGTAAAACCAACTGCGCCACCTAGTTGCCCGAGGGTTAAATGCACTGCTGAATAGTAATGACATTGCAGCAGGTAATTTATCGTACTAACGGTCAAGATGATAATTGAGGTCGCTACATAGCCAATTGCCATAAAAGGCACGATAACGGAAGAAGCTGTCGCACTACGTCTCACTCCACCTAAAATAATCATCGCAACCAACACTGTCACCACTGTTGCCGTAATAATAATGTTACATTGAATGTGTCTTGCATCGCATGCGTAATTGCATTTATTTGAGGGAAGGTACCAATACCGAAAAAGGCCAGCAGCCCCAAAAGAGCGCAAAACAATTTAGCTAGCCATTTGATACCAAGACCACGCTCAATATAATACATTGGTCCACCGGCCAGCAAAACCGTGTTTATCTCGAACACGATATTTTCACGGCAAGTAAAGCATTCAGCGTATTTAGTTGCACTGTAATAATGCAACCAGCCACATCCAAAAATCGCATGGTCCGCCCCTTGTACTGCGGTCGCCATCGACCAACGATATTCCCTGGCACCAATGGTCGCCGCTAATGCGGTGCAAAGTGCAGCAAAGACAGACACATCCCCTTACCTTTTATTCGCACCACGAGCAAATAAATAGCCTAATGCACGAGGCAAATAGCGAATTTGCAAAGAAACCTAAACGAAGCGTGAGATAAAAGTCCGGTTCCGGACAATAGAATGAGTAGGGGGCGGTCCCATACAAAGCTGCTAATAGCAGATAAGGTTGTCTGTAATGACATTGATGATTCCTCGTCGTTTAAAATACTAAATAAACTCGACAAGGAGACAAGAAGAATCCCCGATAGAAATATTTTTGTGATACCGATTGTCTTTTGCCCCTGTCCTTTGCCTGAGCGTTTGGAAAACAATCGAAAATTCGACTGCTCTTTTAGCCTTCGGCGTCCATTTACATCAATAAAATGCAATGGATCTCTAAGGGTTCGTCCAGTAACAGTCCCCTGCGATCTGCGATTGCGCCTGAAAGATGCTACTCTCGTCGGCGTAGGGCACCCCTACTTCAGCTACCTTCTTCCGAACCTACTTTTTTACGTTTTATTCTTATTGCAAAAGTACTGCAAATTTTAACAAACTTAAAAAGCTATCCAATGGATTGACAGGCGAGTAACAAGGTAGCTCAGCACAAAGTACGGTCAAAAATTTTCTGTATATTGACCGCACTTTCTTAAAAAGAAAGGCAGGTAATCACTCTGCCTTATCTATTCTAATAATTATAAAATCTCTTTGCTTTACGCCACCACGTTATCCACGGTGAAAACCAAAGAGTTTGAATAATTGATCTGCGGGTGCTGATTCGCAAGCTATTCATACCCACTACGCGACCTTCAAAGCCAACGTATTTATACCAGAAGTCTGTACCCGCTTCAATTGCTACACGTTTTGGTTACAGCTGCAGGTCAATACGCTTTCACGTATGCGGCATCTTGTTTTATCGAAACGGTTAGTAGCTGGCATAGAGACGACACGTACTTTTACCCTCGTCAGCCATGACCATCTGCTGCTTTCACGGCTAATTCCACTTCAGAACCTGTCGCAGACGAAGATTAACTCTGGTGTACGCATTACAGTCTTGGCAACATATAAGCACCACGTTTAACTGCGATCTCAATTGTGCAGAAGTGCGGTCCATTTGGGCTAAGTTTTGACGAGTAAGATCAATGCACTTGGACCATCTTGACGTTCAACCGCTTGTTGCCATGCGATAGCTGATTCCACTTGGTCACGTAGGCGCCATGTTTCAAGATTTGGAATTAAGCTGTAATGATGCGGTTTTGCTCGGCTGGTTTAGTGATTGGACCATCTTCGCCTAAACCGATAGAGTCGCGAGTATAAACGAATAAAAGCACGTTGTTTTGATTAATGCCGCCATACGCACCGCATTACTGTGTATTCGTGAGAGCATTGAAGAAAGGTTGCACGCGTAAGGAATGAAACCGCCGTGTGAGCAATGCATTCACGATCGCTGACATGCCAAACTCACGCACACCATAGTTGGATATAGTTTCCACCTACGTTTTTCGTGTGCACGTGGTTTGAACCGCTCCATAAAGTAAGGTTAGAACTTGCTAAAGTCTGCTGAGCCACCTAAGAATTCAGGTAATACGTGTATGCAGCTTCAATAGCATTTTGGCGATGCTGACGACTTTGCAATGCTTTAGCTGGGTTAGCGTAATTTTCAATGAACGCTTTTAGATTCAGCGCCCAATTTGCTGGTAATTCACTGCTTTATCGACGTGTAAATTCTGCAGCAAGTTCTGGATATGCTTTAGCATAAGCGGCAATTTTTCTTCCCAAGATTTTTCTGCTGCAGCGCCTTTTTCTTTCGCAGACCATTCAGCGCAGTATCAGCGGAATTTCAAATGGACCATACTCCCAGCAGTGCCTTTTACCGGTTAATGCGATTTCTTCATCACCTAATGGTGCACCATGGCAATCATGAGAACCAGATTTATTTGGTGAACCGAAGCGATGATGGTTTTACAAACAATTAACGTTGGTTTCTCGCTTGAGCAAGAATGGTTTGCGGCACGTTGTTCAGCATCGTGCCCATCCACATTACGGATGTACTTGCCAGCCATAAGCTTCAAAACGTGCTGCAAAGTCATCATCACTGAACCAACCATCAACACTTGACCATCAATCGAAATGTTATTGTGTCGTAGAATGCGATTAACTTTTACCAAGACCTAATGATTTCCGCGAAGCAAGCTTCGTGAAATCCCTTCCATTAAACAGCCATCGCCCTAAGAAACACATAAAGTGTAGGTGGTCTATGATTTCATGGCCTTGGGTTAAATTGAGCTGCAAGAAGGTTTTCTCACGCAATCGCCATACCCGCTGCATTGGTGATACCTGGCCTCACCGGACCCGTTGTGGTTTTCAACACGGGTGCATAACCATATTCTGGGTGACCTGTTTTCAGAATATAATTGACGGTTGTTTTAAATCTTCGATAGAAAGATCATAGCCAGTTGTCTGTCAATAAACGTAAATCAACATTGAACCGTGGCCGTTGAAAGCTGAAACAGTCGCAATCAGCCCATTTAAGTTGTTTGGGTTGTGTTTTTCATCGCGCCATAATACCTCGGCGATATCCGCCATTCCCATTGGTGCACCTGGGTGGCCTGATTTTGCTTTTTAACACGTCCATTGATAGCGCACGAACTGCGTTGGCGGAGTTGTCTACGAGTTACCATGTTTTTCTCCCATCTAAACAATTTGACTATTCTAACCTATTTACTGATTGACTTGAGCAATATCTGCAATTTATTTGCTGATCAAATTCTACGACGAGTTGATCGAAAACGCTGGCTACTCGATTTACCTTGCAAATTAACCGTTTTAGTTTCCACTGGTTTTCGACATGTTCGACGATAATGACTAAAAATAATGAATGGAACTGGCAAATAAAAGCGCCTAATAAAAAGACCACACAATTTCACCACCAAACGGTGGAAGACTGATTAATTTTGCTACCGTCGTTTGCGCATATTGCGCGTCAAATGTCACCCGCAAAAGCCACGAACGGCATTGTTGGAAGCAGAATCAGCTCAACAATTTGCTGTGTTGAAAACTCACCTCTGTTTTATGTTCTAGACCAGTTGCTCACGAAGAGTGCTAGTATGGTGGTACTTGTGCCATCTTTGCCGTTATAATCACAGTGGTCGCATCGACACAAAGTTTCTGCTTTAACTAAATTACTAGATTTTCGACGAAGTTGATCGGATTTCGCATTATTGGTTAATAAAGCGAAAAATAAATTTGCCTGCTGACGAACCAAAATAGCGACAAATTTGCCACTTGATTCACACTTGAAAGCTGTGAGCCAATCGTAATTGTTTCGCCAAACAAAAATGCACCGCCATGGCACCGATACAAACAGCACGATGAGTCCAAAACATCAGTGATAAGTTTTTCTTCAATTAATTGCGTTGTTTTTCCATTTTTCACGCAAGATCTGGCTAGAATAGATGAGTATTCACAATTTACAGGATTTTCTGTGCAATTCAAAACCTTGCAAGCATTACCCAAAAATATCCCCAATTTCCCACCGCACTTTCGTTTGATTTGCCTCATATTCGATGAAGAGACAGTACGTTTATCTTATATGGTACAACGCTGAATTTAGCAAATTCTCGAATTTCAACAAAAGTGCGGTCCAATAATCTCAGTGTTTTGATGCATGGAACGTTGAAAAACACCGTTGTCCTTTTAAAAAGCAATGGCTAGCCGATTTTATTGCCCATGCTCGACGACAATTAGACATCGCCAAACTGGATTTTGATGCAAAGATTATCAGAAAAAGGTCTGTATTGGTAATGATATGGACTCTACTGCCATTCAAATTGAATGTATCGACGAGTACCAACTTGCTGGCACAGGTGAATGAGTTTCTGCCATTACTGAAAAGTGCCATGCGTGGCGAGCTCGATTTTGAACAAAAGTTTGCGTCGTCGTGTGGGTACGCCAAGCGCGCCAGAAAGTATTTTGCAACAAGTACGGTGAAAAATTGCGCTGTACAGGCAATTTGAAACCGATGAAAGACCATTACAACATATGGTTGGAAAACCCGCTATTTCATCTGGGTGGCTTCACCTATTTCGCCGATCATTTAAAAAGTTTATTAAACCTCGACTTGCGGCGTCTAATCAAAATTTGAAATTATTGATGGCACGCTGACCGAATGTAAGAGGTAGCGTAGTCGAGTGCACTACGAGCGAATACCTTGCAAAAACTCGCTGAGGCAGGATATTCCACGAAAAACACCCTCGCCATTGGTGATGGAGCCAATGATTTGGCGATGATAGATGTTGGGATTGGGCGTGGCATTTCATGCCGAAAACCGAAGAGTTGCAACAACAAGCGCAAATTGCGTAAACTTTGCTGAGCTTAATCTGCACCTTTTGTGCAAACCCAATCGAAATTTCAGTGTGATTTTGGGAAAATTTATAGCATCTTTTTGACATCGTATCTGAAATTTTGCGCAGAAGTGCGAATACGGTTGTCAAATGCAAACCGCGTATTAAGTACCGTTATGATTTCGTGGCGTGGAAGCGTCATTGAATTAAATGAAAAAGCGAAACTGTGAAAGTGACGACTGAATCAGATTTCCAATTAAGAGCATTGTTGAAATCTTAATTGGTGCGTTTGTAAAAGCGTGGCGTTGAACATAGCTCGTTGGATATTCCAACAAGTGAACACCGATAAACTTTACCAAAGAAATTAAATTAAAACAAGGTTAGACGGGATAGCGAAGAAAATCACTAAGTTGTGAAAGATTCAAAATCAAAGTTCAAACCCAAATTCAAGGAATGAACAGGTACGTAAACTCAAAAGTGTGTGACGATTTATAAGCCGTTATTCAATTGGTGAAAAGAGCGCTGAATTAGGCTAGCCATTCCAATTTAATAACTCGAAGTTAATTTAATGATATTTATGGGTACTTTTTGGCTTGCAGTTCCAGCATGTTCGCTCGCAAATGAAGAATGCTATGAATCTCGGTGAGAGCGTCATTGATGTTGTAAAATGTGAAACCACCAGAGGTGAAAAGTTTGGGATCAAACGGAACAATCTTAGGCATTCACTTACATGAAAAACGATGTGAATGTGGCTGATCAAACGATAGATACTTACGCACAAGCTTTATGCCAGAAGCGACTTTTTCTTCCACCAACAGAAAAATAATCAGTTGTGGACGATAATAAAAAGAAAGAGCAGCGATAAGACGAGCATCAGTCAGTTACTATCGATTTGCGTAATAAGAAAGGTGCTAATTTCTCATGCTTACGACGAAACGAGAGACTTTTTCATTATTAATGCATCAGTTTTCAATATAAAAGAACCACCGATGCGTCCTTTGAATTAATGGATCACCTACGCCATATAAAACGAAAAGAGCGGTCACACAATTTTTGACCGCTCTTTTCTAGTACATCAATTAAAGCTAATCTTGCTTTGGCTTATCGAATCATCCAGAAAATCTCAAACACTACACTTTCCTGCATTGTTTGATGAATTTTTACCTTTTAATTCTTTCAATAGTTGTAATTCCTGTTCGTAATTTCATCTGCACATCGTCCAATTCATTACGAGCCTTACGAGCTGTTTACGCAGTTTATACCTCTTCGAGACTGTTGCGGTTCAATATCATCTGCTAACACCAATTCCTTTTTCTTTGCCGCGCATTGCCTCTTTGGGTTAAGCAGTAAATCTTCAGCAGCTTGCATTTGATCTTTTTGCCCAAGCGTTATGACGAACACTCCCGCTTTTAACAAAGGCATCATTTTCTGCCTCAATACGAACTTTTTCCAAATCAATTTTGTTCTCTCACGAGCTTTTCAAAAAGACAAGCGGTGGGTTTTGGAACAGAATTTTCGCAAATCCGCAGAAAGTAAAAATAACTTTTTGTGCAGAATTCTTTATCAGCAAATTACCTTGCTCATCACACACACGGTACTACTAACGATTCTTGACTTTCCGCATTCCGACTCTACACTGATTTTATTCAAACGTAACAGCGAGATTTTCCTTGATATTGTTCGATCAGACTAATTTTTCAGGGAAAATTCGTGTAATCAAAAACTAATGCTGCGTTTGGTGTATCAGCATTTAATGGCGATTGATACACCATTGCCCAAGCAGTTGATTTAAGCGATATTCATAACCTTTGCAACGTTGTTGTGCGCTCTTTGCGTGGCAATAAAATATCGTCCAAGCAGGCATGCCCGCCCTGGTGGTGCATTTTCAGGTAAAAATGCCAATCTGCTTGATTCAAACTGAGCTTTACCCGTTTAGTGCAAATTGCGTTATCCCCAAAACCACTGCTCCATTGCGATTTAAAACGGTCTTCCGTCGTACTTCAAGGCGTTCTGCTCTGACTGATCAAAGCTCGAAACCAATGCGTTTTTAGTTTCGCATTCTTCCTTCAATTTCATCGGCAAATTGGGCTTTGTAGTTGATCAAAGGCGTCTGAATTTCATTTTCAGTGCGGCAAAGTGGCATAAATATTGCATTTTGATTTTCAATATCTACATGCAGACCCAATCACCCTAACACTTCATCAGAAGCACCCAACACGCCTTGAAACAATTTAAATTTTTCTGTGAGCAACTCTAAAACGCGCTGATCAGCAAGATTCCGTTTATTTAAGAAATTGATTACCACCACATCGAATTTCGCCCCACAACGATGACAACGCCCGATCCGTTGTTCTACTCGCTATGGATTCCGCGGTAAATCATGGTTAATCAGCAACGAACAAAATTGCGGGTTTTACGCTTCACTAGCAGCTTCTGTCGCAATCATAATTTGACTTTCTTTCTTTTGGAAATGCTCAATCAATACTGCAAACGCTATCCACTTCTGCCGAGCCTGTAATTTTTCTGTGCCTGATGGCGAACAAGCCAATCTTGATAAATCGCCACAGAACTCGGATCGTTATTCATTACCGCTGAATAGTACCACATTATCGGCATAGCCATTTTGCGTTAAAAATCAAAGGTATTTCTGCGTGCGTACCGATTCGGTAAAAATAATCGCTTTTTGATTTGCCCCCAGTTCTCCATTTCAGCAAAACCGGTTTGAAAGTGCGGTCAATAATGCGAGAATTTTGCTCTCTGTTGCAAGCCTTCTGCCAAACAATAAAAACGCTTCAATTTCAGAGATTTCTGCCTGTAACGCTGCTTTCGATTTAATTCGTCGCTAACAGAAACTCTATCTCTTCCGGCTCTAGCTCATCGAGCTACGTATCTTCTGTGGTTAATCTTTCACCATCAAAAATGCTTCAATTTCACTTAATGGTTCAACTGATTCTCTCTAGCTGCTGTAAATAGTTGAAGCCTTAACAAAAAACAGCTTTTAAATGTACCCAAAAACTGCTTTGCGGACTTAGTAGCAGCTTTGTCAAGATCAAAAGCCGTTACGTTTATGTCGCTTTGCGTAACACTGCTTTTCTTTATAAAATTCTGAGATTTGCTCATAAAGACAAATTCTGCTGTCATTAGCATAAATTCTGTGATCGTCTTACGTTCGGTATAACGACATATTCCAACACATTCTTGCGTGGCGTACGTTTTAACAAAACTTGCCATTCTCTCTTTGAGCTCAGCTACATTGCCACGACGAACAAATTCTTTTTGGAAAAATTTTCGGTCGCCAAAAATATGATCATCAAGCAAAGTCGATAAGCCATACAGTTCCATCAACGAATTTTGCAAAGAATGTTTGCCGTGAGCAGTAATTTTCTTGCCCCAAAACAGATGTATTGCTTGCCCCATTTTGTTATCAGCAGTGGGCACTAGCATCTTGTGGGCTGTCTATATCAATACTGCTCAAACTTCAATCAGACTGCTTCGTTTGCTTTACTAGCGAAACGATGCGATAACACATTGTTCATTTGATGAAAAATTAAACAGTTTTTCCACCGTTTGTCTTTTTCGATCGCGATTGACAACCGTTTTATCTACCACCATTGCATTGGCAAACCAAAACTTTTCAGCGGCTCATTTCCCCATTGTTTACCAAAATGGCGGGGCAAACAATCAACAAATTCCGCACGTTCTGCCCGTTTCGACGAAAGCACTAAAGCCTGCTTCAATGGTTTTTCCTAAACCCACCTCATCGGCAGCATTACCCTTCTTGTGAAGGATTTTTAAGCGCAAACAATGCCGCATCAATTTGATGTGGATTTAGTCTACCTTTGCATCAAATGGTGATTGCGTGATAAACGGTTTATCATCTGTTCGGCGACACGTGATTTCATTAGCAAAATAACGGGCGTGATAAGGTGTGATATTCATCATTGCATCTTCTCAAACATTTGCTGTACAATGTGCTTTCCATAAACGAAAACGTTTCGTTCGGCAAGCTCTTCTGCGGTTAATTCCATATGTGACCCAATCTTCAATGTGGTAATCGACAAAATAAACCATTTAGCACCAAATTCGGATCCGCTATTTTGGTTTCTGATCTTTCTACCTTTTATAGAGACCTAATTTTGATCGTGTAAGTCCATCCTGGTAACGCTTTTCGGATCAACAAAAGTTCAGCGCATTGCTTTCACCGTTTGCGTTGATCCATCCACCCACAGTAAAGAGTCAGGATAGAAATTACCTACAAGGCAAAACCTAAAGCCCCTTGTCTTTACGAGCGGCATTGCGCATTAAATAAAGCGATTTACCGCCGCCGCTCGCCAATTCACCTGATTTTTCGGCGATCATTAAATCATGGATAAAATTTCACTTCACTTTCTGCGTCAAAATGGTAACGAAATTTTTATCGGCGAAACCTGTTGATTTATCAAAGGAAATAAGGGATAAAACACGGCTATTAAAGCAAATCGCCTTTAAAATTCAGCCAGTAGGGGATTGCCAATTCATCGCTCTGCTCAATTTTTCTTATCTCAAAGTTAAATCAGCCAATTCTTCGATTTTTAACGCTTGTTCGCTCATAAGGGAACATTTTCTTCCTCACCAAACAACATTTTTGTATTCATCAAAGAACGAACCATTTTCTTCAGTAACAGTTGTTGTTTCCACTAAGTTGCTGTTCATAAGCAGCATCAAACGACGGTAGGGTGGTCGAGTATATTCCTTCAAAAAGCTGGAGCAAAATATCCTGTTGCGTTTGAACATCGGCAAACAACGAATTTCCATTGCTGAATCTGGCACTAGAGTCAAAATACCAATCATCCGACTTTCGACAAATTTACGCAATCCATCACGACTAACACGCGACCTGACCAGCGCGTTCCATCTCGTATTGCTGTCAATGCTAAATAAAGCTTGTCCTAATCGAATAAGGCAAAAATTTCTTGCTTGAATTTATTGCTGGCGCTCATCATTATCGCTTTTGACGAATTGCTTTTAGAACTAACTGGCTTCCAATCTTTGGATACAGATCCAACACCGCTAAAATCGGCTTTGAGTTTTTACCTTGGGCAAAATTTGGGCAGGGTTTCATAAAGCTGCACCATTTCTTGGCTTGAAAGCCCATTTTTGGTTGTCTTTATAGCCATCTTTAACTGTAAGGTTTTCAATGCGACATTAGCAGGCCGCTTTTTCGTACAGGAAAATCCATACTGAGTACTTCATCGGCGATTGAAAATTATCATCTTGCAAGTATTCGCGAATTTCGCCATATAATCAACTGTACCGAAAATATTGGAGTTTTAATTTATCTAACCCCAAACCTTTGGGCATTTGTTTATCGGCGTTCTTCAGCGAAAAATTACATCCTTTTCAAACGTACTCGCGTCCAAAAAGTTGAATATTTGCGAACCTTCCTCTGCCCATATTAGTAAGCCCATCAATCGAAACACGCCAGCTAGACCAACCTTCAGTAAATTTGCGAGAACCGATAAGCAAAGTTAAGCGCCGAGCTGTCTTTATTGATTGAGCCACAGCCGTTCTAAAAATTCGTCTTGTTCAGCCGATACGTTCTCTAATCCACCGCACTTTTAAGCAATTACTACCACACACTATCAAACGCCAAAAATAATACGTTATTGCCCACTTTTAACGCCACTTCGCCCGAAGCTAGTATTATGCAAAATAGAGATGCGAGGCACTTTCTGTGTTAAATAAGGTTTTTCAGAATATCTATAAAGGGCATTTAAATTACCTTTAAAAGTTGTTAATGACAAAAAGCGATGGCGGAAGATCGGATTGCCTTTCTACGTCTATAAGAGTGGTTCATCACATAGCAAACGTTTAACCATGCTAAATTTATGAACGATTTTTGCCATTCATAGGCTAACTGTTCTACGACCGCCCAACATCACTATTTTCAGCATTTACCGTATTACCCACAAATACCCACAGCGGTTTATGCAGATTGTAGCGGTCAATCTTTCCTGATTTTTGTAAACACAAAGTTGCTGATAAAAGCGGGCAACTTTGCCACATACTTACGGTCATTATCACAACACCGCGATCTTCATCATATTCGAAATGGGAAAACTTCACTATACGCATCGGCATAGAAAAACTTGTAGAATAGTCAAACACGCATTTAGCGTGGTTTCAAACTACCGCTGTTTAGCTTCTTGTTTATCGACTAAAGCTGGTCGGGATTTTTGTACCGGCTTTTTGGTTATACCGTTTTCTTTACCAATCTGAATATCAAACAAAGCAATCTTTGACTGTTTTTACCGTCTTTCGCCGCTTGCCCAAAGGTAGCAGAATACTCAAACGCAAAACCATCGCCAATCAATTTTGACGGCAGAGCAAACCGTGATCGCCCGAAGAACCACGATGTCCTTCGTCCACCAACACCAATTTGTTTAAATCGCAAAAACGATCGACCGCCACCGTCAGTTCGCCGTCTTTTATCCGCCAGTTTGTTAATATCCATAATTTGAATATGCATTAAGCAACCAGTGTGCAGGGCTTATTTTTACAAAAAGACTTGCTGGCAAGCTAGACGGTAAATTCGCCAAATGTTGTTGCGAAAGTCCTTCATTAGGCGTAATCACAAACACCGTTAAGTCTTTTAGTGATAATGCTGATGTGCAGAATATTGACGATGCATTAACAAAGGTTTTCACCACCTGCCTGGCATTCCAAAAATGCTAATTTGTTTTAATGCTTAATTCATATAAAATCAAAATCAGGAAAAGCGTTATCGTTATCTTTGAGTAAAACCAGCTGTTCATTTAATTGATTTAACAGTTCATCTGGACGATTAAAAATAAAAATCCAAAATAAATTTCGGTAAACAACAAAAGAAAGATATTGGAAGTATTTTAATTTTAAAATATGTCCTTCAGCTTTATTGCGATGCTCGTGTAATTTGTTGCCAATGTTTGACGATGTTTAAATCGCAACGGCGTAAATCGCTTTTCCGAAATCAAATCGGTTTGAAATAACTTTGCCCGCCTGTAAGTTCAGTGATTTTGTCGCCCTGTCGTTATCGAGCGCTTTCAAAGCGATCATCACCCAGCGTTGCTTGAATTTTTCTAAATTGTCTTGATTAAACAGCGACAACAAACAGCGATTTAGAATTAAGTTATCGTGGAAAGTGCGTTTTCATTTTGTCCTTTTGACATTTTTAAATCTAGCCCCTCTTACAAAAGAGGGAGGCGATCTTGATGAAGAATAACGATCGCCAATTTTCATTAGCTTATTCCCCTCTTTAGTAAAGAGGGGTTAGGGAGGCTATCACCCAAAACTTATCCGCTCATCAGTTCATAGCTTCAATCGACCGCACTTTTTAAGCGTTTTCACGCTCTCATCGCCATCGGCAAAGACGGTTGGTACATTGTGATCACCAAATGACCTGACTACATCAAAGGTTTCTGAACTATATTCAGCTTTATCTTCAAGTCCATAAGCATTTTTCGGATAAAATCGTCAATTCTTCGTATCCAACTTTCTCGCAATCACGCCAAATAATTAAAGCATTATCGCCATTTGCAAGCTCACCTTTTCACTGTAACCCGACCACGTTTTTCACGCTGGTCATCGATGTCTCGCACCCGCAAAACGCAATCAAATAGTTAAAGGTTTCCACCAAATCAATGTTTTTCGCTTCTATGCACCCGATAAGTGGTGGCAATATTAAGTGATGATAGTCAAACGGTTTTGGTAAAATATTGCGTGTTAAGGCGATCTACTTTCTACATTTACATATAGTGCACATAATATGATCTGTAATAGTTCATTTTGGAGCGAATAAATCGCTGACAGGTTGTTTTAACTCTAAGTTATTAAGTGTATCTTCATGCTTTCCAGTTTTAGTACTTTTGACGATTTGTGATACACCAAACACCCCGTTATTCGCTTCTGCGGTTTACTCGTCTTCCATTCTTTAGCGAAAATCACTTTTTGCACGCGTGGTTTTAGTACTGCTATCGAAATATTCGCATGTTCCACCAAGATATATTTGCGATTGCTATTGTCTTCTCGATTAAGATTGATCACTGCGCATGGGCAGTTGTGCCTGAGCCTGCGAAGTAGTCTAGGTAATAATTGCTTAATTTGTTTATGTTGGTAAACCAATCAAATATTTAATCATCTCAACAGGTTTAGGTCTGCCAAATAAATCATTATTTAAAATATTTCTAAAATAGTCTATGATTGTGATACTGTTCCAAATTCAGGCAGCAAACTTTTAGGCGTAATTTCTGCTTCGTACTTTTACACTTTACTACCCGTTGCATGTAAAAGAACTCTGTAACTTCCTGTCCTTTAGTATCAAATACAGGTCTTTTCACCATAAAAGAACTGTTTGCATCTGATGTGTGTGTCCAATCCAGCTCTTAAAGTTACTGGATATTTTAATTTCCCTTTTTCGCAAACAAATTTCCCATCCATTAGCTCCAATTGTTTCTGCATCACCCCAAATCCTTCTAATTCTGCCATCATTTCCTTCAAAACCGATACACCAGCAGGGAAAAGTAAAATCGCTAGCAGGATTAGCCTTAGATATCATTGCTCCTGCAATAATTTCTCTGTCCCTCCTCAAAATTACTAAACAAATTTGAAGGGATATTTGTATAAACTCGTACATATTCAGTGATAAATGAAAATAGCCCACTTTGTTGGCTATGCTAGAGTATTCAAATCAAATCTACAACATGATTTTTCATGAGAATAAAATAGTCTCAAGCCATGTACTACAGATTTGAAGTTTCCATTTGTCTATGCTAATAAAACAAATGCTTTTTCTTTTTCCTGTAATTTTTTAGATAGATTTTAGCTGTTCTCCATAAAACTTTAACCAACTTGAATGCTTATAAAAATCCTTGTACAGTAAAATCACGTTTCTCTGTGTTATACGGCGGATCAATATAAATACATTTCACCTGTTCTTTATATCTTTCCTGCAATAAATTCAGTGCTTGCAAATTATCGGAATGGATTAGTAAGCCATTCGTTTTTATCATTCAAATCGTGCAGATTATTTAATACATCAGCTTGGAAATGTCGGTTCAAATAAAGCAGTATCCACCACCAAGTGCGGATAGTTTTTGCAAAGTTCTGTCACACTCAGACCACTTGTATACACGTTAAACAAAGGCTTGCCATTGGGCTGTTTGTGTTGGATTATCTAATGCAGCTTGCACTCTGAGCTTCATTTTAAATGATCAAGCGTAATCAAATAATGGCAACCTGCCACAAATTTCTTTTTCAGCCACAATTTCTTTTTGAAAATCTTCTAACTTTTGAGCAAGAAAAGGCGATAATTTCTTTTGCTACTGTTTTTAGCGTTTTAATCGTTTTGAGGTTTTTGCTCAATATGTGAAAAATCAGTGCTGTCTTGAATATTATCCAAGTTCATCACTTCGTTTTTGATATAAAATCCAAACTCTTGATTTAAAAATTTTCCAAGGTTTTATGAATAAAATAATCAGCGGTATTTTTAGTGGTGTAGTCGGTAAGATATTTTTCAAGCAGTGTACGATTTTTATTTTTCTCCGTTGGCATTGTTTTTGAAAAATTCTTTGAAATTCATCAGAATTGCAAAGTTTTGGATTTTTCCCACCGTCGTGGATGTAATCCGATTGTTTTTTCTTTTTATTTACCGATTTGTATTCAAAAACGAAGGTGTAAATCACTCATTTTCTTCGATAGGAAAGAATATCGGTTTGAATTTCATCGCCATTTTCGTCCGTTTCAGTTTTTAATTTGTGGTTCAATTACACGAACACTCGAGCTTGCTCATTGTCTTTTTCGATTATCTTTTGCGGTATCCGCATCCACTAGACGGAATTGTACTTTTTGCCATTTTCTAATGTAAATGCATAATTACTGAAACTTTCGCCTGATTTGTGTAATACTGGTCTTTATTTGCCCAGTGTAGCATCACTTCCTCGCCGGCATAGGGAATGGCGTGAGTGTCGCTTTATGAGCAAGCGGCTGATCAAAATCGCTGGTCGATAGCAGAGAAGAAAGTATAGAGATGGTTGTACACGTTGTTTGCTTGTTCGAAATTGCCATTAAATGCGGCATTAATTTTTGTTTGTAACGTTTTTGTAGAATTCGTTGACTGGCGTTTATGTGAATTAAGAATGCGATAAATACCGAAATCTAAATCAGGCTGATTTATTTGAAAAATTTCTTGCTAATTTAGCGATAAGTTGAGCAAGCTGTGGTGTAATTGTAAAGTTCCTTTGAAAAAGAAATATCGGACAGATTTTACTAAATTTAACACGGCTTATAAATACAAAAATCATTTTTAGTTCTTTTTAATTTAATCAACTACTTTATATTCATGTTCATCCATAAATAAAAATCCTTGGCTAATAAACCACAAGGATTATTATCAAATTTGTTGCGTCTTTGAAATTGCAACAGAATATCAAATTTTTGACCGCTCTTTTATTTGCTAATTATTGCTTAATCTCGCTTTTGCTTCTGCAATCGCTTCTGCACACTCGAAGTGGTGAAACTCACCTCGCACAACGTTTATCTAAACAAGATTGTAACGAAAGAATGTCATGAGACATCATCCTACCACATCACTGAATTGACGGAATTCTGGAGATGGTTAAGTCTTCCAACGCTTTTTCCTTTTTCACTGGCTAAACCACGGTTTCACCGACAATATGGTGAGAATCACGGAATGCACGCCTTGCCGCGTAATCCGCTAGCTCTGTTGCATTTGAATAACCTTTAAGGCAGCTTCGCGTGACGGTCGGTATTCACTTTTAATTCATCTCAGTACAAAAAGTCGCCATATCTACGCAATCTTGCCAGGGTATCTAGCGCATCAAAGATCCTTCTTTGTCTTCTTGCATATCTTTGTATATACGCTAACGGTAAACCTTTTTTAAGGTCATCAACATACCAGTTAATGCGCCCATTACACGCCAGCTTTACCACGAATCAATTCTACAAGCATCAGGATTTTTCTTTGCGGCATTAAAGACGAGCCTGAAGTCACACGATCTGACAATTCGCAAAATTCGCTTCTACCACTGTTGAAAATAATCATATCTTCAGCAAAGCGAGAAAGGTGCACCATACTTAAAGACGCCGTTGAGAGTAATTCCACAGTATGGTCGACGATCAGAGACGCTATCCAAACTATTACGCGTCGCAAAATCAAACCCAAATCTGATGCTAATTGTTCACGATCGACCGCATAGGCTGTTCCCGCAGTGCGCCACTGCCTATTGGGCAGCTATTCATGCGTTTATAAGCATCGGCGAGACGTGAATAATCACGCTCAAACATTTCCACATAAGCCACGCACCAATGAGCAAAAAGTGATTGGTTGTGCACGTTGTAAATGGGTATAACCAGCATCACCGCATCTTGCGTATTTTTCAGCAGTTTGTACTAAGTGACGCTGAAGAGTACGAACAGACTCTTGCAACTCGACTACACGTTGTTTTACACCACATTTTGATATCAAGTGCAACTGGTCATTAGGCTACGACCCGTGTAATACCCAAATTACCCACTTTATCAATAAGTTTACTTTTCCACCCAGCTATGAATATCTTCCGCATCATCCTGCAAAAATCGCTTGTGGATTTGACCGCACTCGATTAATAATTCATTTAAAAGGCAACTTCTAGCTGTTGTTGCTCTTCAGCACTTAAAACACCAACATCTCACTAAAGCTTTTTAGATCAAACTCAATTGAGCCTTCAATATCTTGCTCTGCCATGCGATAATCAAAACGCAGGCTATCATTAAAATCTTTAAAACGTTTGTCTGCCGCTTGTGTAAAACGACCACCCCAGAGAGCCATGAGTTATCCTTATTTCGATTATAAAATGATTAATGTATTCAATTATCAAGCATACTCAATCAATATGCAATGATAATCTCTATATCGTCCGCTATCTTTACCCTGTTTTTCTAACAAAACTAGACAGTACTGCATTTTAGTGGTAATTTACGCAGCATTCTTACAGGGCATTGCCCACCATTCAAACAATTCAGTATATCAACTCTTATTAGTTCCAACATTGTAATTATGCATCTTACAGAATCCTAAAAACACGCCTGTTTCTGATCTTGTGAAACTTGGCGAAGAACAAATGGGTTTTAGAAAATCTGCCCGTTTACGTAAACAAGATATTGTTTTTGCTATTTTTGAAACAACACGCCAAGAGCGGTGAGACATTTTTAGCGGCGGCGTTTGGAGATTTTACCCGATGGTTTCGGTTTCTTACGCTCCGCAGACAGTTCCTACCTTGCTGGTCCTGATGACATCTACGTTTCCCCAAGTCAAATTCGTCGCTTTCAATCTACAAACTGGTGATAGAAATCGAGGCAAAATCCGTCCACCAAAGAAGGCGAAACGTTGTTTTGCTCTTTTAAAAGTCGATCAAGTCAACGATGACAAACCAGAAGTCTCTCGTAGCAAAATCCTTTTTCGAAAACTTAGCTTCATACACGCGAATTCTCGCTTAAGAATGGAACGTGGTAAATGGCTCAACCGAAGATTTAACCGCGCGTATTTTTGGATTTTAGCGTCTCCGATTGGTAAAGGCCAACGTGGTCTTATCGTGGCTCACCAAAAGCCGGTAAAACCATGTTGTTGCAAAACATTGCACAAGTATCACGCACAATTATCCAGAATGTGAGCTTATCGTGCTTTTAATTGATGAACGTCAGAAGAAGTAACGGAAATGCAACGTTCGGTAAAAGGTGAAATCATTGCTTCTACCTTTGATGAACCAGCAACCCGTCACGTTCAAAGTGGCGAAATGGTTATTGAGAAAGCAAAACGTTCTGTTGAGCATAAAAAGACGTGGTGATTTTGCTGACTCTATTACTCGTTTAGCACGTGCTTACAACACTGTAACTCCAGCATCCGGTAAAATTCTTTCTGGTGGTGTGGATGCAAATGCTTTACATCGTCCAAAACGTTTCTTTGGTGCGGCGCGTAACGTGGAAGAAGGTGGTGTTTAACCATTATTGCTACCGCACTTGTAGATACCGGTTCAAAAATGGATGAGGTTATCTTTGAAGAATTTAGGTACTGGTAACATGGAATTGTATCTTTCGCAAAATTGCAGAGAAACGTGTGTTCCCAGCAATCGACTTCAACCGTTCTGGTACGCGTAAAGAAGATTTACTTTACACACCGGATGAATTACAAAAATGTGGATTCTTCGCAAAATCCTTAATCCAATGGGTGAAGTGGAAGCGATGGAATTTCTCATCGACAAACTTATGGTGGCGAAAACCAACGATGAGTTTTTGAAATTATGAAGCGGTCTTAATTCTGACTGCACTTAAAACAAAAAGGCTTGGAGAACCAAGCCTTTTTTATTGCGAATTATTCGCCCAAACGCTCTTTAATACGAGCAGATTTTACCTGAACGTTCACGTAAGTAGTAAAGTTTAGCTTTACGTACTGCACCTTTACGTTTAACAGTGATTGAATCTACAACTGGTGAGTGAGTTTGGAATACGCTCAACACCTACACTGTTAGAAATTTTACGTAAAGTGAATGCTGAAATGCAAAACCACGGTTGCAATTGCAATAACCACGCCTTCGAATGCTTTGCAAAGCGACGTTTGCTACCTTCAACTTCACCCATACTTTAACTTCTAAAAGTATCACCTGGGCGGAAGCTAGGTACGTTTTGTTTTAATTGTTCTTGTTCAGTTGTTTGACAATGTTAGACATTGTTTGATCCTTTATTGATCCTAGATGTACCGGAAACTAATCTTATGCTCGGCTTTGCGCCTCTTTTAACAGTTTACGTTGTTCGTCAGTCAGAGCTGAGCCTTCTAAGAGCTCAGGGCGTCGGAGCCACGTTCTTTGTAGCGATTGTTTTAATCGCCATTTCCGAATTTCTTCGTGATGTCCCGACATCAGCACAGGTGGTACGAGTTAATCCTTCTACACTTCCGGTCTGGTGTAATGCGGGCAATCTAATAAACCGTCTGCAAAAAGAATCTTCTTCTGGAGGCTTGTTTGCCTAATACACCGGGAATAAAACGCGCAACAGCATCAATTAATGTCATTGCCGGCAATTTCCCACCGGTCAGAACGTAATCGCCAATTGACCATTCTTCATCAATTTCAGTTTGGAATCAATCGCTCATCAATACCTTCGTAACGTCCACATACCAAAAATCAATTTCTGATTTTTGAGCAAGCTCAATTACGCCGCCTGATCGAGTTTACGTCCTGTGGCGAAAGGTAAACACCTTTGCGCCTTCTCCTGCCGCTGCTTTTTGCAGCATGAATCGCATCCCGTAAAGGTTGCACCATCATCAGCATTCCCGTGACCACCACCATAAGGGCGGTCATCCACAGTTTTATGCTTGTCGAATGTAAAATCTCTTGGATTCCAACATTCTACTTGCAGAAGATTATGTTTTACGGCTCTACCTGTAACCCCAAATTCCGTAATCGCTTTAAACATTTCGGGGAATAATGAAATCACCCCTATCCACATAAAAAGCCTACTACATTACGTTTGTGCATACTTGAGATTAGAAACCAGCGTCCCAATCCACTTCAATTGTTTTCGTGGTGAGATCGACTCTTTTAACTACTTGTTCATACAAAAACGGAATTAACCGCTCTTGTTTTCCAAAAGCATCTTTGGTATTGGCTTTCACCACTAACACATCATTAGAACCGGTTTCCATCATCTCTGTTACCGTTCCCATTGTATAACCTTCTAGGTTGACGACTGAACAACCGATTAAATCGTGCCAGTAATAATCGCCCTCTTCCAGTTCAGGGAAAACAGATAAATCCACACCAATTTCAACATTTGCTAAAATTTGTGCGGCTTCACGATCATCAACGCCTTTTAATTTAACGATGATTTCGTGATTATGATGGCGCCAGTTTTTCAATTCAGTTGGTTGCCATTCTTTGATTTTTAAAAACCAAGGTTGATAATCAAAAATGCTTTCAGCTTGTTCTGTTGATGAATAAATACGTAACCACCCACGGATACCGTAGGTTGAGCCTAATTTGCCCACAACTTCAATGCGTTGTTGTTCCATATTTTTCACCTATCTTAGTTTAAGAACTAAATCAAAAAGCGAGATTATGCTTTTTGAGCTTCTTTACCAAAGTTGCAACACGGTCTGAAAGTGATGCACCTTGAGCAACCCAGTGGTTTACACGCTCGAGATCAACACGAAGACGCTCTGCGTTACCTTGTGCGATAGGGGTTGAAGAAACCTCACACGCTCAATGAAACGACCGTCACGTGGTGAACGACTGTCAGCTACTACGATTTGATCAAAATGGGCGTTTTTAGCTCCCGCCACGAGATAAACGAGATGGTTTGACCATAACCTTCCTCTAAATGTTTAATTACTAAAAGAATATTCTCAAACTCGAAAGTGATTTAAGAATATAGCTTACTTTTTCTCTGTATATATAGACAAAAAGCCTGCAAGATTTTACACTTTTTGAGCAAAAAGCAAGTCGCTCGCCTATTTCAACAGAATAATTCACTATAAAAATGACCGCACTCATCACAAAGTGCGGTCAAATTTCTCATTCATTTATTGGATTAATAAAACCCCTTGAGCCAACATTGCATCGGCTACTTTTACAAAAGCCTGCGACGTTTGCGCCCACTACGTAGTTAATGTTTGCTTGGCCTTCTGAACCGTATTTTTACAGTTGGCATGAATATTCACTATGATACGATGAAGCTGTTTATCCACTTCTTCAGCTGTCCAGTATAAACGTTGTGAACTTTGCGCCATTTCTAAACCAGAGGTTTGCTACACCACCCGCATTTGCTGCTTTGCCTGGCCCAAATAACACGCCAGCCTCTAAGAATGCCTCTGTTAGCTTCGATGAGTGGTTGGCATGTTTGCACATTCAGCAACTAATTTCACGCCATTTGCAATTAAGGGCTTTTGGCATCTGAAATCTCTAATTCGTTTTGAGTTGCACAAGGAAGAGCGATATCAGCTTTCACTTCCTAGGGCGTTTACCCGCAACATATTGTAAACCAAACTGTTCCGCAAATTCTTTTACGCGACCACGTTTTACGTTTTTGAGTTCTAATAACGCGGTTAATTTTTCACGGTCAAAAACCTTTTGGCAAATACACATAACCTGCTGAGTCAGAACAAGTCACCACTTTCGCACCGAGCTCCATCGCTTTTTCAATCGCATATTGCGCACGTTACCTGAACCCAGAAACTAAAACCGTTTTTACCTTGGAAGCTATCCCTTTCTCTGCAAGCATTGCTTGGGCAAAAATAAACCAAACCATAACCCGTCGCTTCAGGCGAATTAAACTTCCACCGAATGAAAGCCCACGACCAGTAAACACGCAAGCCGCTTGGTTTTGATAATTTTTCTATAGCCTGCAAGATAGCCTACTACGACCACCTACACCAATATCACCTGCTGGCACATCAGTATCCGGACCAACATGACGATATAATTCTGCCATTAAAGCTTGACAGAAACGCATCACTTCAGCATCTGATTTACCTTTTAGGATCAAAATCTGAACCGCCTTTTGCTCCGCCCATTGGTAATGTAGTTAAGGCATTTTTAAAGATCTGTTCAAAGCCTAAGAATTTTTAAAATCGATAAGTTAACAGATGGATGGAAACGCATTCCGCCTTTATATGGACCAATTGCGCTATTAAATTGTATGCGAAGGCACGGTTTACTTGAACCTGGCCTTTATCATCAGTCCATGCTACGCGAAATTGGAATGCTCAGCTCTGGCTCAACTAAACGCTCTAATAAAGCTTCTGAACGATATTTAGGGTTTGCTTCCAAGAAAGGCCAGATTGACGTGAAGACTTCACGAAACAGCATGTAAAATTCAGGTTGGTGGCCGTCATCGTTGAGCCACTTTTCTTTCAAGAAATTCGTCTAAGGGATGCTACTGCTGACATAGGATTTTCCTTCTAGTAGTGAGTTAATATGATGTGTAACATTATTTTATTTATCACCGTCTTGTTGCGGCGTGTCATCAATATAACAATAGAAAAATCAACTAGGCAACAGTTTTTATAGAAAAATGAAGAAAAATACGAGAAAACATTTAATATTTTCTCGTTTTTATTGGATGAGATCTAAAATCAGCACCTAGATTGGCACTTCAGTTAAAAAGTTGCTTATTTATGTTTTACCTTCTAAATAAAGCTATTCAGCGACTTGCTTAGCAAAATACGTCAAAATACCATCCGCACCCGCACGTTTTAAAGCAAAGCAATGATTCCATAATGCATTCTTTTTCTTTCAACCAACCATTTTGAATCGCTGCCATATGCATCGCATATTCACCAGAAACTTGGTGACAGCAAAGGTTGCACCAAAATAGTCTTTCACGCGATATACCATGTCTAAATATGGCATACCTGGTTTCACCATCACCATATCTGCCGCTTCTGTAAATCAAGAGCCACTTCTGCAAGCCCTTCATTACCGTTGGCTGGATCAGGTTGATAGGGTTTTCTTGTCACCACCTTTTGGGTTCCCAGCAGAACTGACTGCATCACGGAATGGGCCATAATAGTTAGACGCATATTTTGCGGAGTACGCCATAATTTGCGTATTGATATGACCATTTTCTTCCAACGCCTGACGAATACGACCAATACGTCCATCCATCATATCACTCGGTGCCACAATATCAGCCCCGGCTTCAGCGTGAAACAGCCTGTTTAATCAGGATATCTGTTGCAATATCGTTTAAGACATATCCTTCTTCATCAATGATACCGTCTTGTCCGTGTAGCGTGTAAGGATCGAGTGCGACATCGGTTGTACGCGAATTCTGGATAAGCAGCTTTTCAATGCTCTCACCGCTACGCTGTACCAAACCATTCGGATTAAACGCTTCATCTGCCATTAACGATTTTTATCTTGCTCAACCACAGGAATAATGATCACCAGGCACCGTATTTCACTAAAAGACCTGCTTCAATTAACTAATTGATCGATCGTTAAACGTTCAACTTTAGGGCATAGAAGGAACAGGCTCACGATGATTTTCACCTTCAATGATAAATACCGGATAAATTAAATCATTCGCGGTTAAAGTATTTTCTGCCACTAAACGACGAGCTAAAATCATGTTTACGTAAACGACGAAGACGACGGGTTGGAAAACCGCCTAGAATTTGTTGAGTCATAACTATTTCCTGTGTTTCATGATAGAGGGCGTATCACCTACGCCCATTTTCTTAATCTTTAGTGATTTAAATCAGCCTGATTTTCTCGCACTTCTTGCATCCGTTGTCTCTTCATCCTCGTTGCGGTTGATAGCAAACGTGCAGCTAACAAGCCTAATTCAAAGAGAAGGCACATTGGCACAGCTAGTGAGTTTGAGAGAACACGTCTGGTGGCGTTAAGATCATACCGACGAAAAACGCACCGACAACAATATAAGGACGTTTTGAGCCAATGCTTTCGTTGTGGTTACACCTGTCCAGCAAAGCAAAATAATCGCAACGGGTACTTCAGCACACACCGAAAGCCAAGAATAATGCGAGTGCAAAATCAAGGTAACTGCTGATATCTGTTGCGATAGCTACCCTTCTGGTGCAGTTTGGGTAAAGCAAAACTAAACACGAAAGGGAAAAACAACATAATAAGCAAACGCTACACCGCAATAGAATGAAAACTGTACTGGAAAAGTAATAACGGATAAATTAAACGTTTTCATGTTGATACAGTGCCGGTGCAACAAACGCCCAAATTTGATAAAAGCAAATAAGGTACAGAAATAAACACCGAAACAATTGCAGTTAATTTAATTGGCGTACAAAAGAAAGGCGTGGATATTAAGGTTTTGCAATCATCGTTGCACCTATTGGCATCACCTGTTATTAAGGTGCGGCGACAAATGATAAATATCATTAGAAAAATAAACCAACGCCACAAAAACCACTAAAATACAAATTACACAACGTATACAAGCGGTTTCTGAGTTCAACAAGATGGGTAATTAACGGTTGGGAATCGTCCGTCATATTGCTCATAATTATTCTCTAGGACTTCGCTTCAGATTTGAGGTGCTGGCTGTAGCTCCACATCATCCGGCGAATAGTAATCGGATAAACGCTCAGTTAATTCAGCTTGTTCATGAGGTTCAAGTGCGGTCAAAATCGACTTCGTTTTTCAGATTCCAAAACCTCAGCAGTTTATTCTCTGTATGTTCTGTCGATACGCTTTCAACTGGCTTTTCTGCTGTTTCTTGTGCGTTTACCTCAAGTTTTTCACGCAGAATCTGCCGGATTTTCAGCCGCACTTTTAATTTCTTTAATTTGCTCTTCCACCGTTGTTCCTGCTGCAGCCGCTTTTTCTCTTCTAACTCTGCGCGCATTTTTGAGCTTTGCTCTTTCAGCTCTTCAACGGTTTTACTTAAATCTGGGGAAAAGCTGTTTGAGATTAAGTTGTTCCGCTGCTAATACTATCTTGCAACTCTTGCAATTTAAGCTCTTGTTTTTAATTCATTTTGAACATTAGCTGCCAACCCACGGATTGTTTTCACCCAGCCATTACCGTGCAGAATAGCCACAGGTAGAACGCTTAGGGCCTAGTACCAGCTAAGCCCACAAGCATCAATAAAACAAGTTCGGAAAAACCAATATCAAACACGGTTATGCCTGTTCTTTTATCTTTACAGTTTCAGTTTTTCAGCGGTTGTTGTACCGTCTTTAATTTGAGTAAATTCACATCTCGGCTCGTCATCAGACATCGCTTTTTTAGAGCCTTTACTGCTGCGCCAAGATCAGATCCCGCATTGCGTAATTTTTGTACCGAATACTAATAAAATCACGACTAATAAAATAATCATTTGTGCTGGGATAAAACCAAAGCATAGAAAAACTCCGTTAGAATTAAATTGAAAATTTGGGCTTGAATATACTCTTTTTATGCATTTGTCTCAAGAGGTAATTTTAAAAGTGCGGTCAAAAATAATGTTATTTTCAACCGCACTTTATTCTATTATTCAGCCAGTTCTGTTTGCTCATGAGACAGCAAATTATGAAATAACAAAATCAGCTCTCTCATGTATCGCTCATAACATTGCAGGATGTCCACGATCAAACTCCTCTTCCTTCGTGATATTCAAAGGATAACCTTCCAATTGAATATTGGTTGAAACCATTAATGCATGATGAACTTGTGCTGTTTCAGATGCGGGCTTCTCAAAAACAAAGGTAATTTGGTATCTTCTGCTAATCCATTTTCAATAGAAAGAGACCAGTTGATTATTATCGACGTCAAAACGTTGCTGTCAATGTCCCATTTAGACCATAGGTACCAATGAGTAACTGCCATAACTCTCTCATTGCTAAAAAGCGCCGTTGTTTTTAAATGTAAAATGGTATCATCTCGCTTAGGTTCAATCACTAACTGTCTTAAAGCGGCTACGCCAGTTTGCACCTATCCACAAATCTGAAACCTTTGTGGAATAATATTGACGTTCAAATCGTAAGCCCGTCAACAAACTCCATGCCATCACAGACATCAACAGAGCAAAAGGGTAAAGAAACAACATCGTTGATTGTAGTATTTCAATACCGCAAAAAGATAAAGAACAAACGTAACTGCAGACAATAAACCACCCCAAAACATGATTGCCAACGAGGTGAAACCTGGCTTTTGTCTTCAATTGCGATATTATTAAGCGTATAAATACCAAAGTTAATGGTGACGATAGAGTGTGATAATAAATAAAGCTAACGTTTTAGTTAAACCGGAATAGGGTAAATAACTCAAAAAAATCAAAAAAGTGATCCCACATCAGTTACAGCTCGACCTAATGCCCCTTAGCAAGATGCTCATTCACCCCAAATTGCGCCATTACCAAATACCGTGAACCACAAAACGAAGAATAAACTTGGTACCATCAATACGCCGAAAAATAAACTCTCGCAAAGTTCGTCCGCGAAATCCGATGCGATAAAAATCCCAAAGCCGGGTGCCCATGAAAACCACCATGCCCAGTAAAAACCGTCCAATCCATAAACCAGTCTAGATGTTCTACATCATAGGCATAAGCCTTGAAACCGACTCTAATTAAACCGCTTAAATAGGTACCAATATTTTTCCGTAAAAAGCAGAAATTAAATATATTGTCGGACCGAATAGCAAAACCAATAACATAAAGAGAAAGGTAACGCCTAGATTTAGCTCACTAAGAATACGGAACCCGTTGGCGATACCCTGCAGTGAAATTAAGATAGCAATGATAAAAACACTCACTAAAATAAGGGGAACCAAATACGGTGAGTTATCCAATAAATGCATGGAATGGAACGCTGCCGCCAACCGAATTGCACTGTAACCCTAAGGTTGCGACTACGCCAAATAAGGTGGTACAAATCCCGAGAATATCAATGACATCCCCTACTTTTCCATTAATCTTTTCTTTTAGTAAGGGATAAAAACAAGAGCGTAAAGAAAAGGGTAATTTATAGCGAAATCCGAAATAAGCAATCGTAAGTGCAATTAATCCATAAATAGCCCAAGCACTGATACTCCAATGAAAAATACTAAAAAATAATGCCGTTCGAACTTTCTCATATTCACCTATTGGTGAAAGAAAATGTGAAAGCGGTTCAGCAACGCCAAGAAAAACAATACCAATACCAATTCCAGAGGTAAAAGAGTAATGCAATCCAAGAGCCTAATTTAAACTCTGGTTCTTCCTCATCGCCCCCAGCTTAATATCACCATATCGTCCTAATGCTAAGAAGAGTAAAAGAATAGAAAAAATGCACTCAGTAAAATATAAAACCAGCTAAATTGAGAGAAAATAAAGGCTTTCGCCGCAGCAAGATAAGATATCGTTTGCTGCGTATCAAATCAAAAGGGCTGCAATAATCAGCTAAACTAAAACCTAAACTGCCCCTAAATAACATTTTGCTTTGAAAGTATTTTGTATCTTCATATTTGTTTTAAGATAAAAAGTGCGGTTAAAAACTTAGAGGATTTTCAACCGCACTTTAGTCTTATTATTCAGCCAATTCTGTTTGCTCATGTGCCATCAATTCTTGACCAACATCGTCTAGCAAACTTAAATAACGTTCATAATGTTTCAACATATCAGCAATTAATTCATCTTGATCCATATATTGCACATCATAACCCACTCGACCATCAAAGAAATAAGTGTATGGCTCATAAGTCATACTATGCTGGATATGTGGCAAGTTATCGTCATTAATTAATTGCTCTGACACCTCACGACCGATAGATTTCACCCCGTACATAAAGTCTCTCATCAAATCTTTCTGAATGACTAACTCGACTGCAGGTTCATCTTGATCAAATAACGTGTTAATTTGCACACTCAATTCATATTTACTAATCAATTCTTGGCGTAGCTCACGCATTGCCGGCAATACCGTATGTTTAAGGAAACGTAAAATATCTTTTTCTTGCGTTTGGTTCATCATTTGTTCCAAACGTTCTTTCCATTTATCCCCCGTCCAGAAAATACTGGTTGGATTAACTTTGGTATCAAAATATTTTTTATCCGCACTCAAGCCTTTCCATAAACTAAAGCACATCAGTAACATCAACATCGCGAAAGGTAATGCTACCAACAAAGTCATTGCCTGCAGGTTTGCCAAACCACCCGATTGCATTAAAACAATCGCGACGACTGGCATTAATATACCCCACATTACGGCCTGCCAACGAGGGTGCTACAAGGCTTTTATCGCGTGATGCTATGTTATTTAATACATAAATACCGGAGTCTGCCGAGTGATAAAGAATAAAAAGAAATCACCACTAAAACTCACTCAAACCGGTCACACCGAAAGCGGTAAATAATCTAAGAATTTAAAGAGCAACGTTTTCAGGCGAGAAATCATTTGTCCTAACGTACCGCAGCTTTCACCATCATTCAACCAAATGGCTGTATTACCAAATACGGTAAACCACAAGATACCGAACATGCTAGGAATCACCAACACGCCAAAAATAAATTCGCGAATGGTACGTCCTTTCGAGATACGCGCAATAAATAAACCGACAAATGGCGCCCAAGAACACCACCATGCCCAATACAGAATTGTCCAACCGCTGAAAACCAGCCGGTATGTTCTTGATTCATAAACACTAGGTTTTGAAGCTTAATTGTACTAAGTTGCTGAGATAAGTTCCGATATTGTCGCTAAAAGCGGATAATAAATAAAGTGTTGGCCCCGCCACTAAGACGAAAATCAACAAACAGAAAGCTAATGTTAAATTCAGCTCACTTAAGATTTTTACCCTTTCCCTACACCGAAATCGCGGAAAATATAGCTAAACTCATTACCACGGCAATTACGACAACTTGCAAGCTGAGCTATTTTCGCTAATCCAGCCTAGTGATGTAAGCCTGCGCAATTGGCGATGCACCAAAACCTAATGTTGTGATAACACCAAATAAGGTGGCAAGTAACGCCATAATGTCGATAAGATCGCCCTAACTTGCCATTAATACGCTCTTTCAATAACGGATAGAAACAAGAACGTAATGCCAAAGGTAATTTGTAACGGAATCCAAAAGTAAGCCAATGCCAACGCAATCGTGCCATACACCGCCCAGGGCATGAATTCTGAGTGGAATAAGGTGTGTAACAAGGCTTCTTGTTGCTTATGCTCTGCACTGCCTGTGGTAATATCAGATAAGTATGCGTCAATGGCTCTGCGACACCAAAGAACATCACCCACACCCATGCCGGCAGCAAATAACATTGCCAACCAGAGAGAAAACCGAATTCAGGCTCTTCTTCATCATTGCCTAATTTGATATTACCTAGGGCTACTGACTGATAAAATGACTCAAAAAGCCCAAAAACACTGAGAATGCTAATACGTAAAACCAACTAAAGTTGGCAAAAATGCCCGATTTGGCAGCATTTAATAAAGTTTGTGTTTGTTCCGGTGCAATTAAAATCATTGCTACCAGTAACACCACAAAAATAACGTTGCACCAATCACTAAAGGATTGAACGACGTTTGCTTTTCCATAAATTTAGATAAAGACTAACGCTTCCCCTTAAAAATTAAGTGAATAAAAATAAAATCAGATTAAATAAAAATAAGGTCTTAAACCCTAAATGGTGAGGATGGAACCATCATCAAATGATAGCACGGAGAAGTGCGATTTTTAAGGAAACGCTCAGTAGGATTTGAGTGATTGTTTCCAAATACGAAACATATATTATCAAAACATCAATATTTTTCAAATTGCCGAACATTGAAACATCATGAAAGAAAAAGTACGGTTAAAAATCTTTTAAATTTCTGACCGCACTTTATTCAATATTGATTAAATTCGTTCTTCGATAATTCCGCCACCCAAGCAGACTTCATCTAGGTAAAAACACGGCTGATTGACCTGGTGCGACCGCGGCTTGTGGTTCGTCAAAAATCACTCGAATGCAATCGTCATCAATCGAGCTCAACCAAACAAGCAATATCCGTTTGACGATAACGAGTTTTCACCGTGCAACGGAACGCTTCGCACAGGTTGCGACTCACCCAATGTAGCTGTTTGGCAATTAAACCTTTGGAGAACAAACGTGGATGATCGTGGCCTTGTGCACAATCAATTCATTATTTTCCACATCTTCTATCTACATACCGGGCTTCATCACCGGCATTTTTAATCCACCGATCCCTAGCCCTTTTCGCTGCCCCAGTGTGTGGGTACATCAATCCTTCATGACGACCAATAATCTCGCCATCTACGGTACGGATGTCACCTGGTTGAGCCGGCAACAACGCGCTAAGAAATCAAACT
>BNJU01004711.1_pt1 | contig 34458 bp, 38 predicted proteins | sample 8539281 | NCBI WGS metagenome assembly BNJU01 (sample SAMD00202456, study PRJDB9452) | human saliva metagenome | isolation source: human saliva | place: Japan
CCAATGGGGGACGGAAACTCATTCCTCTTATTTCGCGATAGTTGGCAGAAACTTCATAACGAGTTAAACTCATATCCCCTGATGGGGGACGAAACCTCATCGCTGCTTTGCTTATAGTCTTTGACAATTTCTTGAGTTAAACTAAATAATCCCCATTAGGGACGGAAACACCTCAATTCTTTGGCTTCTAATAATCACGAGTAAGTCGGATAAGTTAAACCAAATAATCCCCTAATGGGGACGGAAACCACAACATGCTCGCCAGCCGTTGCCTTTTCGGTATTTTCATGTTAAATTTCAAAATAATCCCCATTAGTCAGCTATTTTCCAGTACGTGGTATATATTAAAATTTGCTAGTGAATGATTAAATAAAATAGTCCCCATTTGAGACGGAAACCGGACAAAACATAACCGTTACCATAACCAAAGTCTCTCAATGGTTAAACTAAATAATCCCTATTAGACGGAAACCTTAATTTTGCTTATACTGATATGCGATTTGTCACTTTTATGGCGTTAAATTAAATAATCTCCTCTGGGTTTAGGGTGCTAGTACATAGGTAAATTCACATATTAGTGATCAGCGAAATTGTCCTTAATAGGGTGACGGAACTGACTCATGAAACTATGGATTAATTAAAATCTGCAGTTTCGTTAATTAAATAATCTAATGGGGACAAAACAGCACTTAAGGTCTGATCGGCATTTGTTGATGGTTGGCGTTGGTTAAATTAAGAATCTCATCGGTTGTGAAAAGCACTATCTTATTATTTGTAGATAGTGCTTTTTCTTATTTTATATAAATATTAATTTTACGGTTGCCATTTTGAATATCCAAATCCCATCATAATAATACTCACCACGAGCATGCCGTTACCAAGGGTAATGGCGCTTTCACTAGTAGTAGACAGGGTATACAAAAGGATCCGATGCCCATAATGATTGTGCCTAGTATAGCAGATAGTTTATGAATTGCCATGATAATCACCCTTTGCTTTCACTAACAACATTAGGTTTAACAATATACGTAATGACTGCGTACAGTAGAGCACCGATTACAATCCCGTTCAGCGAAGCCAGTCCGAATGGTATGAATTTAACACAGACCAATGCGATGGCCCATGTAATCCATGGAACTAGATTCCATTTTTTGAAAGTCGCTTTGTTGTAATCGATATATTTTCCGCGATGAACCAGGTAAAAGTCTGCTAAGATAATACCGCATAGTGGCGGAACGATGATGCCTAGTGTACTTAAGAATACAAAAGAGAGTCGATTTTATATGGTTGTGTCATTGTTGCTAATGCAGAGATATGCAATGAGCACGGCTAGCATAATATTTCTGTTTAGTTTGAAAAGAGTTTGCTAGGTTCAATGATGTGGAATAGAGGTTTCGCACCATTTGTGGTGAAAAATATTTGTAGTCAACAATAGTAAGCTTGGGAACACGAGGCCAAAGCTTAATAGTACGTTGATTAAGTCACCATCATTCATAGCAACGCCTGCGATAGCACCGCAGCTGATCATCAAGGTATTGCCACCCAATAGACCAATTGTGCTCGCTGTAATAACGTCTTTCTTGCTTTTACCATAGCGCATAATATCAGCGATACATGTGGCAGTAGATAGAATCCATGTACCGATAACGATGGTAATGCCTGACAGTAAATCGATAGGTTGTAATGGCACATAGTTAAACAATTCTTGCCAGCCACCGATTGTTTGAACCGAGCGAGCCGCCGTTCCTAGGGAAAGGAATACGATGGACGGAATTGCAATATAGCCGAATACGGCGAGAGATTTAATGCCGAGAACTGCAAAGATACCCATGATAACGGCGCTGAGCATCATAGCAATGACTTCGCCCGTATAGGAAAGATTGAATACTTGAGCAATAAAATGTCCATATAAAGCCGCTTGAATAGTGTACCAACCCTAGATTGACGATAGGTACGAAGAGAGAGGCACTCTAGATCCTTCCTGACCGAAGCTGTATCGAGTCAAAAGGGCAAAGGTAAGGCCTGTTTTATAGGCGATTACACTCACTAGACCCTGCGATGATACATAAGAAAATATTTCCCTAGAACCATGGCTAATAGTAATTCGTTGAAAGTCAGCCCGCAGCTAACCCGCCACCAGCCATCATACTAGTAACAAGAAAAACAAACCCTGTCCAAACGATGGTGAGAGAAAAGCAGGACTTCTTGCCTCTAACGGACAGGCTCTCTCAGAGTACTCATTATCTGTGTTTGTATCAACTGGTTCTACAAACTCTAATTTCTCCTTACTCATACATCTATACTCCCTTTACGTAATAAAAAGCTACCATGATGTGTTTAAGATTTATATAAAGCATGGTAGTAAAGACCTATTATGTAGCGTAAATATAGTGAATTTTCTCTAATAGAAGGATACATATTTTAATTTTGTCATAAACGAATGGTATTTGTCTTCATTAAAACATACGTAGAATGAATATTCAATATGCATATTATACATACTAGGCAATGTTGAGAATGATAGCTTTTATATTATAGTTCCTATATTACTAGTAAGTCTTTAATGTACAATAGGTCGATCTATAGCACGTTCTCACGAGTGTAGTATATACTTATACCAATGCGAGAACGTGCTTATTGTTGTTAGAGGTGTTATATGAAATTAGAGCTATATTGTTGGGATTGGCTGTCTGCCATTTTTACTATGCCTATTTATGCGGCGCAGTATACTGTTCCTGAAGGCCAGCCGCCTGTACCAGGGTACTGACGTAAGCATTCCAGATACTGCGTATCAGAATTATCGTTATGGTGATATTCGTAAAGCGCCTGATTTTGAAAATACAAGAGGTACTTAAGCTCAGATATAAAGAGATAGATGAGCTTGTTCTGTAATCGTAGATAAGTGTAGAAGATGCAGCAGCACTTAAGAGTAAATGTTAAGTATATGGATTTGACTTCTCATGATTCTACGGTCATACTACTACATGAAGATGGCTTTAATGCTACAGATGACATGCACCTATTAGAGCTGTAGCTGGGATATTTACCCTTTAAAGTCTGATGGTATTACGTCTTTTGCCGTAGACCGTTATGCACTTGCATCGCTTTCAGGTACTATAGTAACAACTGAGGACAACTATAATGAAAAATAGCGAATTGCATAAAGGTATGTTTATTTTATCCTGGTTTTTAAATCGGCCTATTGGAGCATAAGTGATGAATCAGTAAGAAATGATAGTCCTATGATGTTTAGCTTATGTTACATTTGATAGTGATTCTAATCGACATTATATTGTTGGATTAAGTAAATTTCACCAACCAAATGTAAAGGAATTAGAAACAGAAATGGCTAATGTCGATTCCTTCTATCCAGCCGTTAGATGAATTAGCACGTATTAGTGATCTTGTTAAATGGGATAATATTACGTATCGCTTGCCTCAAAAGGGATGATGTTGAAAGGGAAGAAAAGGTTGATTCTGAGTATAGTAGGCGAGTATGCTATGGCTCAGCGGGTTAGAGTTAGTTATTGATAGAGGTCCCATTGTACATGATGATAGTGCAATGAGTGATACTTTAATCGTATTTTTGCGGACTACTCTATGGTTCTTCATCACCTTTATATATGAGATATACCAATTCAATCGGCCATAGTCTGGAATAACGGTGTACCTACATATCTTATGGATCAGCATAATCCAGGTAAACAATCACGTATATTCCAATTAATACAAGACAATCAGTATGAATATGATATGCATCTTACCTATGAGGATGGAAAAGTATAATCATATTGAACTCACGCAATATAATGGAATATTTAGATTTTAAAATGCTAAGAGTTAAGAAGAAAAGCAGAATAAAGACAAAGAAATAAGCAAAAGAAATATATAAAAAGGCCGATACCTTTTGGGTACGGTCTTTGCTACATATTATCTATATATCCTATTATTCGATTCCTTATTGTATCGTATATTAGTTCGTTCTATAATAGACCTAGGATAGTTAGATGAGGTTGGGCCTCTTTCGTTTTTGAAGGAGGGATAAGCTTTCATGAGTGATTATGAAATAATCATGCTCCTGTTACAAGTAATAACTATTGTCATTGCTTTTGGGGCTTTAATAGCACTTATTTGTCTCAGAAAGACAAATAGCCCTTCATTTGCTAATCTGGAGATTAGATAAAAACGAAAAGGCCATTTCTCAAAAATCTTTTATATTTCTCGAGATGAGCCTGACGTAGCTACTCGTCTGACTATCTTCTTATATTATATAAGGTTATGATATATCGTCAAATTGTGATGAAATACGTGTATGGACATAAGTTTGATGATGTCATTGTAGAAATGAGAAAAACTCCTATTGGCTTAACCGATAGGAGTTTTTGGTTTTATAATTGTAATTTTATAGCACTTTTAGGCCTATTATTAAGGCTACAGATTATAACAAATTGATTATATTTCTTTTACATCATCAGGTATAGCCGGAGGAGCCGGTGGTTTACCCATGGCTCTTTCAATGAACACGACAGCCACAAAGACGATGAGGCTGACGATGGAACCAAAGATGATGGACATAATGCCATATGGGTTGCCCAACGAAATTCCCAGTATACGCCTGCGATGGAGCTGAGCACGATGGACCAAATGCCAGCGCCAGCTGTTGCATTTTTTTCCACGTGAGGCCCAAGTAGGAATGCGGCATGAATGGGCCAGCGGATCTCATTGTGAAAGCAAATACGAGCATCGGAATGATGGCTTTTGCTTACGAGGGAGATGATAATGGCGATGATACCGAGGAACAGTACGCATAGACGGCTATATCTAGTGAGCTGTGCATCGGTGAGGCTTTTTACCAAAATGATGTTCCACAATATCCTTGGTAAATACAGTTGCGGCGCCTAAGAGGTCGCCTGCGCCTGATGAAAGTGTAGCTGATACGACCGCGGCCATAACGAAGCCCTCGCCATTACTAGGAGGCATGAGGTTAAGCGCTACCGTTGCCACTGCATTGTTCGCTTCGATGTTCGGGAATTCAGCCAATGCTACGAGGCCTAATATCGGCAGGGAACAAAGGCGAATAGAGCCATAATAATCCCGCAAATGATAGAACCGAGAACGGCCGTTCTTTCATTTTTCGCTGCGAAGTACCGTTGAACTGACTCTTGCCCAGTGGAGAAGGTCATGAAAATACATGATGACAAGGCCGATGATGGTTTTTCCAACCCACCTTTGTAAAGCCTAGCTGTTCAGGTGGCAATTTTTGTCACTACCGACTCCCAGCCGCCCACATTGTGTAAGACGAACGGTACCGCGAGGGAGAAGCCCCAACGAGAACGAAGAAGTGGATTACGTCCGTCATCGTTACGCTCCACATGCCGCCGGACATGGTGTAAATTACGAGTACCGTGCCACAGATGAGGATGGCGAGCTCTGTTGAAAGTCCGTGAGAACGCTAATAATGGTTGCAGTTGCTGTAATCTGTACGCCTGCTAGTGTAATTGTTGCCAGCATGGACAGAATGGAAGTAATGAGATGGCTAGACGCGCCGAAACGACGGCCGATGATCTCCGGTACGGTTGTTGCCATAGCACGCCGCAAGAGTGGTGCGATGAAAGCAACGAGAATAACACCAATCCCTGCAGATACTACGTACCAACCTGCAGACAAACCCCAAGAACCATACGCTTTCGTTACACCTACGGTGCTCCCACCACCGATTTCCGTAGCTGCTAATGTGCCTGCCGTCATAAGAACCCCAATACGACGACCTGCGAGTAGATAGTCAGTACTATCTTTTTACACGAATATGACAATACACGCCGACTAATAAATTTAGTAATAAATAGGCGCAAACAATAAACCAAATAATAGTCAGAGAATCCATATGACACCTCCAAAAATTTACACTATCTAGAGATTCATACTAAATCACCCTTACTACTTGCGGTGCATATATCAAGTATAGTTTAATTATCCATAAAAACTGGGGAAAAATACAAAGAGGAGTTTTATTGACGTTGGAGAATGTATATACATTAGGAACTAAAATATAAAATTATTAATCATAGGCACAGCCTTATTTATATAGTATACTTATGCTAATAAGACTGTGCTTATTTTTATTGAGAGACAAGATTCATTTTTGAGAGAGGTTTTTATGATTCAACGTATTTTTGATACTAGCTCTTGTGTTGCTGGCTTTCACCATGCCTACAGAGGCAATTACATTTCAGGAGCTGAAAGACGTCACCACAGTTTAAGCTTGTTTATTCTCAGTCGATGAATGGGCCCATAGAGAGTGGTATGGCATATCTATTTAAACACTTATTCTGATTGAGGTCCCTACATATGCACCGCCACAGTATTCCTTGCGCGGGACTTACTATATGTGATGGATACGTCTTATCAATCTATCATCAATGAGAGACAGCTCACCGTGGATTATGATACTAACTATTCAGTTAGCGACACTTATTCATTCGTCTCGTATCAGTGAATCCGAGTCCGTCTATGCTGGCTTTGATTGAGGCTAGTGATAGCAAGTCTGGTTTAGCTCATGACAGGGTAGATGTAGCGAGATATACATTTGATGGGGCGACAAAGCCAATGCATTATGTAAACGATACGCGTAAGGTCCCACTTAACCGTAATAATACTATTATATATGATATAGCGGATGCTATGTTTGTATCTGTATATCAGCAGCATTTTGATGATATTGTGGCCCAATGAGGTGGATGATGAAACGCATATATTTACTTTCACTATGGTTACTAAGCTGCCTCGTGTTGCCAATGCAAATCCAAGCCGTATCACAAAGCCGACTTATTAAACGCAGAACGATTTGAACACATCGATTCGAGTGCTGACTCTGGAAGAGGAGATGGAAAAAATATTTGGATCTTTCATCTGTTAAGTCTGTAACGGCGCCGAATGGCCATCGTCGTATTGAAGCCGTCATTTATGTTTCCATGCCTGCTGCGAATATGATTCAAGGACTTTCAGTACAATACGATTACCAAATGGATCGTTCTTTGCGCCATTTGATTAATGATCATGATAGAAGTTTAAAACAAGGTGATAAGACCCCATATATCTCTATTTGGCGTGCAAAGCAAGGAAGTTCAGGAATTACAGGGACCGTTAATGATGGCGGTACCTATTACAATAATGGACAAATTCGCTAACAACGTATATATGCAGAAAATCTAAAAAGCTATGATTCTACCTGCTGAATTTGGTGATGAAAAATATAAATTGCCTAATTTGATTCTATAAAAAGATCTTTGGACCATCTTATGATGATGAGTTGTAATATTTATGTATGGCACTAGAGTGGTTAAAAACAGTAAATAAACATAGATTAAAGATAAAACTTGTTTTTGGACCCTAATAAAGCTTTGTACTTTTACTTATTTTGGGGAATCTCTATTTGGGCTTTCTATATATTGCTCTATGATCGATATGTATTAGAAGCATATCCATTAAGGGATTATTTGCCAGTATTGATATTTACCTTTTGGGAATATTTGGGTTTTTACTGTGGCTTATTTTTGTGGCATGAGAAACTATATCCAGCGTTTGATAAACCAAAAATTTATTATAGAGTGAAAGCTTGGTACTTTTCTTTGAAAGACCAATCTTTAGTGGGGACATTTATCTTTTATAGTATAGATTTTGTTATAAAGCTAGGGATATTAATGTATGGCACTCTTATTGTTTTTAGCTATTGTTATTTTTGTATCTCTTACTTGGGCTCGGTTCTGATCATTACTGGACTGATTCTTCATTAGCTCTTAAAAAGCTCCTAAACACTCATATTGATTTCTGATATATTCTTAACTTTATTTACATATGCAAAAGCCAAGCTATTCATATTTAAAAATAGCTTGGTTTTTATTAGTGGAGCACTTGTGGCGCTTATTTGTCTAGAATAGCAAAATAGCCCTTTCGTTTCTTCGGAAATTAGATAAAACGAAAAGGCCATTTCACATGTTATTTGTTTGTGAGATGAGCCTGACGTCACTACTCGTCTGACTATCTACTTATATTATAGGGACAAAGGGATATATCGTCAAATGGAGATAAACCTTATATATACCAATTATAGATATATCATACATATACTAAATTATAAAATTATTAATAATAGGCACAGCCTTGTTTACATAGTATACTTATGCTAATAAGGTTGTGCTTATTTATGTTGTAATGTGAGAGAAAAAGAGGGTTTTATGTTACGTAAAAAGTTTGATTATCATGGCTGTACTAGCTGCTTTCACCATGAATGTAAGCGCTGTACAGATAGAAGTGCCAGCAGGACAGCCACCTATACCAGGGGCAGATGCGAATATCCCTGCCAATGCCTATGAAAACTATCGGGCCGGTAGCTTGAGCAATGTAGGAGCTAGTGATGTTATAAAATTACATTCTGAATCTAAAAAACGCATGGACATGTATGTAACTGACTGGGGACCAACACGAGATGAAGTCAATCAGATAGCAAAGCGATTCGGAGAAGTTGATGGACTTACTTGTTAATGAGTCTGCAGTTGTGTTGTTGCATGATGAGCGTAATAACATTCGGGCATCTGTTCCTGGACTACTATTAGCAAGTAAGTATTACCCAAAACGCAGTGATGGTGAACGTTTATCTATTGTAAGAGAGAATTCCATATTTTTTGCGATTGGTACAAAACAGAATTATGATGATGCATTAGGCAAATTAAAATCAGAGCGAAAAGGGGAGTTTACATATCCGGGTATCACACATGGTAAATGGGCTATTGAAACTGAGTCTTTCGGTGAGAATACGCCTGCTATGGTTGCTGTAGTTGGTTTATTTAATCAACCGAATCAAGAATATATGGTAGGTCTTAGCTACAAAAATCAGCCTGTTACCGGCAAGCTCGAGCACGTTATGAGTAATTATGTAATTCCGTCGATCTCGATCGTTAGATGACATGGATCATTATAGTGAAAGTATTCAATGGGATAATTTTCACATATCGTATTCCTAAAGGCTCAAACTAATAGCACAGAAATCGTTAAAGGACTCTGCTGAAATGAGAGACTATCGTGGATCAGGTATCCGACTTATTGTAGCTAAGAAACCCTGTAAAAGTAGATGATAAATATATCTATTCATTTATTGACGAGATTTTCGGAAATAAAGCCAGAAAGTCAAATCATAGGTGATGCACCCTATTCAATCAGCATCTGTTTGAATAATGGCGTTCCTAGTCTTTTAGTAGATAACTATCAACCAGGAAAAACGTCTTTAATGCATCGATTCTTACGTGATGACAAGAATGTATATATAATGAGCTTAGTTTATATTGATGGACTACGCCATATTCTCATATTCAGCTGCGTAATACGGTAGAATATTCTGATTTTGCAAATGTTGAGACACTGCGGAATAAAGTAATCCGTATGCAAAGTAAAGATAAAATGTAATTCAGTTGTTTATAAGATCGTTCAGGAGAGAGAACATGAAAAGAAAATACATGATTACGGGGCTTGTTATCGGCCTGCACTGGTGAGTGGTTATAGTTATGTGACAGATGCAAGTTGGTTGAGCAAAACGTGGGATCGCCTTGAAACAAATGCAGCGAAACAGTCTTACGATTGGCCGAAAGCTGAGCAGTATACTCATTATGCGGGAGGACAACTTGTAGGTGCTAACTTACCAGACGAGGATATGATGGTTCTTGGTGTTTCATTAGGTAATACCTTTGATAGTGTGAAAGCAAGTTTGGGGCAGCCTACTAAAGAAACTAGTAGAGGACTCACCTATGGTGGTGTTACCTTTTGGGAGTTTTTAAAATGGATGGTGTAGAGTCAGTTGTTACCTATATGATGATCGAGAATCGTGATGCCACAACACATAGAGGCATTGCCGTAGGCGACTCCATGCGAAAAGTCCTTAATGTATACGGTAGACCTGATTTAGTAGACTCTAATAATCGATGGTTTTATGGGAAATATCGCTATCGTACGGATATGATGCATGGCATACAATTTGAACAAAAAGGCGATAAAGTAAGTAAAATTATGATTTATAAATGATTATATTTTTACCATATCTATGAAAAAGCCGAGCTTTTTAATTCATAGAATTAGCTCGGCTTTATTACTGTATTCATATATTTGTATAATATAATGCTTATTGTATCGCATATTAGTTCGCTATATAATAATCATAGGATAGTTAGACGAGGTTGGGCCCTCTTCGTCATCGAAGGGAGGGATAAAGCCTATGAGTGATTATGAAATAATCATGCTCTTATTACAGGTGATAACTGTGGTTATTGCTTTTTGGAGCTTTAATAGCGCTTATTTGTCTCATGAAAGACAAATAGCCCTTCGTTATCTTAGATGATTCTGATAACTGAAAGGCCATTTCTCAAGCTTTTTGTTTTTCAGAGATGAGCCTGACGGTACGACTCGTCTGACTATCTACCTATATTATAGGGGTAAAGATTTATATCGTCAAATTGAGATAAACTGGAGGTTCTTATGAAACCATTTGAAACAAAGGATTATAAAGCTTTTACCATGTTTGAGAATCGTTGGGCTCTTGTTACGGCTGGAACGCTTGATGATTTTAATACGTGTACGGTTAGTTGGGGTAGTATGGGCAACATATGGGGCCCTAATGGTGGTGATATATCCACTGTGACGGTGTATATCCATCCGGCGCGTTACACTCAAGAGTTTATGGCGAAATATGATACCTTTACAGTTAGCTTTTTCTCTGAAAGTTATCGCAAGGCTCTTGGTTATTTAGGTTCTCATTCTGGCCGCGACGAAAATAAGGTGGCTAATTCTGGACTAACACCAGTTGTGGCAGGGCGATGGGGTGACTTTCAAAGAAGCAGAGTTAACATTTGTATGTAAAAAGCTATATGAACACCAATTCGATGAAGCCCACTTAGCAGATAATGTAAAGGGAATATTATGCAGCGAATCCATCTATGTATACTCAAGTTGGTAAAGATCGCTGGGAACCACATTATATGTACATCGGAGAAGTAGTTGAGGCTATAGGAGTCTAGTTTTATATAAGATTTATTCATGTTGAGAGAATGATATGATTAAGAGCGTGTTTTTAATAGGGTTTTTGTTCACTTGGCTTTTATGGTAACGGCACATGCTGCCAATATAGATCTTCCTGGTGGAGATGCCATGGTGTCTGATACTGCTTATGAAAGCTATTCTTATAATAGTGTTGATATGGATTTGGTAGAGGCTCAGTTTAGACGTCACTCAGGCCCTGTGGTAGCACAGACTGTGAAAAATGGGCGTAGGACGGTAGAGCAAGCTAAGGCATATATGGATGGCAATGCCAAGTTTTTAAAACGCCAAGTTAATCAAAGTACGGTGTTCATCTTTGACGATGGTACACAGCATATTCGCTTTTCTATGCCTTATCCAAGTCTTGAAAAGTAAGGCGATTAATGATAACACTAATTCCGTTGTTAATGTCGTAAATGGTATCCCTCAATATTATATTAAAAGTATGAATGCAGATATCGTAGTCGATGTGGATGATAAGACTACCTATACGGATCGTGCCTTCACATATAAAACGGTAAAAATGGTCAATGGCAGCAGAAGTATGGGATTATGACACGTATCTCTGGAAAAGAAGAGAAAGCTGAGCCGCGTACGAGTACGGGTAGTTGAGTTTTTCCCTGCCTAGTGATACGAACCATGTGTATCGTGTTAACATCATAAATCGAGTGTAATGGCAATCCAGATCATATTAGGTATGCAGAAGGGGCTTTAGCGAATTATGTGATTCCATCGGTAGAGGATACAAAAGCGATAGATCGCTATTCTAATGTTGAGAAATGGGGAAACTTTGAATATCGTGTGCTCAAGAATAGTACGAGAAAAGCTGATTATGAGCCTACCTCCTATGGTGAGGAAACGCGTTTATATAGGGGGCGATATAGTGCAGCTGATTAAGCGCCGTCCGATTTTTCAAATGATGAAAAACATTTTTTATTCAGGTGCTTTTTTCTACGATGGATACTGATGAGCCGAAAATACCCATATTCAGTTAATGATATGCGATCATTTGGCGTAATGGTATGCCTGCATTTAGTGGCAGTGTAAAATTTGATAATGGTATTAATTATACATATTTTACAATCCGTGATGATAAATATGTGTACAGCATTGAAGTTGCTTATAAAGCCAATATGGTGAAGACGTCTTATCATGATATTCGTACATGGTAGAAATGGCAAAATTGATCAATCATCCGCATAAGCAAGCTTTCTCGCGTTGGAGTACCTTTTGGGAAGCTGATGTTTTTAAACTGCCTTAAAGCTAAAACTAATATTTTGTCTATATGTAGATACACTTAGGTATAAAAAGAAATAGAGAAATAAAACAGTCAGTATTGTGATTCAGTACTGGCTGTTTATTTACATATCTGATAGTATTAGGTTATTTTTTGAACAGTGTTTTAATATGTATCGATTTCCTATGCTTCTGGAAATAGGACATGTTCTTGCATTTTAAAACTAGGATTATTGGTAGAGTCAAAGAACTCAATCATATTCCGTAATTTTTTGAACTTCCTCAGCACTTAAAAACTTGGATAGAAGATAGTATAAGTAAAACTATATATGCCATCATAGGAGTTAAAGTTTAGAATGTGATCATCCTTATTAGGTTCATAGCTGTGTATGGATAGACCAGGGATGTTATTGTTCCATACAACTGAGTAATTGATATAGTCTGATGCTGATGGATGGTAACTGGTAAATATCCCAGAACGTATTTAATCAGTTTTAAAAATTGTAATGACCGTTTATAACAAGTTCAGTGCGCATATGGGTTTCTAGGAACATTGTCAGTAGAAACAAAGAATGTTATATCTCCTTTTTGTAGTATCTAATATCTTGGTGTTCAGAGGCCTTACTTTCACCTTCGTATATGGCGTCTTTTGGTACGCGGTATTGTACACCGTTTAAGCTTTCTATGCGTGAATATTGATTTAATTCATTTAGGTTTTGTACAGAGGAAGCACATAATTAGCCAATAATTTATCTGTAGGAACCTTGTTCAGGACTGGGGTCATATCATAATAGACAAACCCTGCGTGATATAGGGATGACGCATAGTTATATCTCTAAATTTAAAAATTGATTGTGTCGATGGTGAGCGTTGTTTTTTTACCATTTTTAAAGTGTGGCATCTTCATGCTATCCCAAGTGCTGTAGGTAACAGTAGGATATGAAAATACAGTGCCCTTTATATCAGAAATCTGTTTGGAGGACTTTCGTTTCGCATTGTCTTGCAAGAAATTACGGACGTCTTTGTCTGTTAGCTTTTCATAAGCTATTTTGGTGTTGCGCCAGTCGTAATCTTTAAAAATCTGCGTAGTCAATTTCTAAATTGAGACTTCCATTATTGGTTAACACTCGATAGTCCCTCAATGGTTCGACTTGGATTTTTGGTAACGTCCTATATGATAATCACTTTTTATGCCCGCTACTGGGAATGAAAGGCGAATTTGGTTGTATTGATCATGAACGGAAATGACCGTATTATGGTAATTTTGACCGCGATATATAGAGGCTGCTTTAGTATACTCAATTTCTTTTTTACTAATACCCTTAGCCTTGTCAGTTGCTTTTTAATGTTTTCACATAGTTTGCTACATCCTTTTCAATATCAGGTTTGTGGTTTGGTAGTTTACGTAGGCATCCTTTGGAATCTTCGAATCTGCACCAGGAATATTAACATCGATGGCTCCTATTGGTGATAATATAGTGCTCATGATGAAAGTACACGCTAATAGTGGTAGTTTAGTCATGGTGGTATCTCCTGCTTACATTTCTGTATTTATTGGTATTGTAGTAATCCGTAGGTTATGTTATTAAGTATATTATATAACTAAATGACTATATTTTTAAGTGACATGGAAACGTGTTTTGTACATGCTACTACTTCCTGTAGGGACATTCGTTGATGCAAGATAGTCGTTCTATCGTATGGTATATGACTGTCAGCAATCGTGATGCCGTGACTGCCCGTGGCATTACTGTTGGTGATTCCTTGAAAAAAGTGATGGATATCTATGGGCGTCCTGATTTTATAGACTTTAATAATCGATGGTTCTATGGATATCTACGCTATAACAGTAGACAATATTGTAGGTATATTTTTCGAGCACAATGGCAGCTAGGTGACGAAAATTATTATTAGTGACAACTAAACTGCTTTTATTAGTGAAAGTCTTAATACATACATGCAGCCCTTTATCTATTAAAATGGATAAAGGGCTTTTTAGAGTGATAAAATAGAGCGGATGGCTTATATAGTGACTTCTTTTGTTAATCAGTACTATAAATAGTGTAAATTGATAAAATTTTTATAAAATATAATCCCACAAGAACTGCAAAAAATCTGATATAATATTAATATGAAAATCGATGTATGTAAGGACTAAAAATGGTGTAGTAGGAAGTGATTTTTCTAACCCAGAAAAATCGCTATATCCTTGGTATTCAGTCGATATAATCGAATGTTGTATATATGAAATGACTACGCAAATGCGTAGTTTTTATTATTTTTGTTTGGTGTAGGTAGTCCCATGAGTGTAGTGAAGCCCTTATTATGGCTATTAGAACCGTATATCGTATACAGCCTATTTGTGGGGGCCCGTTTTCATGGCACAACCCTTCACGTGGGAAGGCGAATTAGATTGGTTTGCTTTATGTTAACCCTATTGCTCGTCATTGATGTGGTGGCGTTGCTCTTGGTGATCTTCTATTGCCCTGGTTTGAATCCTGGGGTACGTGTTCCAGACTGGATTCGCTGTTTAGGAACGCCATATTTACATCGTCCATAATTGGCTTGATAGTAAAGTAGGTGGCGACACATCTACGCCGATTGTATGGCTTCGTAAAGCTTTGCATTCCTTGCTTTATTCATTTATTATCTAGTGCCATTTTTATGTGGGTGGGGTCATCTCGTAATGGGCCTCGTGTAGCGCTCATGCGATGACGTCCCTCGGCTCTGCGCATGGAGTGTGTGATGACGACTTCGTGAATGGCCGACGACGCCTTTATATCAGGATTACCACGATTACGAGTGGGGCCGACCAATTCATGATGACCAACATCAATTTGAACATCTTTGTCTTGAAAGTCTCCAATGTGGTCTCAGTTGGCTTACTGATTTTGAATAAACGAAACATCATTCGAGCATGCTTTGATCATTTTGATATTGATGCGGTGGCTGCTTATGGTGAAAGCGATATTAACGCATCATGCAGACGAAGGGGATGCTTACATCGTCCCTAAAAATTGAAGCCATCATCAATGCTGCTGCTTTTAAACGTATTCAATCTGAATTTGGTCTCGTTTTGTAACTATATTTGGGGATTTACCAATCATAAAACGATTATTTATGAAAAACCATCCAGAAGGTCATTTTCCTACAAAGAATGGTTTATCTACGCGGATTAGTAAAGACTTAAAGCAGCCGGGCTTTTAAGTTTGTAGGTCCTGTTACGATTTATTCGCATCTACAAGCTAGTGGCCTCATCAATGATCACGGTAAAGACTGTCCCTTGCTTTGAGTGAGATTAATAAAACAGCAGATATCGTACGGTTACCTGTAGACGATGAAGCATAAGGGAGATAAGTATAAATTAGTTAACAATAGTTTTGTGCATACTTGTGTTTACATAATTGAATTTGTTGTTATGTGAATTGGTGTATACTAAAGTCGATGAGGCGATAGCGACTCATCTCATGTCGGCCCGCTTTATATATAAACACATCTCTCTCTCCTAAGCGGGTCTATCATTAGTCTCTCTCAACGCTATAAACTATACAGAGCCTCTATCCTTTATTGGGTAGAGGCTTTTTGCTGTATATAATGCTATAAGAGGAGCAATGCTGTATTATGGAGACCTATAGTAGCATTAATCAGGCTATATGTATGGGCCTAAAAAAACTTTAATTAATCCATTTTCAACTATATATTTTATACCATATAAATTGATTTGTTTCGATATGAGTTGCTATACTGAAGTAAATTGATAGTGTTACTTTGCACAATTAAAGAAGGGAAATATATGATTGGTTTGGGAACGGCCATTAATGTTGGCCTCATTATAGCTGGCAGCCTCATGGCCTCGCGTTTGGTCGCTTTATGAAAGAAAAATTCTAAAAGCAAACGCTCGTGATTGTGAGCGGTATATCGATGCTTCCTCGGTATGAGCGGGGCCATGCAGTATAGCGTCGTCATTGTCAATGGATCTCTACAAACAACGGGGCCCTCTATTGACGATTATTAGCATGGTTGTAGGTGCCGTTATTGGCGAAATTATCGACCTCAATCATTGATTACTGTATTTGGTGACTGCGAAAGCTCGCACTGGCAATGCTGGGTGATCCAAAGTTTACGCACGCCTTTATCACGGCATCTTTGACGTTTACCGTAGGTGCTATGGGTGTACTTGGTTCTATTCAAGATGGCCTTTACTGAAATTATCAGACATTACTTTTAAAAAGGCATCCTCTGACGGCATCATCGTTATGGTTATGGTATCCTCTATGTGGGGAAAAGGGCGCTGTTCTCCTTTATTCCAGTAGGTATTACGCAATGGCTCATCACGGCAATGGCACATATTGCGGCGCCGTTGATGACACCTAGTGCCATCGATAATTTATCCCATGTCGGATCTATTCTAATTTTTCTGCGTTGGTATCGACCTCATCTGGCCTGGCAAAGTACGTATTGCAAAACCTTTGCCAGCCATCTTTCGTGGCAATGGGACTTACATTTTTGCTATAACTAGTATTATAAATAATACATAGATTTTTATAAGAGACTCTATATTTCTCAACCTTTAATATGTATTTTATACATGATACGGTCGAGGATGGTAGTCTTTTTACTTTTTAAAATTAATTTAGTTGAAGTGGGAATTAATGATAGTTTTTAATTCAATTATGACGATAGGGTAAATTGATTACATTCCGAAATAGGTGGCAATAGAGTCATCTCGAGTGTAGGATTTTGAGATGATGTTTTATAGAATCTTTTACCAAAAATTATTTGTAGAATAATTTTAATTTTATGTATAGTTATTCATTCAAGTATATGTTATTGAATTATACCTGTTTTGAAACAGGTATAATCGAAAGAGATTCTATGATTATCGGATTTGTAGATTATCATTAATAGAGAGGAAATTAATATGGAAAAGTTTATTCCTACACCTACCATTAGTGAAATATTAAAAAGAAGAGTTTATGATCCATTAGGACCATCTGCATATCGATTGGCTAAGGATATACATGTGCCTGTTTCACGGATTCAAGAAATATTGAATGGCACTACGATCTATTTCAGCAGATACATCGTTGCGTTTGTAGCAAATACTTTGATGTTTCGAAGGGTATTTCTTGCGTTTACAGATGGATGTTGATTTGCGTACAGCAAAACTTAGTGAGGGGATGGATGAAGTATTATCCTCTATTGCACATTGTGCTTCATTAGAACCCGTAGACTGTCAATAAGAGATTGATAATTTTCGATGTATTTGGTACAATTATCTTAAATTAGTAAGTTGTTATAACATTGAATATTGATATAAGGAGAACCTACGTTATTCGTTGAATATCCTAAATGCACAACATGCAAAAAGCAAAGAAATTCTTAGATGATCACAATATCAAGCTACACGAGATCGTGACATCAAGTCTCGAAAATCCCCACAGCAGAGGAAATTCGCTTGGTATCCACAATCTGGCAAGGATTTGAAAGCATTCTTTAATACTTCTGGTATGATTTACCGTGAACAACAATTAAAGGATAAATTGCCAAACCTTAGCGAAGAAGAAAAACTAGCTTTTATTAGCATCTAATGGCATGCTTGTAAAACGTCCTATCTTGGTTCTTGAAGACAAAGTACTCGTTGGATTTAAAGAAGCAGAATGGATTGAGGCGTTGAGCTCTAATTTCATATTAGTTACCGAAAGAACAGGGTCCTAAAAGCCTCCATAGCGAGCTAAGTCGTTTTTAGGGACCTGTCTTTTCTACGTCTTTAATAAAGAAATTAGAGCTCACAACTAGGACCCTCTTACGGCTAAGTCATTTTTAGAGATAGGCTTTTTCTTTTATATGAAATTAGATCTTCAACTAGTGCCTATTAAAATAGCTCCATAGCGAGCTAAGTCGTTTTTAGGGACTTGTTCTTTCTACGTTTTAATAAAGAAATTAGAGCTCACAACTAGGACCTTTTTACCGGCTAGCTTTATTTTTAAAAGATAGGGGTTTTCATTTATTAAAAATTTGATTTGTATATTTCTTTTATGTTTTGTATAATAATTACACCATAGCAATACCCCCTATGGGTATTGGGTGTTGGTAATATATTTATAGAAGTAAAAAGGTATTTCCGGATTGAGTAAGGCCGGTATCTGATTTATAGAGAGGTTCTATATGAAGTTTTTACAGTCTTTATCAGCGCAGGTGTCTCGCGTACGCAGGGGACTATTTTGGCACTCGGCTTATTATTTATCATATTAGATGCGCTTACGGAGCCTATGAACCCAGCTATTGATTTGGCGTGGGTAACGGTCATCATTTGTGGCTTTGCCATTGCTCATCAACAGCGTGCAAAAGTATTTTTGGATCATTTTAGAGATTCATGCTAATTTTCTCATCGTGATAGCCATGGTGGCGCTCATTGCGATTGGAGATTATCATACGGCGGCTTATGTAGGTCCCATCGTACATGGTGGCTTTTTCTAGAGCAGCTTATTACGGGCGACGTACACTGTACATTGATGATGACATGTTGCCGACCATGCCTACACAGCTTGTAGCCTTGCGTCAGGGCATCAACAATTATTCATCCGTCATTGTTGTGGCTGTCATGTTACTTTTCTATGGGTTTCCTATGCATTGACACAGAACTTTATGCATACCATTACATTGCTAGTTATCCTTTGTCCATGCTCTTTTGGAACCTCGTTCTTGTAGCACTCATGATGGGGTCCTCGTAGATGAAAACTCTCCGACGGCGGGGCTTTCAAAAGAGGCGAAAACAATGCCATTTGGGCCTACTCTATCGTGTCCATTTTGTTCCACGTTGCTATCATCGGTGCTGGCGTGTTAGATCTATCAATCCTGTAACAGCTGCTGCATTGCATGGCTTGGCGCGACTCGGTCTCGTGTATAATTTGAAAGTATTAAACGGCTCCTTGTGTCGCATAATGAAATTAAACCCCCTAGTAATCCTAAGATTACTAGGGAGTTTCTGTCTATACAACAGTGGTTGCAGATATGTACAGTACGTATTTATACGTACGTAACGTATATATGGACGTATACAGTACGTATTCTATTGTTGTCCTTGTCTCCAAGGGTGAGGTAGAGAATACGATGGATAGGATACATGCACCAACGAGGGCAATGAAACCACCATCCCAACCGTGAGAGGTCAACCATGAGACCCATGAAAGCACCAGCACCAGCAGAACCGATGAGGTAACCAAGAAGGCCTGTAAGGCCAGTAGCTCCACTCGTTGTTACGCGTGGTACCATGTCTGCAGCTTGAAGGCCAACTCATCATAACAGGACCGTAGATGAGAAGCCGTAGTAATGAGTGCTAAGTTATCGATGAGGATATTGCCTGCAGGATTAAACCAGTATACAAGGATCGCTAAGATAACGAATAGCATAAAACAAATCGTAGCTGGAGCACGACGGTCGCGGAATACGCGGTCACTCAAAGTAACCACTTACAAGCATGCCTGGAATACCAGCCCATTCGTATAAGAAGTAGCCCAACGGAACCTTCTTTGTGAAGCCTTTCACAGCGGTTAAATAGGTCGGTGCCCAGCCAACTACGCCGTAACGGATGAAGTATACAAAGATATTTGCAATCGCAAGATACCATAAGTATTTATTATGCAAAATATATTTGTAGAAGATTTCTTTGAAAGTACTTTTTTTCTTCATTTTCTGTATGTGTATGAACGACTTCATGTTTGTATTTTCGATAGGAGGTAAGCCACAGGATTGAGGCGTATCTTTCAACAATACAGAAAGGTAATAATCGCTAACACGATAGAGATAAGGGCAGGGAAGAAGAAGATACTATGCCATAGTACCGAATAGGTAGATGCCAAGCGTAGCAAGAGGAGCGATAATGCCGCCACCTGAGGTTGTGGGAAACGTTCCACCAGGACCACCAAGCACCGCGTTCGGAACGGGAGAACCAAGTTACCATGTTTTTCGCATATGGAGGGTAGCCCATACCTTGGAACCAACCGTTTAATAAGGCAAGAACGCACATGATAGGAATACTGCTCATAACACCTGGTAGGTGCCGAATAATAACATAACCAAAGCACTAAGCAATAGACCCTACTGTGGAGAAGTATTTTTGAGTTAGAGCGGTCAGACGCATTACCCATAACAAATTTACTTACGCCGTAAGCTACGGATAAGATGGTCATAACTATACCAAGATCCGCTTTGGTGTAGCCGTACTCAGCAATCATGTACGGAACAGCTAAACTAAAGTTTTGACGGATCAAATAGAATGTAGCATAACCAATAAATGTACTCTGCAAAGACTTCGCGACGAAGACGTTTTGCAGGTGGAATCGATTTGCGCCTCTGGTAAATCGTTCAATATGAGGGAGCAGGAGAAAATCGACATTGTTACACATCCTTTCTACAACATGTCATTTGTAATAATACCATGTTGGGTATGTAGTCGACTATACTTAATTTTTCTATTATAATAAATAGTTATTAGAAAATTGAATTATGGATAGTATTTTATCTAGGTGAAATAGTATTGAATAGGTTGAAAATCATCAAAATATCTTCTATGTAAAAATTATTAAATTTGCAAATACATATATGAATAACTGCTCATACATTTGTGTAATGAGTGATCATGCATGAATAATATAAACTCTCAATAGATCCAGTATTTACCTATGTTTTCTACGTATATATGAATGATTTGTACATATTTTGTTGTTGACACAAATATACCCATATGGGTATAACATAATCATAAGTATACTCCCTATGGGTATATAAACAATAAAAATGGTAAACAGAACGATACATAACATGTTTGCCCTCAAGGTGTTATATACATGGACGCATGTATGTAGACCATAATCAATGTGTATCTACTATTATATAAGCTTTTCACAGGAGGTACTAGGAACGGTGAGCAAAAATAGCAGAATGGTTCGATTTGAATCGTGAAAAGATTACATTAGTAGCCGGCGGTATCGTAGTAGTACTAGTTTATTAGATGTTCGTTTAGGCTTGCCCTTCGACTGAGCTTTCGTCTCACGATGTATGTGTGTGAGCTGCCTATCGTGTAGGGGGCGCAGCGTTGCGTACGAAGAGTTTGATATAAGCAGACTTACTCGTGTCCTTGGCGCTTCAGCTGCAGCTGTTGCTATCGGTGAGCATTTGCGGCGCAGAAATTGCTTTCATCATGCAACTGGGGGCCATGCTCGGAAGAGTTTATCGTATCTAAACAGCGCAGCGGTATCGAACGTCCGTTAAATTGACGCCCACAACGGCAGCGCATCGTTCGGCAACGGCAAGCAAGAGGTATTGCCTGCAGATATCGTAATGGCGAGCGACGTAATCCGCGTGTTGCCAGGTGAGGTTATCCCTGTGGATGGTAATGATTTTGTCTGGTGATACGGCGATTGATCAATCCAGTTATGACTGGCGAATCCATGCCGGTAGATAAAAACGACAGGGTGACGAAGTATTCTCTGGTATCGGTGAACCAATTCGGCGCTTTCGATATGACTGCGACAAAAGAGGGCGAAGATAGCTCTATTCAACGTATGATTAAGCTCGTTAAATCTACAGACCCGGGCAATGCGAAAATCGTTAGCCTTGCAGACCGCTGACTACTTGGATTGCTAGTGATTGCGTTATTGGCAGCGGTTGGTACTTTATGTGGTAACCAGTGAAATCATCCGCGCCGTAACCATCCTCGTTGTATTCTGCCCTTGTGCTCTCGTATTGGCAACGCTGGCAGCGATTACGGCAGCTATTTCTAATGCGAGCCACATCGGTTTCCTCGCACGTCGTGGCAATATATGGAACGCTTGGCGAAGGTTGATACGATGACCTTTGATAAAACGTGTGCATGTGACCTACTGGTACGCCTGAGGTGACTGCCGTTGAAACAGTGGGTACTATGTCTGCTGCTGAATTATATCGCTTGGTGGCCTCTGTAGAAACTAAATCTGAACATCCTTTAGGCAAGGCTATCGTGAATGGATTTATGTCTCATCATGGTGAAAGCTTTGATTCGGTAGATTCCTTCCGCATGGTTCCTGGTAAAAGGCTTAGGAGGCTACTGTACAAGATAAAAGCCGTCTTGGGCTGGTAACGAAGCGATGATGACCTTGTCTCAATATTTCTATTGCGGACTCTGTGAAAGAGGCTGTTCATGAGCATTTGAACCGAGGTGCATCCATTGTATATGTTGCCGTTGATGGTGTATTGGCTGGCTATGTGGCTTTGGCTGACCGTGTTCGCCGTGAAAGTCGCGCCGCAGTAGAGTCTTTAAATGATCTTGATGTAATGCCTGTACTTTTAACGGGTGACCATGTGGCAACAGCAAAAACGATTGGTAGACGATTGAGACGTATCCAATGTGATTGCAGACCGTTTGCACAGAAGATAAAAATGGATACAGTGAGGCTCAATTACAACAAAACGGCAACATTGTAGCCATGGTTGGCGATGGTGTAAACGATGACCAGCCCTCAAAAATCTGATGTGGGCATCACTATGGGCAGTGTTGGTAGATATCAGCTAGAGGCAGCAGATATCGTTCTCGTAAACGATAATATTAAAGAAATTCATCTCGTAGCCTTATCTAAACGCATGATGACCACAATTAAGGTAAACCTTTTCCTTCTCCTTGCTCTTTCGAACTTTGTGGCCATCATCTGGCAATGGTTGGTACCTTATCCCCGTGTGGGCGCCCTTGTTCATAACAGAGGAGCCTCTCAGTTACAAACTCTGCATTACTGTTGCGTTGGGCTTACAAATCTAATTACATAGTAGATGATGATCATTCCCGTTCTCATAGTGAACGGCTCGTAAACGTGTGTTTGAGGCTTAATAGTAGTTCACATACAATACTCGCAGGAGTGGTGTATCGGTTTGATTGACTAATCGATGAGCGCAAAAATAATATAGTCAATAAAGCGCTATCTATCCCTAAAACTCAAATAGAGTTGGTGGGATAGATAGCGCTTTGTTTCACTTACTAGTATGAAATCGATGGTTTCTAGTGTTGATTAATCAATATATGTTGAGGATAACCTTTGGCTTCGATCTTCGGCGGTTAAAGACCATTTGGTAGATCTGCAGCCGATAGCGAGGCTGGCGTAAGACTTTTCGTCTCGCAAGACCTCAGTTCACGCATTTTGGCTGGATGCGTTCATTATCTTGAAGATGACGGATTTGGTTAACCCAGCACCGCAAGTCAAGTTCATTGCAAGCAAGCATCATGTTTTGCATAGCACATGCATGTCACAAAGTTGTTGGCATAACTTGGTTTACTAGCCAATACGATGAGTACAGGCATTATAGTGGAATACAAATTTCCTTCGGCGGACATCTTGATATTCACCATGTAGCAGTATTTTCTGTAATCGGCATTTTGCCGTGATTCTTCTTGAACGAAAGTGTTACTAGCTCTTTGAGCACGATTTCGATTCGTACTAACCATGAAATGTGTTAATTGCGTATTACCGCCAGATGGAGCGTGACGTGACCGTCGAACGCCCTGATCGATGAGCTCTAGATAATTGATCAGCTTTTAAATTTACGTAGTACTATGACGAGTTTTTGATGCACTCTAAGGTGTTCATATAGGCACTCCTATTATAGGTTAGCTTTTGATATAGAATTTCTTTTTATTATACCACAGGAAGGACCTAGTAGGGGCGTATTTTTACTGAAAGTCATTTATTAGGAGACGACCTGCAACGAAAAGAAGTTTCCTTGAGAAACAGAAGTTATAACTTTCTAAACTTTTAATATCAAATCAACTTTATAAATAAAGTAACAACTTTATGGTATGATTTTTACCCATAAATTCTATAGAAGTGCTCTAATTCTTAACGAATAAGAAAAATAAATATTAATTAATTGACAAATTTAAAAACATCTGTTCAAAGTAGGCTTTTGCGTTGACTGTTTACCGTAGTGTGTACAATTAATTAGTAGATAACAAATGTGCATATGGAGTAGAATATGGCAGAAATTGGTGTACTCGAAGGGTAGCAAACATAAAGAAAGATGTTCCTGATTCGTAATATTTAAGATTGGAAAAATCAATTGAGCTTTCCACTTTATGTGTACGAAGGAAAATTGTTAATGCATATCGTAATCACTTAGATCCTTTAAAATTTGACATATACTCAATACATCGTACACGATGGCATTGTGGCAATATGGTGATTTATCAGTTGACGAATTGGGCCAAGTATTGCGCCTTGATTCCGGCACATTAACACCACTTTTAAAGAAATTGAAGCCAAAAGCATTTTTGAAACGTAAACGTAGTCGTCAAGATGAACGCGTAGTTATGGTAACCCTTACTGATACGGGCAAAAGAATTACGTGATGTAGCTGTTCATATACCACGCCGTGGCTGAAGCGTCAGGTCCAATTTTTTGATGTAGAAGAGACACGTCAATTGCGTATGTTGCTCAATAAATTACTAGAAGCAATCGATAATGCAAACGCAAAAACAGCAGAGAACATGAAGGGCTAATTTGATACAACCTCATATGCATATATTCTGTAACTTTGAAATCTAAAAATTTTATTAAAATGTATATACTATACATATAGCGTGTATTCAGTCATGTGAAAGTGTACTGATTCGTGATTTGCCTCGTGGCACAAAGGAGATCATTATGAATAAAAATTTATTAGGGCATTGTCATAGCCGGTACATTATTAGTAGGTGGTGTTGCAAACGCAGAAAAACTGGAATGGGTTAGCTAACTCACAGAGGTTCCAAATAGTGCAAATGGTACAGAAACATGTTCTTTTGATAAAGCTATCTGAGTTTAAAAGGTATCGATAGCAGCCGTAACAACGTATTTGGTGTTAATGTGATTAACATGCATAATCAATCCACACGGGAAGCTACATTGTTCAAATATCTTGTTAATCCAAGCTACATACTGTATATCGTTGACGCTCCAGATGGTCAAGTTTACCAAATTCAACCTGGAACAAATGAGTTCAATATGTTCATGGCTGCTTGGAAAAAGAAGTATACGGCACAACTTTCGAGATTCCAGCGTTATAATCTGATGGCCCGTCAGCACGTAATAATGTATTGCTGCGTGAGCTCCTTTTGAGCTTTCACCAGTGTTGCTATGCGGAGGTTTTTATGTCTAAATCTGAGATTTGCTCAAGCCTATACGGAGCGTATAGTTCCCTGATATCGCAGCCCCAGCTGGTCTATATTGATCCAGAGTTTGCGGTATTGTTTGATAATTTTGCCTTTGATGAGTCATCACCGAGAAAGGCCGTAATGTATCGGCGAAAGGATCGCTTCAGCCATTCTTGCTACATTAGTAGGCGCCTCCGCTGTTGATGAATATGCATTAATGCTACCAGCAGCATTAAACTTTGGTCTTATTCCGAGTGAAGTGGTGAGCTCATTTATCGAAGCGGTGCCCTATCTTGGCATCGGACGGTGCGCCCATTCTTTAAGGTGACCAGTAAGATTTTTGACTATCGAGGAGAAACCATTGTTGATCCCTCTCGTCAGCACAATCACTGGGAGTCCCGTCTTGAAAAAGGTGTAGTAAAAACAAGGTAAAATCTTTGTGAGTCTATGCGTAACTCTTACCAGAAGGGCCAGAAGATATTCGTCACTATCAACAAATGGTTTCGCCAATATGTTCGGCGATTACTATACGCGTAAAAGCGCCTTAGCGTGGCTCATCGTGAAATGATTACCTTTCTGCTTCCTTGCGGCTCAGGTCGCTGTGAAGCTCAACTCAAGGCCTCGCGTAGAAGGTAATTTGAACGTAGGAATAGTAAACAATATTTGATTAACATCGCATCCCAATGCGTGCCGTATATCGGCTATCCCTCGTACCTTAAATGCCCCTTCGTTGCATTCAAGCAGGCTACACGCATGGGAAGCTAAACAATAAAGGAGTTCTATGTTTGATTTAAATCCGGTTCAGATATTGCAGTATTCCTGCTATTGTGATCGTTTTTCTATCTTTGGATATGCAGAGGCAGAAAGGTAGCAACTTGGTTTGGTGATCCAACGCCACGTCTGGCGGGACGCCTCACATTGTCACTCAATGGCACACTCGATCTAATTGGTACCATCTGTCCAGTATTCTTTGTTGGCTTTGGTTGGGCAAAACCTATGTCAATTAATCCATCTTACTTTAAAGATCCACGACGTGATAGTAAAGCTGCTTGTCTTTGCGGAGTCCTGTGTGGTCTTATAGCAGGCTTTATATTCACCTTTATATATATACTCCTGGAAGAAATTAGGCCTCATGGAGTCCCAAGGTCTTGCCATGGTTATGCAATATATTATTTTATATAGTGAGCATTATCAATCTTCTGTTTGATTCCGTTCCCACCATTGCCTGGTTTTTAATATTATCTTGCCGTGGTTGCCTACAGAGTGGCAGTATGAGATATTACCAATTAGGGATGCTTAATTTATTATTCTTTATCATCCTTATTAACACCCATTATTTCTATGGTTATTCGTCCATTCAACAAACGATATTTAAAATCTACTTTTGCCATTATTGGGCTCATACTATAATTATATTTTGTAGGAAAGTTTTCACCATAAAGATAATATCTTTATGGTGGTTTTTATAGTTTATAGATAGATTTAGCTATCTCTACATATAATGATTTGTAAATCGTTTTTATAGTAATCAATTTTACTTTTGACTGTTCTTTGGATTTTATATTAAAACTATCGATATAGTTCCTCAATTGTGTTATAATAAATACAAAAGATCGTAAATTTTCGATATAGCAATATTATAGTGCATCACTAGATATTGTTGATATAGTAAATCGATACACTAAATCGATACACCAAATTGATACTTTGTATAGATATTCAAGTGAATAAAGAGAGAGTACATATGAATTTTGAAGAAAATCAAGTGCCAGACGATTCTGAACAAGCGTGCATTGTGCGCAGCATTACGCGCAAAAACGATTAAAGCCATTTTAAATGGTGCTCATACATTTCCACAAGTAAAAGAAGTAACTCGTGCTGGTACAGGGCGCTTGCAGTGGTAAAAGCTGTGGGCCTCGACATCGTAAAAGCTCTTGGCAGAGAAATAGAGCAGAAAATTTAATTTGCAAAATGTAACATACATTATTTTACACATCCAAAATGTAAGATACATAGTTTACATCAAAATGTAAACTATAATGTTTACACAACTAAAAATGAAACATATAAAGATGTTATTTGATTCTCTCAATGGATATACCCGTTGGGTTTTCAGGTAACAATCTGTTTTATGAATGCATGTACTATACTGCTGCTTGTCGTGATTGATTATGTTGGGCTCGTTTATATTTTTGATATACTATACATATTACTTTTTAGAGATTTAAGGGAGGTATGCATGTTTCGACGTTTCGTAGCAGCCATTATGATTGGTGCATTATCAGTCACAACGGGTTGCGGTTTTACTAATCCATTTACTTCAAAGGCAGAGCCTGTAGACCTATGAGTCCGTGGCACAAAGCGAGCTTTCACCAGAGCAAAAGGTGGACGATTTAGTGGCTACATATGTCCGATGCAGACAAGGTGGGCCAATTGTTGATGATTAGCATTCACGGCAAGACGTTGAATGATGATGCAAATTATGCTCAACGAGTACCGCGTGGGGTGCATCATTTTGTTTGATCAGTAACATGGAGTCCAAGGATCGGGTTAAAAACGCTCATTGCAGATATAATAAGGCTGAGTAAAGCGCCGGTTTAACGCCATTGTTCCTCGGTATCGACCAGGAGGGTGGTGCCGTAGCGCGCATGGAGGATCAGCTCATTAAGGTTCCTCCTGCATGAGGAGCTAGGCAAAACGCACCTATTGAACAGGCTGCATCCTGGCAAAAAACAGTCTGGTGCGGAATTAAAAGACTTGGGCTTTAATATTAACTTTGCTCCTGTGGCGGATTTGGGGATTAACCTATGGTCGTTCTTATAGTACGAAAACCTGATGAGGTTGTGCGCTATGCAGATGCCGTTGGTAAGGCTTGACGATGAAGCGGGCTTGTGTATTCCTATAAACACTTCGGCATTGGGCAAGACTGACGTAGACTTGCAGCGGACACAAGCATCGTTCCTGTATCTAAAGAAACTGCTGCTTTCAGAGGACACAAAGCGTATCGTAGACCTCATCAAACAGTCTAAACCGAATACCTATGCAATCATGGTATCTCATGCGATGTATCCACAAATCGACCAGACCATCCCGCTAGTTTATCGAAGGCGATTATTACTGACTGGTTGCCGCAGCGACATGGGTTATACTGGCGTTGTCGTAACAGACGATATGGATACGGAGATCTTCGCGAAACACTACACCTTTGGCGATATGGCGGTGCATCCATCCTCGCAGGCAGCGATATTCTGCTTGTGTGCCACGAATACGAACACATGCAAGAGGCTTACAATGGCCTTATGAAAGCCGTGAAAGACGGTCGCATCTCAAAGAACGACTCGATGAATCGGTGAAACGGATCTTGCTTATGAAAAATGAGCCGAGGATTGTAATCAAATGCCTCCGAATGTAGCAAAGAAAATATATTTACACACTGTTTAACAAAACTAGCCATCTCTTTTTAGAGGTGGCTAGCTTTGTCATTTAAAGCGCTATCTATTGTTTTGTGACTCGGACCTTTGACCTTGTATTCAGTGAAAGCTATTTTTATACATAATCCTTTTCTTGAAAATGGGGTTTACAGTATACTAATGATATGAATAGATAGTTTGACTGAGTGCTGAGCGATTTTGGTAGATGGTGCTCAATGACTTGGTGCTTGTTTAACCCTGTTAAATCGCTGTGAGATGGTTATATGGGATGTTTAGATAGGTGTTAGATATAAATGTCTAAGGAGAATCTTATGAAATTATGGAAATTTAACAAAGCGGAGTTCCGCTGGCAGATATGTCTATGAATCGTGCTTTTTAACGGAGCTCTCATTGCAAAGGGGCCCTTGTTGGGGTGATTCTGCGAGTTTCTTTGGGGCATCATACCGCTATCGATACTTGAATCAGAGCATATCCGGTGGCACCTGATGGATGGTATTACTATGAATGGGCCATAGGTTGGCATTGGCCATGGTCTTTTTGCTTTAGTGTAGATCGATTGCTAGCGTGGGCCCCATTGACCGGTGGTTCGCATTCCCCAACTCAGAAGGAAATGCTTGGACTCTTTGATATGAGTCCCTCATCGGACCTAGTATCTAAAATGATTGGTGGCGTACTGACCGGCTTTGCAGGATTTTCCGTAGGTCGTGAAGGCGCCAGCCATTGCAGATTGGTGGTTCTGCCGGTAAAATCGTGTCTTACTGGATGAATTCGGGGCTACGAGAACAGCGTATTTTGACATCCGGGATAGCTGGGGCAGGCTAGCAGCTGCCTTTAGTGCGCCCCGATCGGGCAGAGCGATGTTCGTCTTGAAGAGGTACGTAAAAAGCTTTTATCCGTATCTCGTTAGCACTAACCTTCGTAGCAACTTTGATTTCAACTATATTACAGTTAGTATCTGGACTTACACCAGCGTTAGAAAAGCTTTACGGTGACCTCAGGGGTTCCTATTGAATATTTTCCAATATTGCTCATGGTTGGTGTTATCATGGGGCTATGGCGTGTATTCTGCCGCATGATTTTGCTTTCAAGAGGTTCTTTGATTGGTTCAAATGTTCTCGATTCTGAAATTAGCCCTTACCTTTGTGGCAGTGGCAGCCATTGGCTTTGATTCGCAACCCTCTGGGTGGGGGCAATGACCTTGTGGGTCAGCTTGCCTTCAATCTCATGGCGTATTGCTCTTAGGTGGCACCCGTATTAGGCAGATTTTTACTACCACCTTCTGCTATGGCGAGTGGTAGCTCAAGGGGCATATTTTTGCCCATGCTCGTAGATTGTGCCGTAACAGTGCTTTTTGTGAAAAGCTTTACTGTCAACCCTTAGGACTTATTTCTCTGATTTTGTACCACGGTTCGTTATCTGTGCCATGGGTGGCATGTTAGCGGCCGCTATGCGGACCCCAATTTTGGCGATTTTGCTCGTTCTTGAAATGACGGATAGTTTTCTAATATTTATGCTATCGGTATCGTTACGCTCGTGGCCTATCTTGTGGCGGAGCTTTAAAAAGAACCGCCGATTTACGATTCCTTGTTGCAAGCCATGAGTGGTCAAAGCACCCAGAATCGGTGCAAACCTCTCAAACGAAGGTGCCTGTGGTGGCAAACTCATACAGATGTACAACTACAAGATTTGGCCTTGCCAGATGGGACGCTCATCGTAAGCATTCGTCGCAACGGCACATACATTGATGCCTCGTGATGTGAAGCTCGAGCCCAGAGCGATGAATTACAAGTCTCCTGTGACATCGTGGCTGATTGAAGGCGGCTAGGAATTTTTCAATCAAATTAGTCATTATATCTAAAAGCTAATCGTTGATTCGTGGTATATATATTAGGTAGTTTGATGAAAATTGAAAGCTACTGAGTCAGATCGTATTGGATCTGTACCGTTTGCAATGCTTTTGCATTTTGAAAGCGAAGCGGAGATGATTGAAGTCGAATGTTCGCATTGATGGAGTCGGAAGATAGTGCCTTTGAAACTACTTTCACCGGCATACCTATAAACTGGTAGATGATGGGGGAAAAGAATCATCGGAGGTATTCGCTATCAATATGACGATGGCGTGGTAGAGGTCGGTCGTTTGATGGTGCATCCAAACTATCGGCAACAAAGGGTTGGCTCAGAGTTATTAGTTTTGTAGATGAACAATGCAGTCAAGACCCAGTGCGTTATATACATGCAGCTAAAGGATTAATATAAAGTTATATACAAAATGATGTAAAGTCGTTAGGAGAAATACAGGATGAAACGATTATCTCATTTACATATGGAGAAACAATAATTCAAACGGCATGGGAGGTTTTATGTGTGACAATATAGTGGCATTTTATATATCTTTTACCGTAGTTGGCTTTTTAGTAGTTATGGTGGCACCATCATCAGTACGATGGGGACTTGTCTTTGTGCCTCTCTTTATGTACCCTGGTTCCCAGAGTGGTCTCCATCTATGGTCGTAGGAACATCGCTTTTTCTGTTATGTGAACGTCATTTCTGGATCTATAGCGTATCTAGCAAGCAAAAAGCGTATACATTAACGCTGTATCATCTTTAGTCTTGCTACTCCGGGCTATTTTAGGTGCCCAAATGTCTGGATGCGTTCTCTGGTAAAAGGCTTTTGATGTTTTGCCTTTGGATGCTTTATGCTGTGCATCCGTATTGATTGGTTTTAAAAATTTTAGAAAAGGGAAAGGAAAGAAAAGCCTACTCTTAGAGCAGTTGAGTATAGTAAACCTATCGGTATTAGTATATTAGCTTTTTGTTGGCTTTATTTCGAGTATCTTTGGTATCGGTGGTGGCCCCATCCATGTGCCGGCTGATTTATCTCATGGGCTTTCCTCACCCACTATGGCAACGGCTACAAGTCAATCTATTCTCGCCGTATCAACAACGGTGGGGGTTAATACATATTTAATTGAAAAGTCACATCATATTTAGTATTGCTATCCCTACTAGTATTGGCGCTATCTTGGTGCTCAAGTAGGTGCTCGTATTGCAAAAACGTCTCAAAGCAAAAAGCTATCCTCGCCCTCATGAGCATAGCTGCTCTTTTGCATTTGACGGTACGTCCATTCTTAAATCTGTATTTTGGGATAATATGGTTTTATAATTAATCATCTTTAATAAGCACAATTTGAGTAAAAGCTCTCTAATGGTGATTCGTAAGTGTTTATCATTAGAGGGCTTTCTGTATTTTCTCAGCATTTTATAAAAGGGTATAACTAAAAGTCATAGAGAACTATAAATGAGAATGAAAAAATTTAAAATATATGAATCCATACTATTTTTGATATAATGTTAGTAATGTATTTACTATAGAATTATAGGTAGTACGAATCGTTATTTAGAGAGGTTTTAGCATATAATTACTGACTATATCTATACATGCTTAATAAATAAGGAGTTCTTGATTGCATATGTGGAAAAATGGGGTACATGATAATGCTAATGAGATGTACTTTCAAATGAGGGAATAAAAGGGTAATTCATATTGATTTTTATTAGAAGAGATATAAATTATGCATAATTATAGTGAGGAGAATGAGAACGGCGTATACTAAAAAGTAATAGATTCCTTAAGAAGGATAGAGGAAATACAAGTGAGTACACTTGTTAGAGATTATGAACGTTTTGCCAAAAGGGCAAATGAGATTTGTAAAAGGTCATGCATATGACGAATCATTTTACGTCGTTATGCATATGGCGTTGATGCGTCTTGTTATAGCTATTTACCAAGGTAGTCGTTAAAGCGGAGGATGAACAGGAAAGTGAGACGCTTATTTCGTTTGTGTCAACAATGTGGTACACCATTTACATTCGCATGACCGGCTCTCTTTGTCTGGTCAATGTTCCAGTGAAGATGTACTCATCGTATGTAATGATGGCTTCAAGAAAATGGAAGTTATCGACGATGGCAAGGCTTTAAAATGTGAATGTGGTGTATCGTTCCGATGATCGAGTATTTAGAAACCGTACAATCGTAAAATCGGTCCAGATCTGCTACACTTGCAGCAGCATTAGTAGGCGGTATTTTGAATAATATCCTCTGGTTGTGCTGTGGTACGGCACAAAACTCTTGTCAAAACAATTCGGTCCATTCACGTCGCATTACTAGATGGCTCCATCACGGTACGTCTCCAGAAAGCGAGCATTAATCAATTCAAAGACCTCAAATGGTAGAGGATATCTTTGAAATTGCGGCAAGAGATATTTTGGCCGATGAAGAATTGACACACCGATTCATCACGAGTCACAAAATCAAAAATACCACAGTTGCTACGCCTGAACTCCTTGTTGATTTCGAAGATATTATCGATATCATCACCACTTGTTCATCGGTTCTGAAGGTACATTGAGCTCGTGTCGAAATCGTGACAACACTGTTGAGGACGTACCGTATAAAGGCTGCGGTCTCATGTTCTAAAAACATTGAACGATGCATCTCTTGCAGTTGTAACCTTAGCTAATATGGGTCGTGACAAGGTTAGCTGCTGAGAATGATGGATATCAATCCCTTAAGGCCGTTCAATCGCTAGATAATGTGCCTGATTTGTTCGTGAAGTTCCTGAAAAGGTACAAGTCGCTATCTTGTTCCAAGACTGAAAGTTACTCTAAAGAAAGTGTCGATGAAAACTTAGCTTTCATTAAGACAAATTGAAAGATATTCAACAGCTATTCCCAAGTCTTTACTCTCAAGATGCTAAAGAATACGATTCCTGGTGGGCGATCCGTAAGGTATCTTGCTGAATCGTTGGTGGCCAACATGAAAAGCACCACTAGTTATTACCAGAGACGGGCGTTCCAAATCGAGGATTTCTCACGAAGGGCATCGAAAATGCTTACCGAATTATTCCACAAATACGATTTCGTAGATGGTGGTAATCTTCGCCATGCGTTATCTGGTAATGTTCACTTTAACATTACGCCTGATTTCAGCGATCCTAAAGATACTAAGAACTTTGGCGGTTTGAAAAGAAATGTCCCGGAACGCGTTTCTGGCTTCGGTGGTTCTTTGAAAGCTGAACATGAGTGCAGGTCGCATGGGTACTGTTTATAGAAATGGAATGGGGCTGTAAAGTGTACTGAAAATCAACCGTCGCATCAAAGCTATCTTTGACCCTGAACGACATTTTGAATCCTGATGTGTCATTACAGTGACTGAATGTGTAAACAAACTTTAAAAGCTCAATGTGTTATGATGATGCTTTTACAATCTGTATGGAATGCGGTTTCTGTGAAAAACATTGTCCAAAGCCGCAATTTAACATTGACTCCACGTCAACGTATCGCATTGTGCGCGAAAACGAAACGCTTGAAAAATGGCAATTTCACATTGGCTGCGAGGCTTAAAAAGGCTATGAATACTTTTGGTGTAGATACTGTGTGCGTGCTCCATGTAAAGGCCTTTTACTCGCTCAGCATCGATACGGCTCAAATTGCATTATCCGGCGTCACGCGATCCTCCAGCACAGAATTGGCTAAGAAGATTTTCGATAATTTCCT